>Ga0182742_1002354_pt1 | contig 21114 bp, 18 predicted proteins | sample eDN5th37CBELigMG_FD_128880 | JGI IMG/M metagenome (GOLD analysis project Ga0182742, IMG submission 128880) | Enriched Miracle-Growth compost microbial communities from Emeryville, California, USA - eDNA 5th pass 37_C BE-Lig MG (version 2)... ... | reverse complement strand
TTGTGAATCTATGCCAGCAGACGTGCTCATGACTAAAGGGGCGAAGCGTCAGACAAAGCGTGGCTCTAACACTAAGGGCGATGAAAATATTATTAGCAATGGCTCTATAATAGCAATCAACGAAGGTCAATGTATGCTTATTTTAGAGCAAGGTAAAATCGTAGATTTTTGTGCTGAGCCTGGTGAATATGTATACGATATGTCTACTGAGCCGAGCTTATTTTACGGTGACTTAATGTCTAATGTCGTTGATACTTTTAAACAGATAGGCAAACGCTTTACATTTGGTGGAGAAGCTGCAAAGGATCAACGTATTTATTACTTTAATAAAAAAGAAATTATAGGTAATAAGTATGGTACTCCAACTCCTGTGCCATTCCGTGTTATTGATAACAATATCGGGTTAGATATAGATATTTCAATTCGTTGTCATGGAGAGTACTCATATAAAATTGTTGATCCACTAAAATTTTACACGAATGTTAGTGGTAATGTTGAAAGTGAGTTTAAGCGTGAAGCGATTGATAGTCAGTTAAAATCTGAACTATTAAGTGCACTGCAACCTGCTTTAGCAAAAATATCTTCAATGGGTATTCGTTACAGTGCTCTTCCTGGTCACACCATGGAGCTATCAGATGCACTAAATGATGTACTGAGCACAAAATGGGGCGATATCCGTGGTTTAAAAATCGTTTCTTTTGCAGTAAGTAGCGTAAAAGCAAACGAAGAAGATGAAAACATGATCAAGCAATTACAAAAAAGTGCAGTTATGCGTAATCCAGGTATGGCAGCAGCTCACCTTGTTAATGCCCAAGCTGATGCAATGATAGGTGCAGCTAACAATGAAAGTGCAGGAGCGTTTGCCGCTTTTGCTGGTGTTAATATGGCGGGGCAAATGGGTGGTATGCAAGCCTCTCAACTATTTAATATGCAAGCACAGCAGCAGCAACAGGCTGCTAGCCAACAAGCATTCCAACAGCAAGCTTCTGCTTCTCAAGCTGCTCCTCATGCCGTTCCTCAAGCAGGTGGCTGGGCTTGTAGTTGTGGAACAAGTAATACAGGCAAATTCTGTGCTAACTGTGGTTCTCAAAAACCAGAGGATGGCTGGAAATGCTCCTGTGGAACAGTAAATAAAGGTAAATTCTGTGCTGACTGCGGTACTCCTAAGCCTGCTGGTGCTCCACTATATGCTTGTGATAAATGCGGATGGGAGCCTGAGGATAAACAAAATCCTCCAAAGTTCTGTCCAGAATGTGGCGACGTATTTGACGATAATGATAAAAAATAGTTGGAGGAATTGATATATGTCTACACACACTGATGATATAGAAATTAAGTCAGCTTCAAGTGAAGAGGCTGAGTGTCCGTCTTGTGGAGGATCCTTCGAATTTAATCCTTCAACTAGTAACTTAAAATGTCCTTACTGTGATTTTGAAGCTCAAATTGCCGACCCTGAAACAGAGCAAGCAGGTGTTATGGAGCTAGACTTTTCAGCTGCAACAGATGTTAAAAACTTTGATTGGGGTGCTGAAAAGAAATCCGTCGTTTGTGGATCATGTGGAGCTGAAGCTATTTATGATGCACTTGAGGTTGCGAATGTTTGTCCATATTGTGATTCTAACCAGCTGATGGAGGCTTCAGCAGAAGGTGCTCTATCTCCAAATGGAGTAGTGACCTTTGAAATTACGAAGCAACAAGCAGCTGATAACTTCAAAAAATGGATTAAGGGTAAATGGTTTACTCCTCGCGCTGCTAAGGAAAAGGCAAAACCTGACGGCTTTAAAGGCGTATATTTACCACACTGGACGTTCGATACACAAACAGCTTCACGTTATACTGCAGAATATGGAATTGATCGCTTTGTTAAGGACTCTCAGGGCAACCAAAAGAAAGTAACCGATTGGTTTTCAACTTCTGGCTTCCACCAAAAATTTGTTGATGATCATGTCGTGCTTGCCTCTACTCGTCATCAAGAAAATATTTTAAGTGCTATACGACCATTTAAAACTGAAAAAGCTAAGCCTTATTTACCACAGTACTTATCTGGCTTCTCAGCCGAGCGCTATAGCGTTGGATTAGAGCAGGGCTGGACGCAAGCTCAAAAAGAAATCGATGACATATTACGAAAAGAAATCACTGCGAAAATTAAAACTAAGCATAATGCTGATCAAGTTCGTAAGTTAAAAGTATCAGCAACCTATAGTGATGTAAAATTCAAATACTTAATGCTACCTATTTGGCTTTCATCATTTAAGTTCAATAGTAAATTATATAACTTTGCTGTTAATGGACAGACAGGTAAGGTTGGCGGTCAGGCACCAATTTCACCACTTCGTGTTGCAGTAGCTATTATTGCAGGAATACTCGTTATTGGCGGAATTGCATATTTTACTGATATTATTTAGATGCTTTATATTAAATACCATTTACTATATATTGTTACCAGTCTTCAGTCTTGAAGACTGGTTTTTTATTGTGTGAGCCGTGAAGCTTTATACTATTAAATGTATAAATGTCCTATTTTTTCATAGGTTATTGCGTAATAGAATCTCTTTTTTTATAATAAATCTCTGAGCATATTAACCTTAAATAAACTGGAGGATGTCCGTGAATAAATTACTTCTTAAAAAATGGTATTTAATCATTTCATTTCTACTCTCAATCTATCTTGTTATCGTGACGGTATTAGGCTTCACTTCACTTTCCTCCACTATATTAAATCCATTAAATAAAATAGCTTATTATATTTTATGGTTTTTTGTTGCTGAGCTTATCGTATTATTATTTACTGCTAAAAGTATTAAAAGCTATTTCAAAGATCAATGGATAAGCATTATTGCAGTTATCTCTTCTCTATCAATTACTCTATTTGTAGATGCTATTGTTGGTATCGGTTCACTTACAGGTTTAAAAGCATTGAAGGGCATTAAAGCAGCTAAAGCTATAAAAGGCTTAAAGGCTGCTAAGGGAGTAAAATTATTTAAGGTCACAAAAGGTGCCAAGGTAGCGAAATCAGTTAAATTAGGTAAAAAAGCTAAAAAGGCTTCCAGTGCAACTAGCGATAAATAATATAAAAGGGATGTATAAAGCAAATATGCTTTATACATCCCTTTTACATTAAGTCATATTAAGTGAGATATACTTCGTTTCTAAAAATTCCTCTAATCCCCAATAGCCACCTTCTCGTCCAAGACCACTTTCCTTCATACCACCAAATGGAGCTTGGGCAATAGATGGATAACCATCATTTAAGCCTACAATACCAAATTCTAACGACTCACAGATTTGAATCGCTTCACTCAGCTTCTCACTAAAGACATACGCTGCTAATCCATAGTTTGTCTGATTTGCTCGCTCAATAACTTCATCAATCGTTTGATAAGTGAGTATTGGAGCAACAGGACCGAACGTTTCCTCCTGCATACAAAGCATCGATTCCTTCACATCGACTAAAATCGTTGGTACGGTAAAGTAGCCTGCTTCGGGCAGAGCTTGATTAAGCTTTAAAACTAATGCCCCGTTAGCTCTAGCATCCTCGATATGCTGTGAAACCTTTTGAACAGCCTGCTCATTTATTAATGCACCGATAGTGACGTCTTGCTCCATCCCATTTCCAACCTTTAGCTTTTGTAATGATTGCTGGAGCTTTGTCACAAAACGCTCCTTTACTGAAGCTTGGACATATATACGATTGGGGCACACACAGGTTTGACCAGCATTTCTAAACTTTGCTCCTATAAAGTGCTCAACTGCTAAATCCAGATTTGCATTTTCGGTTACAATAAAGGGTGCATGACCACCGAGCTCCAACGATATCTTTTTTACGTGTTGTGCTGCACTCGCCATTAACAGCTTCCCTACCCGCGTTGAGCCCGTAAATGACACTTTACGAACTCGTGAATCCTCCATCCATAGCTTGCCAATTTGTTCAGCTTTGCCTGTTACCATGTTTAATACACCTGCTGGTAAACCCGCTTCATGTCCAAGCTTAGCTAACAAATATGCCGTCATCGGTGTGAACTCACTAGGCTTTACTACAGCTGTACAGCCTGCCGCTAGAGCTGGAGCTACTTTGCGCGTAATCATTGCAGCAGGAAAATTCCAAGGCGTAATTGCTGCTATGACACCTACAGGTTGCTTAATCACAACGATACGCTTATGCGCTGACGAAGCTGGAACAGTATCACCATATACACGCTTTCCCTCTTCAGCAAACCAGTTAACAAAGCTATTAGCATAGTCTACTTCGCCTAATGCTTCTGAGTACGGCTTACCCTGCTCAGTTGTCATCGTTGTAGCTATTAGCTCACGATGCTCGTTAATAAGCTGATGCCATCTCCACAGTATTGCACCACGCTCATATGCCGTTAGTGCTCGCCATTTAGGTAATGCTTCAGTGGCTGCAGTTACTGCCTCTACAATTTGCTCCTCTGTTGCAAGAGGAGCATGACCAACACGTTCTAAGGTTGCAGGGTTGATAACGTCTAGCATTTGCTTTGTACTTTGCCATTGCCCATTAATAAATAACCTTCCTTGCCAATCTTCCATTAATAGCCTCCTTCTCCTCGTACGTTTGAAGCTTGAAGGTATATATTATTTATACGTATGATTAACCTGCTGACTTGTAAAGATTGCCGTCTCTGCAAAAAGAGCTGCACTTACAGCAATCGCTTGCTCATCTAAAGTAAATTTCGGATGATGCCATTGCTCTGACCCACTTGTTCCCATCCATATAAAGCTTCCTGGGATATGTTCTTGGTACAATGCAAAATCCTCTCCACCCATTGTAGGCTCAGCTTCAACGATTTCAAGCTGCTGTTTTTCTGCCACCTGCTTAATTAGCATTGTTGCAAGCTCATCATTGTTTATAGCTGGCAGCATGCTATGCCAAATGAATGTAGCTGATGCACCATAGCTTGCAGCAGTAGATTGTACTATACGCTCCATTTGCTGTGGAATCATGTCTCTTGCTGCTGCTTCAAAGGTACGCACCGTTCCTTCTAAGCATGCTTTATCAGGTATCACATTCCACGTATTACCTGCTTGTAGCTTAGTCACACTCACCACTGCAGCATGCTTGGGACTAGTGCTACGACTTACGATTGTTTGTAATGCCGTAACAATTGCTGAGCTAACAATAACCGGATCAATAGCAGCGTCTGGAATACCAGCATGACCACCACGTCCAGTTACTTCTATCTCAAAGCGATCGACTGAAGCCATTAATGGTCCAACCTTCACGCCTACTGTTCCTACCGGTAATTCTGGCTTATTATGCATACCAAATATCATGTCTACATCTTCTATGGCACCTGCTAATATAACACCTTTTGCACCCGTTGCTGTTTCTTCAGCAGGCTGAAACAAAATTTTTATCGTCCCTTTAATATGCTGTTTTTGAGCTTGAAGAAGCTGGGCTGCAGCTAACATTGATACTGTATGAAAATCATGTCCACATGCATGCATCTTACCGTCTATTTTAGAGGCAAAAGCTACGTCTGCTTCCTCCTTAATAGGTAAAGCATCAATATCTGCTCGTAGCATGATGGTTGGTCCAGCCTCTTCACCTTTTATTTCAGCTAATACACCTGTTGGTAAATCTAGAGGTAATATCGTTATTCCTGATTCTGTAAGCCATTTTTTTATTAATATTGTTGTTTCAAATTCCTCATGCGAAAGCTCTGGATATTGATGTAAATGTCGACGATAGCTTATCCATGTCTCTAATCGACTTGCTGCTGCTTGCTTCAACGAATAACTTAATTCCATGTGTGTTCTCCTTCGCTATCATTTATTATTATTATGCTTATAATCGTTCAGTTTCATAGTTTCGTTTCTCAATGGTACGAGTGATGTCATGTCCTGTTGGATGCTGGAATATACGTAATCCAAACTCTGGAGCGACAGCAAAAATATGATCAAATATATCTGATTGAATGGCTTCAAATTCAGCCCACACAATTGTATTCGTAAATGCGTAAATTTCTAGGGGTAGCCCACTATCACCTGAATCAAGCTGACGTACCATTAACGATAGCCCCTGATGAATGTTTTTATGATGTCTTAAATATTGCTCGATATATTTACGGAATACTCCAATATTAGTTAATTGACGGCCATTTACCTTATTAGATAAATCAACCTGATGCTCAACATTATGATGCTTTATTTCTTCTACTCTTGTTGTAATGTAATCAGTTAATAAATGAATCTTCCTAAAGGATTCAATCATGTCATCTGTACAAAATTGAATACTGCTTGAATCAATATAAATTGCACGTTTTATACGACGACCGCCTGCATTCTCCATTCCTCTCCAGTTTCTAAATGAATCAGAAATTAAAGCGTAGCTTGGAATCATCGTGACAGACTTATCAAAATTCATCACTTTTATCGTATTTAATGTAATATCAATAATATCACCATTGGCATTATACTTGGGCATCTCAATCCAATCTCCTACACGTACCATATCATTTGATGAAAGCTGTACGCCTGCGACTAGACCTAAAATAGAGTCCTTAAATATAAGCATTAACACCGCAGATAATGCGCCTAATCCACTTAAAATATAAATTGGATTTTGACCAATAAGATTAGAAACAATAGCAATACCCATAAAAATGAACATGATAATTTTTACAACTGAAATATATCCTTTTATCGGTCGAACCTTAGAGATTGGAAAAGTTCGATAAATTTCATCTAAAGCATTTAATAATGAGTTTATAAGGGCAATAGAAACGATTAATATATACGTAATTGCTATTTTTTCAATGATCAATTCATATTTTTCAAACATTGATGCACTTGTGAAAATAATAATCGCCGGTATAACGTGCGATAGCTTATGAAATACCTTCTTATCAACTAAAATATCATCCCATGAATATTTATTGTGCTTAATAATACGGATAACTAGCTTTAATATTATCTTCTGAGCAATAAAGTTGGCGACTACACATAATATAATAATAAATAACACCGTTAATATAATTGAAATATAATTAGCTGCTTGTTCATTAAAGTTATACGATAATAACTGCTTTTCAATAATCTCCATAGTTTCCTCCATCCATTAATTGTTGTAGCTATTATAAACTTGTTTGATTTTTAGTGCAAAAAGGCAGCATTGCTAAATGTTTTAACATTGTAGTATTTGGTGTAATATGGATATAAGCTTTATTTTATTATTTCTCAAAGCTAAGGAGATCACCGTTCATGCTCATCGTCTATTTAATAATAGGTTATTTAATCGGTTCTATACCATTTGCTTTAATTATCGGGAAAAGATTTTTTAATATCGATGTTAGACGCTATGGAAGTGGTAACTTAGGTGCAACAAATACACTTCGTATACTAGGCAAACGAGCTGGCATTGCTGTCATGATTGGTGATATTGGTAAAGGCGTGCTAGCTACCTCATTATCTTTATTGCCTGGATATGATATACATCCCATATATATTGGATTATGTGCCATAGTAGGCCATGTCTTTCCTATATTTGCTGGTTTTAGAGGTGGAAAAGCCATTGCTACATTAGCTGGAGTATTTATTTTTATTAACCCACTTATGTTTGTTGTCGGCTTAGTTTCATTTTTCGGATTAATTTGGATAACTAAATATGTTGTATTTGGGTCGCTCGGTAGTGGTTTTTCTGTATTTATTTATTCATTAATGATTTGGGACACTACGCTAATATGGCTCACTGCGGTAATATTTATATTTTTAATCTATTTACATCGTTCAAATATAAAAAATTTACTTAACGGCATAGAGCCTAAAGTAAATGATAAAAGATTAAAGAAGGAAAGGTTATTTTAATTTCTTCACATTGAAATAAATATAAAAAAGAGCGCTTGTTTTTCAAAACAAGCGCTCTTTTATTATTCATAATTGTAAGCAAGTAATGCAAGTAGATTATCGTATGAGTATAATTGCAATGTTTCTTTATTTGCATAAGAGCCAAACATTTCATGCTCTTCATCTAAAATAAATTGCTGCTCCATTAAGGTGATGCTCTTATTGTACAGCTCTTTGTCTCCTACCTGCGAGCCAATCATCGCGGACAACGCATAAACAGCAGTTGAATGCACATTATTTAATGCAGTTCCATCTATATCATATTGTCCTACTAGCTCTTCATTGTTTAGCTTTTGTTTTATATAAGCTATACTTTTATCATTTTGCTCTCCAACCTCAGCTAAAAATAAAATAGTCATTAATGATTCCACTGTATTAATAGTATCGGATTGATATTCATTCGTATCATAGAAATAATGGGTATGATAAAAAGGAAACTCATCAGAAATATAACCAGTTTTACTAATTTTAAGCATGTTGTTATATAGCTCTGAACGATTTAAATGCTCCGCTAATAACGATATTGTTTTTAAATCGATATAGCTCAGTGATATAAACTGATTCGTAAGCTGAAAGTCTTCATCATAGTAATTGTACATTTTATTATCAATGACGTTATAATCTAAAAAGCGCTGACCATATTGTAAGGCTTGTTCCTGATAATGAGAACTACTAAAAGACTCATATGCCTCAAATAACGATCTTATTATTCTTAGATCATCAACCGCAACATTAATCATATACTTCTTTTCATAAAGTGGGCTGTAGCGATAACTAAATCCTGTCTCATTATTGAAAGTATCTTGCGTCTGCTTCCATAATGCATCAAAATCTTTTTTTTGCTGCTTTGTTGCAAAGTATCTTAATAAAAGTCCACTAGATTCGCTTAATACTTCATGCCCTGTTGCAACCTCTGCAGCCTGCTCATTATCAATATAATTTGTATGTATACCATATTGATCTAACAAATTTGCTTTTACAAACTTAGCAAGCAATGCTTCATGATACTCTTTTTCACTACTATATTTTTGTGGAGACAATCGTGGTAGACTATCACTCTTATTGCAAGCTGTAAATATAACTAGCATGCAAATTATAGCTATACACATCAATATAAAATGTTTTTTTCTCATATTACCACCTCTAAATTAACATCACTTAGCTTGTAACGGTTTAATACTGAGAACAAAGTTATCAAAATAAGAAATGTAATTTTGTTGTTTGTTTTCTCTATTCAATTTCAATTATCTATTAATCATAACACTAAAGTTACATTAAATCATATCCTCATAATGTCTCTATATATTATAACTATTATTTTTATAGATTTTAAATATCCGAAACTTTTCTACCCTACTCCTTTTATTTATCGCCTTAACTATTAGCATATTCAACTTTACAATATGAACATATCCATAAATTGGGAGGTTGTTAAATTGAAAAATGTTTTCAAGTTAACGTTAATCGCCGCACTAGTCATGATGTTATTAGCGGCATGTGGAGGAAATAACTCTGATGGCTCATCATCCTCTAATAACTCAGAAACGATTACTTTAACAATTGCTAATAACTGGTCAGGACAAGATGCAAAAGCCGTTGCTATGCGCAAAATATTAGAAGACTTCCAAAATGATAATCCAAATATAAAACTAGAAATTGAAGCTCTAGCAACAGACGGATTAAAAACAAGATTAAGAACTGCTGCAGCTGCAAACGAAATGCCAGACTTATTTGTCATGTGGCCAGGTGCAATGACAAAGGAATTTGTTGAGGGGGACTTACTTCAGCCTATTAACGATTTTTTAGACTCAAAGCCAGATTGGAAAAACAATTTTATAGAAAATGCACTTGTTGACTTCACCATCGATGGAAATATTTATTCTGTACCGATGAATCTTGCTCCAAGCTCACTTGTTTACTACAATGAAGCCATTTTTAATCAATACAATGTAAAGGTACCTACAACTTGGGACGAATTATTACAAGCTATTGATACCTTTAATGCAAATGGTGTCATCCCTATTGCACTAGGAAACAAAGCAAACTGGGTAGCTCAATCTACGACGTTTTCTACAATAGGTGATCGTGTGACAGGTACTGAATGGTTTCTAAAGGCGGTTGAACAGGATGGTGCAAGCTTTACTGACCCACAATTTATTGAAGCCCTCAAGGTTTACCAACAGCTTAGTGAGGCTAATGCTTACCAGGATGGGTTTAATAGTATAGATGAAAATCAGATGGTACAGCTGTATACACAAGGTAAAGCTGCAATGTTCATTAATGGTGGTTGGGCAGTTGCCAACCTAGTCAATACTGCACCAGAGGACATACTGAATGTGACAAGCATTACCATTTTACCTCCGGTTGTAGGTGGCAAAGGTGAAATGCCTACTACTGCAGGTGTTGTTGGAACAGGCTTAGGAGTGAACAAAAACTTATCAGGAGCTAAAAAAGAGGCAGCACTAAAATTATTTTACGCATTAGCTGGTCCTGAAGGACAAAAGGCAACTTTAGAGAGCAGTACATTAGTTAGCTATAATATTGAGCTTGATGCTTCAAAAGCTAATCCACTATTCGTTAAATTAACGGAATTGATGAAGAACACAAAAATTGTTCCTGTCTACGATTCTAAGCTTAGCTCTGCTGCAGTTGAGGCAATTAACAACGGATTACAAGAGTTGCTTGTTGGTGGCAACCCAGAGGATATTGCAAAACGAATTCAGGATGCTCAAGCAAATGCTGTAAAATAAACTATTCTTAAAGATTAGCTCTCCTTATGGAGAGCTAATCTTATATTAGGAGTGAGAACATGAACGTTTCAACAATTAAACGTTTTATAGCACTAGCACTAGCTCCTTCGCTAGTTTTATATGCTCTCTTTGTTTTCGTCCCCGTTATATGGTCGGCTTATTATAGTCTGTTTAATTGGAAGGGTATTAGTGAAGCAACATTTATAGGATTTCAAAACTATGTTGAACTGGTGCAGGATGATATTTTTTGGCGTGCACTTAAAAATAATGTTGTATTTGTTTTAGCATCCGTTTTAGGGCAAGTACCAATAGCATTAATGCTTTCTATTGTACTGTTTAAAAACAACTTTTTCCAGCGTTTATTGCGTACTGCTGTATTTATGCCTATGGTCTTATCTACGGTTGTGATCGGCCTCATATGGAGTTATATTTACCATCCACAAATCGGATTATTAAATTTCTTGCTAGATTTCTTAAAGCTTGGGCATTTAAAACTGCAGTGGACATCTGATGCTAATATTGCTATTTACGCTTTAATCCCTCCTTTAATTTGGAGCTACGTTGGTTTATACCTCATCATATTTATATCAGCTTTGCAAAATATACCAAATGAATTAAACGATGCTGCTAAAATTGATGGTGCAACAGGATTAACGAAGCTAGTAAAAATTACACTTCCAATGATTTGGGGTACTATCCAAGTCGCTATTATTTTATGTATTTCTGGTAGCTTAAAATCGTTTGATTTAGTTTATATCATGACAAAGGGTGGACCAGCTCATGCAACTGAGTTACTAGCTACTTATATGTATAACGCTACTTTCTCAACATATCGTTATGGCTATGGCAGTACGATTTCTACTGCAATTGTGATTATAAGTCTACTGTTAATTGGTATAAGTCAATGGTTAACAAACAAACCCAAATAGCAGGATAAAAGGAGGTAACCATGAGTAAAACTATACTTGCTCAGCAGCAATTTAGGTATAAACATACCTTTCAATTAAAACGAATCATTTCATATCTAGCATGGATTTTGATGATTATATATGGCATGCTAACTATATACCCATTATTTTGGCTTATGATAAGTGCCTTCAAATCAAATGCACAGTTTTTTAATGAGCCTTTTGCATTGCCAGATCAGTGGAATTATAGTAATTTTATAACTGCATGGACAACCTCAAAAATGGGCAGAGCCTTTCTTAACTCTACGTATGTCTCACTTTTTGCATTAGCACTGACTCTTTTTTTATCAAGCTTAACTTCGTACGTCATCGCAAGATTTTCATTTAAGCTTAAAGGAGCTACATTATTATTTTTTGTTATTGGTATGCTTATTCCGATTCATAGCACATTAGTTCCACTGTTTATACTAATGAAGCAATTAAAAATATTAAATACTCACTTAGCATTAATTTTACCCTATACAGCCTTTGCATTACCTACTGCTATTTTTATTTTAACCGCCTATTTAAGAGAAGTTCCAAAGGAAATAGAAGAAGCTGCATATATTGACGGAGCAAGCCTGTGGGGAGTCTTTTTCCGGATCATGCTTCCCATTTCTTTACCCGCTCTATCTACAGTATCAATATTGACATTTCTACATTCATGGAACGACTTCTCATTCGCTCTAGTGTTTATTTCAAAATCAACACTTAAAACATTACCACTTGCTGTTTCAAACTTTGCTGATGGCTTTCAAGTAGACTACAGCTTAACATTAGCTGCTATGACTTTATCCGTAGTGCCAACAATTATAATTTATCTGTTATTTCAGGAACAAGTGATGAAAGGCATGACAGCCGGAGCCGTAAAAGGATAATAGATATAGGTGGAGGGAATTTTATGTTCAGCTGGATAGGGCAATCTTTACAACGAAAGCTTACAGTAATTATGATACTGTCTACGATATTCCCTATTCTACTTCTTGGCATATATTCCTTTCGTATTTCTATCCAAGGCTATAATCAAAATATAACACAGACTGGCAATGATATACTTAATCAAATGGAGGCCAGCTTAAGCTATCAGCTACAGGACATTGAAAGAACCTCCATCTTTTTAATAGGACTTCAGGAAATTCAAAAGTACGCAAGTGCAGAAAATCCAACAGGAGAACAGCAAGCCATTGTGCTAAGCGTGCTTACTAATCTAGTCAGTTCAAAAAACCATATATTTGAAATCTCTATTTATACTAAAAATTCACCCGTTGTATTAACGACGTCTAGTTTATATTCTTCAGACTTAAGTCAACATATTAACATTTTTAATGTGACGAAAAAAATTTGGACCCCTCCCTATTTGGTAGAAAATTATGCGGGTAAACAAAATATACTAACTTTTATTCGCCCACTACGTAGCATTAATAATTATGAAACATTAGGCTTTATTTCTATTAGCGTAAATGAGGCTCAGCTCATAAACACCTTATTAGACTATCGTCTTGATGGCGAATCAGGTGAGCTTTATATTATCGATAAGCAAAATGCTATACTTGCCTCATCAATTAAAAGTCACTTAAATAGTTCGATTACTGACCATTATCCCAGCTTAAGCGATAAATTAGTTGAGGGTAAATCCGTTATTAGCATTAAAGATTCAAATGAAAAAAAAGTAGGGTTGTACTCCCCCAATTTTTATTGGGATTGGTCCATTGTTAGCCTTTATCCTGATCGAATTTTAACAGCAGAAAGCAGTTCAATTTTACGCTTCACTATCATTACAATATTAATTTCTATTATCGTCACTATCGTTTTAATATTATTTACTGCTCGTTATGTAACTAATCCGCTTAGATTACTCACTCGGTTACTTTCTAAAATAAATCCAGAGGAGCCTATGCCTGTCTATCATGGTCGCTCAAATGATGAAATTGGACAATTAGCAAAAAGCTACAGTAAATTAAGTAAGCATATCGAACGACTTAAGCAGCAGGTTGTACGTATAGAAGTACGAAAAAAGGAAGCAGATATGCGTGCGTTACAGTCACAAATTAACCCTCACTTTTTGTATAACACACTCTCCTCTGTCCAATGGATAGCCTTAATGGAGAAGAGTTCACGAATTGCCGATATGATTGGAGCATTAAGTGATTTTCTCCGTTTTAGTCTTAATAAAGGTAACGAAATCTGTAAAATTGAGCATGAGGTTGAGCATGTTAAGAACTATGTCATGATTCAAAATATTCGTTATCCTAATAAATTTGAAGTCGATTATATAATTTCAACTCAATTAAAAGATAAGTTAATGCTTAAGCTATTACTTCAACCTCTAGTTGAAAATGCGATGATTCACGGTATTCAAAAATTAGATGGAAAAGGTCATATTACAATTTGTATTGAGGAAAAACAAAATCGGATACATTTTATGATTGCAGATAATGGCGTTGGCATGAATAAAGAACGACTGGCTTATGTAGAACAAGCTTTAAAAGCTACTGTGGAGGATCAGCCTTTTGATGAGGTATATGGCTTACGTAATGTTAATGAGCGGCTAATATTACATTACGGGGCAGACTCTAGATTACATATCAAAAGCAGCTTAAATTTTGGCACACAAATTTATTTCACCACTCCAATTATGGGGGGATAGAGATGTTAAAAATTATGATTGTCGATGACGAAGTGATTATTCGTACTGGATTGGCAACAGTCATTAATTGGGATGAGCTAGAATTAATATTATTAGAGCCAGCTGCATCAGCCGAAGAAGCACTTTCGCGGATACCTCATGAATGTCCAGATATCCTGTTAACAGATATTCGTATGGCAGGTAAAAGCGGATTAGAGCTAGCAGAAGAGGCCAGAGACCTTATGCCTGAGCTTGATATTATTATTTTAACTGGCTTTGATGATTTTAAATATACTCAAAGGGCTATTCAAACTCGTGTAAATGATTATTTATTGAAAACAAGTAGACCTGATGATATTATTCGGACTATTTTAAGGGCAAAGCAAAGAATAGAAGAGCGTAATCAGATACAAAATCATGATTTTAAGAAGCTAAAAAGGAGCTCTCTTGAAAGATTTATTATTTTTAATGAGCCTATTAATCAACAGCTAGAGAACGAGCTTTATTTATCCTTTACCCATCTTCATGAAAACCTAATCGTTGAAGGCTACCATATCTGGATTCTGATCGGTGCTGGCTGGACTGAGTCAACCAAAACTGAAAAGCTACTTTCATTTGCAATTGAAAACATATGTAAAGAGCTTTTACCATGTGAAACGTTTATTCACCAAAATAAAGTTATCGCTATATTACCTATATTTGACTCTAGTAATGAGTTTGAATTTAGAAAAAACTACATTGCAGTTCAAAAAATCGAAGCTATGCTACGTTGTAAAATTGGAGTAACTGTTGGTAAAAAGGTTTCACATCTTGAAGACCTGCATCATTCTTATTTAAGTGCTGAAACTATATATCCATATTTAGGTTTAATGCCTTACTCTATCATTTGCTATGAGGATATTATATTACGTACTGGTGCTCCCACACCTTGTACTGTAGAAGAACAAGCTCAGTTAATCTCAATACTGCTGGAGGATGACCCCATTGCACTGAAGCTATGGATTACTAGCTTCATTCAAAACCATTTATCTCACCCACAGTTTACTTTAGATTCTCTTGAAGCCTCTATGCAATTTATTGTTACTGTGGTCAATCAATGGCTAGATAGAGCACTACAGGCAATTGGAGCAGATGAATATTATCCTCAATCACTACCATTTCGCTACAATCGTGAAGCTGAGCCGGTAAGCTGCTTGTTTCAACATGTACATGCACTTATGAAGGTTTATCATCAGCTTTCACAAAAGCTATCAATATCACATGTACAAAAGGCTAAAAGCTATATTGAGTCACATGTTGGACTAGATTTAACGTTACAGCAGGTTGCAAAACGAATTCACATTCATCCAAATCATTTAAGTGAGCTATTTAAAAAAGAAACGGGAATTAATTTCAGTGATTATTTAACGAAGCAACGAATGAAACGAGCGATACAGCTGTTATCAACAACAAAAATGAAAGTTAGTGATGTGGCTACACAGGTAGGTTATACAGATGTTAAATATTTCAGTCAGCTTTTTAAGAGGGATACAGGTGTGACACCTAGTGAATATAGAGAGTTAAGTTCGCAATAGACTGTACCTATAAAAAAACAATCCCCTTCTATTAATATATGAAGGGGATTGTTTTTAGTTTAGAGCTGCTTTGCCATATGCCAATAAGGGCGATTATTAATTATAATCTGCTTATCTGCTTGATAGCCTAAGCTCGTATATAAAGCCAAGGCTCTTTCATTTAGCAAGTCAACATTAAGAGCAATTTTCGAAAACTGTTTTTGCCTTGCAAATTGCTCTGCAGCTACAAATAAAGCTTTGCCAATTCCTTTTCCTTGATAAGCGGGGGCAACAGCTAGTGCATCAATATAATACTCATCAGCATCTGCTTCCGTATCGATGATAGGTGTAGGAATTTGTTTTATATTGTGCAGATGCTTCCAAATCGGCTCATATAGCTTACTAGCTTCATGACCATCGTAGCATAAAATCATACCTACTACCTTTTGGTCTAGCTCCATAACTTGGATTAAATGATGACTAAAGCGATTCCCATCTTCAACATAAAAGCTTTTTAACTGCAAAAGCACGTTATCAAGCTCATCTTCACCTGTTAATTGATAGGCAATATCTTTAATAGCAAGATAAATTAATTGAACCACGTCATCTGCATCTAATATTTGTGCCTTTCTAATTGTCACTATACTTCTCCATCTTGATTTTTATAATTTAGTATTTACCAAAATCATGATCATCTAACGTAATCGCATCTAATTCAGCAATTTTATCAGCAAATTTATCGTCACTCGATAGTCTTTGGTTTGCATTCATTTGATCATAGCCATATCTAAAGCTTTGGTTATAGCTTCTTCTTAGCTTAAAGCGTCCAACTTGCTGCTTTAATGTTTCAGCTTGGCTTGTTAGCTCTTCACTTGCTGCAGCATTCTCTTCAGATGTAGCAGAGTTTGTTTGAATAACCTGTGAAACTTGAACTAATCCTTGATTAATTTGGGCGACACCGACCGCTTGCTCTTTGGCATTTGCTGCTGCAAGATTAGAAATTTCATTGATTTCAGTAATAGATTTTACAATCCCTTGTAGAGCTTCAGCAGTTTGGTTAGCAATCTTCATCCCATCTTCTACTTTACGAATTGAGCCCTCAATCATTTCTGCTGTTTCTTTTGCTGCGTTTGCAGAGCGTGCCGCTAAGTTTCTTACCTCTTCAGCTACAACTGCAAAGCCTTTACCATGTTGACCTGCTCTTGCTGCTTCAACAGCTGCATTTAGAGCTAGTATATTGGTTTGGAAGGCAATCTCGTCAATAACTTTAATTATTTTTGAAATGCTGTCAGAAGAAGCATTAATTTCATCCATCGCAATAAGCATACTTCTCATTTGCTCATCGCCGGAAATTGCCTCATTTTTAGTCAATGTTGACACTCTTGCTGCTTCGTTTGCACCTGTGGAGTTCTCATTTATTTTAGCTGTAATCTCTTCAAGAGATGCTGTTAATTGCTCTATTGAGCTCGCTTGCTCTGTAGCACCCTGTGATAGAATCACACTTGATTCTGACATTTGCTTAGCACCTGAAGCAACCTGCTCAGAGGCTGCAGCAATATTAGACATAACTTCATTTAAGTTATCAGTCATTTGACCAAACGCTGAAGCTAGCTTACCTAACTCATCACGCGATTTAACTGGAATTTGTACATCTAAATCCCCAGCTGCTATACGCTCAGCACCAGACACAATTTGCTTAATCGGACCACTTAATGATCTTGCAATTAATACACCTAAAACAATCGCCACAATAATCGCTACAGCTATAATAACAATCATCATCGTAATGGTTTCTGTAGCCTGCTCTTGAATTTCTGCCTTTAGCTTTTGACCAGACACATTTTTTAAATCTAATATATTACTAATTTCATGATCTGTTAATGTCGTCACTTCATAGGCTTCTGCAATGCCTGATATCGCTGCATCACGGTTACCCGCTAATGAATCTTCAATGATTTGATCGCGAACACTATTATAATTAGCAATATATGTACGTAAATTATTTATCAATTGCTCCATATCTTCAGTTGTTGCAGATCGTGCGAAGATATCAAGCTCTTGTAAAATTCTATCGTCATTTTCTTTAATCGTTTGGATATAGCCGTCTACTGCTGAGCGATCGTCTGTATAAACAATATCTCTTAGCACAGTACGGTTTTTATGAAAATACACCCCTACTAGACCGATATTCTCGAGTGGCACCCCAAATTTATCATAGTTAAAGCTATAGTCTTTATTGATTTTGTTAATATTAATCGTCCCTACCGCTCCAACTATTCCAGCGATTAATGCTACGATAATAAAGGCACTAATTAATTTCGTGCCAATTCTCATATTATAAAACCATTGCATGTTTAGTTCCTCCAGCTAGTTTATTTGATTGATTTGCTCTGCTTCTTGCTCGTTGAGAAGTTTATTACAATCTAGTAATAATCTAACCTCATCATCTACTTTACCTATACCTTGAATATAACGATTCGACGACATAGTATAATTTGGTGGAGGGTCAATTTGTGAATCTGGAATGGAAAGCACCTCGATAACCCTATCTACGATTAACCCTATCGCTGTATTTTCGATGGAAATAACGATAATACATGTTCTGTCATTATAAGCACGGAACTCCTTTTTAAAACGAAGCCTCACGTCCATCACGGGTATGATTTTTCCTCTTAAATTAATAATCCCTTTTAAGAAATTTGGTAATTCAGGCACTTCAGTAATCGTTTGTACTCCAATAATTTCATGTACATTTCGAATTTCAATACCATAAATTTCATTGCCTAAGGCAAAGGTTAAATATTTATCACGCTGCTCATCCTCTTCCAAATATGACTGCTCAAGTGACTGACTCATCTATTTACCTCCTTTCATCATCTGTATATGTCTTTTACTAATTCACCTTTATTAGTGTTACATCTAGTATTTTAATCGTATTTACGATTACAAACAATCTATTTTTGGAAATTTTTTAATTTTTTTTAGAAATATTTTAAAAATAGTGCTCAAAGTTCCATTTTTGGGCTCTTGACGCTCTTAATATTTCATGACATTAAAAAAAAGCGTTTAGCAGCCTATAGCTACTAAACGCTTAACATAAAATTTAGCGTGATTATAATTTAGCAATGTTAATCGTTATTTACCTTCAGGTTTAACGATGGTAAGAAGCATCTTAAACGCTTCAATTGCAAGCAATTCATGTGGAATGGTTGCAGGTAATACTATAAATTGTCCACCGTGTACAATATGTTCCTTATCCGCAATTGTAATTTGTGCAACTCCTTCTAAAATCTGAACAAGTGCATCACCAGTTGTCGAATGTTTGGCAATTACTGCATCCTTATCTACTGCAAATAAAACCATCATTAGATCTTTACGTGCGACTAATATTTCTTTATTTACCTCGTTAGTTTTAAATTGGATTTGATCATTTAACTTACTTGCGTCTGCTTGCGGCAAATGTTTAATATATGTGCTCATAATTCATTCCTCCTATATTGTTATTTTTAAAATACTCTTTTATAATATGAGTAACTAATTAATTGATAATGATTATCATTATAGTATCATGTATTTGTAAAATTTTATGTTGCAATTGCAACAAGGCAGGTGGAAAATTGTCTATATATTTAAGTCATAGTGCATTATTTAAAGGACTTTCACATGCAGATATTTCTAGTGCACTTGCTTGCTTGGAAGTTAAGGCTTATCGACTTAGCAAAAAGGAGTACTTGAACAGCTGTGAACCACATCATATAGGTATACTATTAAGTGGAAGTCTATACATGAGTAGCGATGATGAAAAAGGGAACCGACATATCATTAATATCGTCAAGCCTGGAGATATTTTTGGAGAGCAGTCTTTATATCAAAAGCCTATGAATGATAAGACTTATGAACAGGAAAGCTACAATCTCTACGCTGCAGAGCATAGTGAAGCATTATTAATTAGTACTAAAAGTATTTTAGAGCCCACGAATATATGTAAGCTTCGCAGTAAAATTATTGAAAATCTATTTAGCTTGCTCATTGCACATAATCAGGGTTTACACTCCAAGCTACAAATAGTAACACATCGTACTTTACGGCAGCGTATTATGCATTACTTATTAGTTCAAGCTCAGCAGATGAAGCATTTGACGTTTATGATACCATTGTCACGTACGGAGTTAGCAGATTATCTTAGTGTGGATAGAAGTGCACTTTCAAGAGAGTCAGCAAATATGAAAAATGACAAGCTTATTGATTATAACAAAAACAACTTTACGATTTTAAATAAACATACTGAACTAAAAAATCTCTAGTCTAGCTCGGTTTAACCGTTGCTAGTTAGAGATTTTTGACTTTATCACGTAGTTAATATTGACTTAAGCCTAATAAAAATGTATCAATGACTTTTTCTAATGTATCGTTCATATCAACTTTAAGCTTGAAGCCTCCCTTTCTATTTATATCCACAAGACCATGAAGAAGGCTTCTTAAGCCACGTATTATATGAATACTATCGCTCTCACTTAAGTTATATTGTGCTAATGAATCCTTTATAAGCAGTACTATATTATTGTCAGCAGGAAATTTATCATGTGATGAAGAATCTAGTGCAACTATCGAAGCCTCATACATGCCAGGTCTAGCTATAGCAAAGCGATAATAAGCATAACTAAACGCCTTAATTTTTTGTGCTCCTTCTTCTTCGTCAATAACAGCTTCCTTTAACTGCAAAAACAATATATGCTGTGCCTTTTCAGCCATTTTCTGCTTTATTTCATCTAGTCCACTAACATGATTGTATAGTGAAGGAGGCTTAATATTTAACTCCCTAGCTATATTTGCCATTGTAACTTGCTCTATTCCTATTCTTTCTGCAATTTCAAGTGCTCTATCAACAATAATTGATTGACTTAAATTCATCTTTGGTGACATCTTTTTCATATCCTTTTAAAGTGATTTCTTTGCCTGTATTATTGCATTTTCAATTTGTAAGACTGGATTTACAAGTAACTTACCGTGACCAACTGCTAGCACAGATGGACTATATGCTAATAGCTTTTCAGCGAATTGTATTGCCTTTTGTTTATTCCACGTCGCTAATGCTGGAAAAGGAAATATCCATCTTATTTGACCAGATACCGCTAACCCACCTCTAGTTTGGAAGGCATCACCAGCAATTAAGCTATTGTCTCTCGTATCAACATAAGCCATTAAGCCAGGCGTATGACCAGGAGCATGAATAGCAACGAGTGAACCTATTTTATCCCCTTCACGTAATAATGTATTTGGTGCTGTTTTAATATTTTTTGGAAAACCTCCTTTAATTGGTAAATGACCTTCTCCCTCTTCTAAAGCTGTATTACCCTGCAATAGCTTTAACTCAC
>Ga0182742_1002352_pt1 | contig 21120 bp, 21 predicted proteins | sample eDN5th37CBELigMG_FD_128880 | JGI IMG/M metagenome (GOLD analysis project Ga0182742, IMG submission 128880) | Enriched Miracle-Growth compost microbial communities from Emeryville, California, USA - eDNA 5th pass 37_C BE-Lig MG (version 2)... ... | reverse complement strand
TGAGGGCAGAACTGCCGTGGCCGGACTCGTGGATGGTGGTCATGCGGACTCCTCGATTCGCTCGCGTCCGGTCAGGGTCAGGAACGCCTCGTCGAGACGGACGCGGCGGCGGCCGATGTCGTCGACGGGGACCCCCGCCTCGTCGAGGGCGCGCAGCACCGGCAGCAACGGCACCGAGTGGGCCTCGGTCGTGAACGACAGCCGGACCGAGTCGTTCGCCCCCGGCGTCCGGACGCCGGTGTGGCGCAGGCCGAATGCGCCGATGACGGCGACGGCCTCGTCGACGTGGGCGGCACCGGGCAGGACGAGGTCGAGTCCGGAGCCGACCGCCTCCTTGATCTCGGCGGGAGTGCCGGTCGCGATCGTCCGGCCCGCGTCGAGGATGGTGATGTCGTCGGCAAGCCGGTCGGCCTCGTCGAGATACTGCGTGGTGAGCAGGACCGCGGTGCCCTCGGCGACCAGTTCGCCGACCATCCCGTAGATCTCGTTGCGACTGCTCGGATCGAGACCGGTGGTCGGTTCGTCGAGGAAGAGCACGTCGGGTCGCACGAGCATCCCGCCGAGCAGATCCAGCCGCCGGCGCATGCCGCCGGAGTAGGTGCTCGCCTGCCGGTTCGCAGCGTCGGCCAGACCGAAGCGGTCGAGCAGTTCGACCGCGCGGGCGTGGGCGGCGCGACCGGCCAGACCGTGCAGGCGAGCGACGATCGTCAGGTTCTCGACACCGGTCAGCCGCAGATCCACCGCGTGGTACTGGCCGACGAAGCCGATGCAGCGCTTCACGCGGGCCGCATCGCGCACCACGTCGAAGCCGCGTACGCGGGCACGACCGGCCGTGGGCCGCAGCAGGGTGGCGAGCATCCGCACGGTGGTGGTCTTCCCCGATCCGTTCGGACCGAGGAGCGCATGGACGCGTCCCGGCGGGACGCGCAGCTGGACGTCGTCGACGACGGTGCGATCACCGAACGTCCGGGTGAGGCCTTCCGCCTCGAGTGCCATCTCGGTCACGATCCGCCTCTCGACTGGGAACAACGTTCGCAGTTCGAGGGTACTCATCTGCGAACATCGTTCGCAACCCGTTCGAGGAGGCATGCTGTCCTGCATGACGGTCTCCGACTCGATCTGGCTGCGGTCCGACACCGGGCGTCCCGGTCCGCGACCGGCCTACACGCTCGACCAGCTCGCGGACGCGTGCGTGCGGATCGCCGACGAGGACGGCATCCGCGCCCTGTCCATGCGCAGGCTCGCCGACACCCTCGGTACCGCCCCCGCGTCGCTCTACCGCTACGTCTCGGGCAAGACCGATCTCGTGGACCTCATGGTCGACCGAGCCGGCGCCGAATACCGCTTCGCTCCACTGACCGGCGACGTGCGCGCCGACGTACTCGACATCGCCGAACAGTCCCGCGCGATCCACCGCCGGCACCCCTGGCTGAGCCAGGTCACCGCATCGACGCTCGGCCCGAACTCGATGCGGTATCTCGACCACCTCGTCGGCGCCCTCGCCCCCGCCGGACTCGACCCGACCGCGACGATGACCGGAGTCGCCCTCCTGTCGGGGTGGGTCACCAACTTCGCCGCGCAGGAGGCCGCCGGGATGTCGGCAGGGGCGGCCGGCGGCGGAGCCGCGCACATCGCCGCGATGCTCGAGCACGGCGACTACCCGCATCTCACCGCCCTGATGACCGGCGCGGCCGCCGGAGGATCCGCTGGTGATGTCGCAGATGCGGACAGCCGCAGCGGTGCGGACGACGGATCCGATGCGAACGACCGTGCGTTCCGCGCCGGCATCGACGCGCTCCTGTTCGGCATCGCGCCGACCCGCTGACCTCGGCCGCCGGTTTTCGGGCCGGATCGCGGGGCCGGATCGCGGGGCCGGATTCGGGCTCGTTCTACGCGGGTCCTGTCGACCTCACGCTCGCCGAGACCACGGTGCTCACGGGCGACACCGATGGCACTGAGACGGTACAGAAGCGTGGGAGTGATGATCACGGACCGAGCGTGCGGAGACATTCTTGGCGACCACTTGGTGCGCGACGATCTCCGGCGCCCGCTCGGCACCAAGTCGGTTCCAAGTCCGGCCGCGCACGCTACCGACATGACTTCCGCATCCATCACCCCGCGCCTCACCACCGACGACGACCTGCTCGGAATGCGGCTCGCGCACCGCGTGATCCTCCGCGACGTCACCCGGCTCCGCGAACTGGCGGACCGGATGCTCGCAGATCCGTCGAGCTTCGACAGGGCCCGCTACGCGGCGACCGCCGACTACGTCGGACTGTTCGTCGCGAGTCTCCATCACCATCACAACGTGGAGGACCTCGCACTCTGGCCGCTGATCACCTCGTCGGCCGGACCCCACGTCGACTTCACCGAACTCACCGACGACCACGACGAACTCGACCCGCTCCTCGACGAACTCGGCGAATGCACCCGCGGGCTCCCCGACCCCGCGGCAGTGGCCGGCTTCGCACGCACCCTCCGCACGCTGAGTGAGCACCTCCACGAGCACATCGCGGACGAGGAGCGGACGGTCTTCCCGCTCATCACCGGGCACGTCTCCGCCGACGCGTGGCAGCGGTTCGAGAAGGACGCCCAGCGCGGTGGCCGGGCCGACTTCGACCTCACCCGCTTCTTCGCCGTGATGACCGAGGACGAGACCGAGCGGGTCCGCCGCGAACTGCCCCTTCCGGTGCGACTGATGGTCGCGGTCTTCTCCCGTCGGCAACGACGCCGCGAGCGCGCGGTGTTCGGCTGACCCTGCTGTTCGGCTAACCCAGGATCCCGCGGTCGTAGGCGACTGCGACCGCGGCCGCCCTGTCCTTCACCTCGAGCTTCGCGAAGACGTGGGTCAGGTGGGTCTTCACGGTCGCCTCGCTGATGAACAGCTCCTGGGCGATGGCCCGGTTCGAGGTGCCCTTCGCGACGAGCGCCAGCACCTCACGCTCCCGGGCGCTGAGCGCCTGCGGGGCGGTGGGTGTCCGCATGTGGTTCATCAACCGCGACGCGACCACCGGCGACAAGACGGTCCGTCCCTCCGCCGCAGCCCGCACCCCGGCGAACAGGTCGTCCCGCAGAGCGTCCTTGAGCAGGTAGCCGGTCGCGCCGGCCTCGATCGCAGGCACGGTGTCGGCGTCCGTGTCGTAGGTCGTCAGCACCAGGACGCGACTACGCGCACCTCGCGCGACGAGTTCGGTGATCGCCTGCACTCCCCCGCCTCCCGGCATCCGCAGGTCCATGAGCACCACGTCGGGATCGAGTTCGAGCGTGAGGGTCACGGCCTCCGGACCGGAGGCGGCCTCCCCGACCACGTCGAATTCCGGGGATGCGGCGAACATTCCGCGCAGGCCGTCCCGCACGACGGGGTGGTCGTCGACGATCAGCACGGTGATCTCGTCCGCGTCGGTCACGACATCCTCCCCGTCGGTCACGACGTCCTCCCGGCCCTGATCAGCGGCACCCGCACCGAGACCGCGGTCCCCACACCCGGTTCGGACTCGACGTCCACGACGCCGGCGATCCGGTCGGCACGGGACTGCATGCCCCGCAACCCGAATCCGTCGCCCGGTGTCGCGCACGGATCGAAACCGCATCCGTCGTCCCGGATGTCCACACTCACTTCGTCGTCCATGTAGGACACCGTGACACCGGCACGGTGTGCGGAGGAATGCTTGGCGACGTTCGCGAGGGCCTCCTGGGTGATGCGGAACAACGTCACTCCGATGTCGTCGTGCAACGGTTCGGTGGTGCCCGTGACCGTGAGATCGGCCCGGATCCCGTTTTCGGCCGACCATCTCTCCACCTCGTGGGCCAGCGCGTCGTCGAGCGTGCGGTGCTCGAGTGCCTCGGGAGCGAGATTGCGCACCGAGCGGCGGGCATCGCCGAGGCTGCGTCGCGCAAGGTCCGTGGCCCTCTCGACGTGGCGCCGCGCCGCCTCCGGATCGGCGGTGTCCTGCGCCGCCTGCAACTGCGTGACGATCCCGGCCAGGCCCTGGGCGAGGGTGTCGTGGATCTCGGCGGCGAGCCGGCGGCGCTCGTCGTCGATCCCCGCTTCCCGGGCGTGCACCAGCAGCTGCGCGTGCAGGGCCTGGTTCTCGGACAGCGCGTTCTCGAGTCGGACGTTGGTGCGTTCGAGTTCGGTGATCGCAGCGAGCCGTTCGAGACTTCGCTGCTCGTCGCGTTCGGCGAGCCTCATCATCAGCATGGAGATCGAAGCGTTGAGCACGACGAGGAGCCCGAACGCGATCCACATCGTCGTGTCCTCCGGCGGCAGACCACCCGCCTGCGAACCCGCCACCGTCACAGCGGTGACGAGCAGCCCGAACCGGATCCAGCGATCCGGCAGCATCGCGTGGGCATCGAAGTAGCCGGAGGCCGCGTAGATCGCGAAGAACGGGTTGAGCCAACTCAGGACGAACGCCAGGGCAGACCGGAGCAGGTAGTAGACCGCGTCGCCCTCCGGCATCGACCGGCGGCGGCGACCGCGCCACAGTTCCAGACCCACCGCCACCGCGGTGAGCACCGCTGCCGTGTACCGCTCGGCGGGACTCATCAACAACGTCGCGGTGCCGACGGACAGGACGGTGCCGGTGGCGAGCATCCCCACCGGCGCCCATCTGTAGGTCCGAAGCCACGGATCGTCGGTGGTCGTCGGTGCCGTCATGGCTTCCAGGATGACGGTCGACGCGGTCACTGCCAACGGAACCACCGGATCGCCACGCCGGTCAGGACGACGGTCCAACCCACCACGACCGCGATGCCACCGAGGTTCGGCAGGCCGCCCGCGGCGGTCTCGTCGAGCAGTTGCGCTGCGGCACCGAAGGGTGTCAGCTCCACGATCCGTCGCAGCAGCTCGGGCATCGCCTGCACCGGAAGCCATACGCCTGCACTGAACATCAACGGGAAGAACACGATCGTGCCCAGCGTCTGGGCGATCCGCACGGACGGTGCCACCGCAGCCAGTGTCGCTCCCGCGCTCAGTGCCGCAGCGAGAGTGACGAGTACCGCGAGTGCGTATCCCCACGGCTGGGCGGGGAAGGCGACTCCGAAGGCCGCCCGACCGACGATCAGTGCGAGGACCACCGACGCCAGGACCGCGATCGCGTGCACCACGATCTGTGCGGTCAGCAGGTGCGACGGACTCGCCGGGGTCACGGCGAGCCTGCGGAGGATGCCCCGTTCTCGGTACGACGACAACACCGCGGGCATCGTCTGGACACCGGCCACGATCATCGCGAGGAGGATCGCCACGGGGACGTACAGATCGATCACCCGCAGACCACCGAGGTCCGGATCCGGTTCCCGGAAACCGGGAATCATGCCGAGGATCACGAGCAACAACGTGGGGAAGACGAGGATCCAGAAGAGCGCCCCGGGTTCCCGCGTGAACAGTCGTGCCTCGGTACGCAGAACGGCGGTCGATGCGGACATCGCCGGGGTGCCCGTCGTCGACGTCTCGACGAGCCTGGTGCGGACGGTCGGGTCGGTCATGACGTGCTCCTGGTGTCGGTGAGATCGAGGTAGGCGTCGTCGAGGGTCGCTTCGGCGATGCGGAGGCGTTCGGCCGTGACGCCGAGGCGTGCCAACAGGCCGAGTACCGCGTGGATCGACTCCTCGCTGCCTTCGACGGCCACCCGTTCCCGGGCGGTGTGCACGGAGACGACGCCGGGCTGGGCTTCGAGGAGCGCGGGGTCGAGCGGACCGGACGGGTGGAACGAGACCACGATCGCTGCGGACGACTGCCCGATCAGCTGGGCCGGCGTCCCCAGCGCACGGATGCGCCCGGAATCGAAGACCGCGACACGGTCGCAGAGGCGTTGTGCCTCTTCCATGAAGTGGGTGACGAGCAGGACGGTGACGCCGGAATCACGCACCTCCTCGATCAGTTCCCAGGTGTCACGGCGCCCACGCGGGTCGAGTCCGGTGGTGAGTTCGTCGAGGACGACGACGCGCGGTGAACCGATGAGTGCCAGTGCGATGAACAACCGCTGTTTCTGGCCCCCGGACAGTTTCGTGAACCGGGTGTCGAGCATGCGGCCGAGCCCGAGGCGTTCGGCGAGCACATCGCCGTCCGCGGGTCGGGCGTAGAAGGCCGTGTACAACCGGAGGGCCTCGCGCACGGTCAGTTTCGGCTGCAGCTCGCTTTGCTGCAACTGCGTGCCGAGCAGTTCGGTGACGGCCCGGTGGTCGCGGACCGGGTCGAGGCCGGCGACGCGGACGGTGCCCTCGTCGGGTTTTCGCAGACCCGAGATGTGTTCGACGGAGGTCGTCTTCCCGGCGCCGTTCGGACCGAGGATCCCGAAGATCTCACCTTCGTGGATCTCGAAGCTCACGCCGTCCACGACGGCGCGACCTCCGTACGACTTGTGCAGATTGCTCACTTCGACGATCGGCATGCATCGAGCGTCGCGCGGAGTTCCGGTCCCGCACATCGTCCGTCCGTCTCGATCGGATGTCCCCCGATCGGATGATGGCGAGGGTCATCCGGGTCGGGCATGATGTCGCCGTGCGTGTTCCCCGTCGAGATCAACCCGCGCGGCGCGAGGCCGCTCGGGTGTTCGACACGGGAGAACCCACATGGAATACAACGCGATGATCGAAATCGACGCCGACCTCGATCGCCTGACCGACGACGAGACCGTCGAGCTCATCGAACCGATCGTCCCGCACCACGGGGCGGTGGGACGCAGCGACAACGGCCGCGCCCAGCTCGTCATCACCGTCGACGCCGTCGATGCGATCCACGCGCTGCGGTTCGTGCGCGACCTGATGCAGACCTCGTACCCGTCGTACCGCGTGAACGCGGTGGACGTGTTGCCCACCAGTGCGTTCGACGCGATCTACGGCTTCGGCGACTACTTCGCCTGATGTGACGGGCCGGTGAGGGTCCGCCCCGGCGCGGACCCTCACGTCACTTCCGGCGCCCGAACCTCCGCATGCCGAGCAGGTAGCCCGGGATCGACCGGAACGGGACCCGCACCGGCCAGTCGTCGGGGCGGAAGTACGCCTCGGTGCCGCCGTCGACCACCACGACGCTGCCCGTCATGAAGTCCGCGGCCGAGGACAGCATGAACTCGACCCACTGCGCGATCTCGTCGGGCTTCCCGAAGCCCCCGAGCGGAACGGGGAAGCTCTCGACCGCCTTCTTGAGCGGGCTCTCGAGCTGCGCGTCGAGCAGCGGGGTGGAGATCGCTCCCGGTGCGAGGACGTTGAGGCGGATGCCGGCACCCGCCCATTCGGGGGTGACCGCGGCGCGGCGCGCCCATCGGGTCACGGCGATCTTCGATGCCGCGTAGGTGAACGGCGGGCCTGCCTGCGGGATGCGCGTGGTGCGCGCGACGCCCTTGTCCATGTCGCCGGCGAGGAATGCCTTCACCGCCGAGTTCGGCACGCCGGGCGTCGTGGTCGTCGAATTCGACCCGAACACCACGACCTTGCTGTTCGCGGAGGCGGCCAGAGCCGGTCGCCAATCGACGAGCAGGTCGATCACGCCCCGCACGTTGACCTGCGCGATGAGCTTCTCCTTGCCCGGGGTGGGGCCCAGGCCCGCGGCGAGCACGGCACCGTCGAGACGGCTGCCCGCCAGCTCGAGCGTCGCCCGGATCGCGTGGGAGCGGCCTTCCAAGGTGGACAGGTCCGCCGTGACCTCGGTGTCCTTCAGATCGATGCCGATCACCGTGTGCCCGGCGGCCCGCAACCGCTCCGCGCTCGCCCGGCCCATTCCCGACGCGGCACCCGTCACCGCATATACCGCCATGTGCCCCTCCATCGTTGGATTCGGGGCACGTTACAGCGAGGCGACCGCCTCGTGCAGCAGGGCGACGTACCGAGCGAGACCTGCCGCGTCGAGGACATCCGGGGAGGTCGTCACCGACAGGGTCACGGTGTCGCCGATCCCGTGCACGCCGTGGGTGAGCGCCTGCACGGGCGACAGGCCCGGGAAGCCGGAGGTGAACCGCACCCGTCCGCCACCGAGTTCCAGGTCGGCCGGCCCTCGGTGGACGCTCGACACGACGGTGTTGCCCGTGACGGTGGGGGGGACGACGGACAGGTCGAGTCGGTCGGTACCGAACCGCAGCAACGGTGCGGGGACGTGGTCGTCGGTGCGGGCCCGGATCGCCATGGCGGGGTGCCGCGCACGGATCCGTTGCAACGCCAGGTCGGCGGCGATCGCTGCGGCACGTTCGTGCGGGTCGCGGATCGCGCAGTGCAGGTCGACGCCGACGTTGCGGTAGCTGTTGCGGGCCGTGCCCGGCGCCACCGCAACCGGCACCTCGGCGGACAGTTCGTCGACGCCGAGGAACTGCGACAGGGCGGCGCCGATGGCCGTGAGCGCGCCGACGGTAACCGTGCCGACGCTGCGCAGGTCGGCGGAGTCGAACACGAGTGTGCGGACCGTCCGCCGCGGCCCGGGTGCGGTGTTCACGGCGACCAGCGGTCTCCCCGGGGTGGGTTGCGGCACCGACGGGTCGGCGAGCTGTCGCGCCGCCTCCACCGCCCGCCGTCCGTCGGCGATCACCCGCGGAATCGAGAACGGCAGCCGCAGGACGGCACGTGTGAGCATCCCGGCCGGCGAGGGGGCACGCGGCGGTGTGGTGGGTGTCGCGGTGCCCGCCAGCAGGTCGCGGGCGAGCGCGGAGGTGCGCACCCCGTCGGCGAAGGCGTGCGACATCTGCAGGACGACGAGGAGGGCGGGACCGTTCCCGCGCGGAGCACCCGTGACATGCGGGAAGACGTGCAGTCGCCACGGCGAGACGGTGACGTCGACGCGGGTCGCGACGAGTCCGGACAGCGTGTCGAGCAGGTCGCCGTAGCTACCGGATCCGTGGACGACGAACCGGTCCTCTGCAGACGTGTGCGCTGCAGGGGTGTGCGCTGCCCAATAGGGATAGTCGAGACCCGCGGGCACCTCGACCATCCGTACCTGCAGCTCCCCCATCACCTCCGCACGCGAGCGCAGCTCGTCGAGCACGTCGGCGACCGGAGCCGCGGGGGCGTCGAAACAGTAGAGGGCGAACAGGTCGCCCGGGATGCGGTCGCCGAGCCATTCCCGGCGCGCGTCCGACGGATGCATCTGCACGAGGTCACAGTCTGCCTGCCGCCCGTGGCACGTGCGGGGCGGGTATGAATGGGTCATGAGCGACGACACGACCGATCCGTACCTGTGGCTCGAGGACGTCACCGGCGAGGAACAACTCGACTGGGTGCGTGCCCGGAACGACCGAACGGTCGAGGAGTACACCCGCACCGAGAGCTTCACCGACCTCGAATCCCGCATCCGCGAGATCCTCGACACCGACGCCCGCATCCCCTATGCGCGTCGGCGGGGCGAGTACCTCTACAACTACTGGCGGGACGCCGAGCACGTGCGCGGCCTGTGGCGTCGCACGACGATGGAGCAGTACCTGCGCGACGAACCCGAATGGGACGTCCTCGTCGACCTCGACGCCGTCGCCGAGGAGGAGGGCGAGAACTGGGTGTGGTCGGGCGCCCAGGTGCTGCGGCCCGACCAGACCCGTGCGCTCATCAGCCTGTCGCGCGGTGGTGCCGACGCGAGCGTGATCCGCGAGTTCGACCTCGTCGAGCGGCGATTCGTCTCTGGCCCGGACAGTTTCGAACTGTCCGAGGCGAAGACGGACATCGGGTGGATCGACGCCGACACCGTCTACGTGGGAAGCGATTTCGGCGACGGCTCGCTCACCGACTCGGGTTATCCGCGACTCGCGAAGAAGTGGCGGCGCGGCACCCCGATCGAGGAGGCCAAGACGGTCTTCGAAGGTGAGCGCACCGATGTCGCCGTCTCCGCCTGGTACGACAACACCCCCGGTTACGAACGCAGCTTCGTCGACCGCGCGATCGACTTCTACCGGGCGCAGCGTTTCGAACTCACCGCGGACGGCGAACTCGTCGAACTCGACGTTCCCGACGACGCGCGGGTGAGCGTGTACCGCGACCACCTGCTCGTGCGCACCCGCTCCGAATGGCTCGGTCATCCCGCCGGCACCCTGCTGGCCGCGAACTATCCGGCCTTCCTCGCCGGGTCGCGCGAGGTGACGGTGCTGTTCGGTCCCGACGACCACACCTCGCTCGAGCAGTACGCGTGGACGCAGAACCATCTGCTCGTCGTCACACTGCGCGATGTGCAGACCCGCGTGCGGGTACTCACGCCGGGCGAGGACGGCTGGTCGGACGAGGAGCTGCCCGGCGTCCCCGATGCCACGTCGACCTCGATCATCGACGTCGATCCGCTCAACGGCGACGACTTCTTCCTCAACTCGAGTGGTTTCACGATCCCCGCGACCCTGCTGTCGGGGACGGTCGGCGGTCCGGTTGAGGCGATCAAGCAGGCCCCGTCGTTCTTCGACGCCGAGGGCATCACCGTCGAGCAGTTCTTCGCGACGTCCGACGACGGCACGCAGGTGCCCTACTTCGTGGTGGGTAGCAACACCGGAACCCCTTCGCCCACACTGCTGTACGGATACGGCGGATTCGAGAACTCGATGGTGCCGGCCTACAGCGGCGGCGTCGGGCGGGCGTGGCTCGAGAAGGGTTACACCTACGTCATCGCCAACATCCGCGGTGGCGGCGAGTACGGGCCCACCTGGCACACTCAGGCCCTGAAGGAGAACCGGCACAAGGTCTTCGAGGACTTCGCCGCGGTCGCGAAGGATCTCGTCGCGCGCGGGATCACGACGGCCGAGCAGCTCGGCGCCCAGGGCGGCAGCAACGGCGGTCTGCTCATGGGCGTGATGCTCACCCGCTGTCCCGAACTGTTCGGGGCGATCGTGTGCCAGGTGCCGCTGCTCGACATGAAGCGCTACCACCTGCTGCTCGCCGGTGCGTCGTGGATGGCCGAGTACGGCGATCCCGACAACCCCGCGGAGTGGGAGTTCCTGTCGAAGTACTCGCCGTACCAGAACACCGATCCGGATGCCGACTACCCGCCGATCCTCGTCACCACGTCGACGCGCGACGACCGGGTGCATCCCGGCCATGCGCGGAAGATGGTGGCGCGACTCGAGGAGCAGGGTCACGAGGTCTGGTACTACGAGAACATCGAGGGCGGCCACGGCGGCGCGGCCGACAACGCGCAGGCGGCGTTCAAGTCTGCTCTCACGTTCACCTTCCTGGCCGACAAGCTCACGAACCGGTGAACTTCGGGGAGGTTGTGTGCGTTTTCGACAATGAACACGCACACGACCTCCCTCATCTCGCCGGTCCGGTGGACTCGCGGACGACGAGCTGCGTCGGGAGCACGAGTTCGTCGGCCACCACGACCCGCTCGTAGGCCTGTCGGGCGAGCATCTCGATGGCGCGCGCCCCGGCGTCCTCGGTGCGTTCGGCGAGCGTCGTGAGCGACGGCTGGCACAGGTCGGAGCCGAAGATGTTGTCGAACCCGACCACGCTCACGTGCTCCGGCACGGACACCCCGCGTTCCCGCATCCGGCGCAGCACCCCGATGGCGAGCATGTCGTTGTGGCACACCACCGCGGTGGCACCGGCGGCCACGGCGGCGTCGGCTGCGGCGGCACCGCCACCGAGCGTCGGTGAGTAGGGGCCGAAGCGACGCACCGCGATGTCGTGGGCCTGCGCCGCGGCCTGCAGACCGGCCCAGCGCCGTGCTCCCGACCACGACTCGGGCGGACCGCCGAGGAACAACAACGAGCGGTGCCCGAGCGACGCGAGGTGGTCGACGATCTGCCGCGTGCCGGCCTCGTAATCGGCGACGACGCAGGAGATTCCGCGGATCGCGCGATTCACGAGAGTGACGGCGTCGAGGTCGGCGATGCGCCGCAGTTCGTCGTCGGGCATGCGGGCGGCCGCCAGGACGAAGCCGTCGACGGCCGGCCCCAACCGCCGGATGATGTGCGCTTCGGTGGCCGCGCTCTCCTGGGTGTCGGCGAGGACGAGGGTCCGGCCGGAGGCGACGGCGGCGCGTTCGGCCCCTTTGATCACGCCCGAGAAGAAGGGGTTCGTGATGTCGGGGACGAGCAGCGCCAGGGTGTTGGTGCGTCCCGATTCGAGGGCTCGGGCCGCGGGGTTGGGGGCGTAGCCGAGCCGGTCGGCGACCTCGAGGACGTGGTCGCGGGTGGCGGCGTTGACGCGGCCGGGGTTGGTGAACGTGCGCGAGACCGTGGACGCCGCCACCCCTGCCTCGCGGGCCACATCGGTGATGGTGGCGCGTTTCCGGGAACGCGGAGAGGCCGACATACGGACAGTATGGCAAAAAATGGCAAACGATTGCCGTGGGCTGCGCCACACCCATAACGTCCGTGTATCCGATACTGAAGACCCACCCCCCGAGGCATCCGATGACTGAAAACACCACGGTGCAGCGCACGCCCCGCAAGGCGGCGCTCGCCGCGTGGAGCGGCAGCGCACTGGAGTACTACGACCTGGCGATCTACGGCACCGCCGCTGCGCTCGTCTTCCCGAAGATCTTCTTCCCCGAGGGCAACCAGGCGGTCGCGACCGTCGCGTCGCTCGCCACCTTCGGCGTCGCCTACGTCGCGCGTCCCTTCGGTTCCGTCCTGATGGGCCACATCGGCGACCGTTTCGGCCGCAAGCTGATCCTCGTGGGCACGCTGCTGCTCATGGGTGTCTCGACCTTCCTCATCGGCTGCCTGCCGACCTACGGGCAGGTCGGCATGCTCGCGCCGATCCTGCTGGTCACCTTGAGACTCCTCCAGGGCCTGTCGGCCGCTGGTGAGCAGGCCGGCGCGAACTCGATGTCGTTCGAACACGCCCCCGACGACAAGCGCGGTTTCTTCACCAGCTGGACGCTGAGCGGCACGCAGGGCGGGCAGGTGCTCGCACCGCTGATGTTCCTGCCGGTGATCGCCCTGCTCTCCGAGGAGCAACTGCAGTCGTGGGGCTGGCGCGTGCCGTTCTGGATCAGCGCCGTGATCGTGCTGATCGGCTTCCTCATCCGCCGCAGCCTCGACGAGACCCCCGAGTTCCACGCCGAGAAGGCGCACGACGAGGCACCCAAGGCACCGCTCGCCGTGCTCTTCCGCCACCACTGGACCGGCGTCCTGCGCGTCTTCTTCGCAGCCTTCATCGCCATGGTCAACACGGCCTTCCAGGTGTTCGCCCTCAACTTCGCCACGGCCGACGAGTACGGCATCGGCATCAGCGACACCACGATGCTGTGGCTGGCGATCGTCGCCAACATCATCGCCGTGGGCACCATCCCCATGTGGGCCCTGCTGTCCGACCGCATCGGCCGCAAGCCGGTCTTCGTCACCGGCCTGATCGGCAGCGCCGTCATGGTGACGGCCTTCCTGTGGTCGATCTCCCGGGGCGACGTGCCGCTCGTGCTCGTCACCGGCATCCTGCTCGCCGGCGTGATCTACAGCATGCCGAACGCGGTGTGGCCCGCCACCTACGCCGAGTACTTCCCCACCAGCGTCCGCCTGTCGGGCATGGCGATCGGTACCCAGTTCGGTTTCGCGCTCGCCGGCTTCACCCCGGCCATCGCCGGGTCGCTCATGGACGGCAACGCCGACAACTGGTATCGCGTGGCCCTGTTCTGCGTCGGCGCCGTCGTCATCTCGCTGATCGCGGTGGCCACCGGACCGTCCGGAACCCACAAGGTCCCCACCCGCGAGGTCGGCCTGCTCCCCCACGACCGGAATAACGCACAGGTCCCTGCCGGAGCCGCATCGTGAGTGCCCGCCCGACGATCGCCGTCCTCAACGGGCCCAATCTCGACCTGCTCGGCACGCGCGAACCCCATCTCTACGGCACCGCCACGTTGGCGGACGTCGAGAAGTCGTGCCGTCGAACCGCCGACGACCTGGGCTTCGACATCGACTTCCGGCAGAGCAACCACGAGGGCGCACTCATCGATGCCGTCCACGAACTCCGCGAATCGGCGGCCGGTTTCGTGGTCAACGCCGCGGCCTACACGCACACCTCGGTCGCACTGCACGACGCGCTGGTGACCGTCGCGGCACCGATCGTGGAAGTGCACCTGACCAACGTCCACGCCCGCGAGGAGTTCCGGCACCACTCGTTCGTCGCTCCCGTCGCGAAGGCCGTGATCGCCGGATGCGGCCCCGACGGATACGACTTCGCCGTCCGTCACCTGGCCGCGCTCGCACTCGATACCGAGAAGAAGGAAAGCTCCCGATGACCACCGCAGCGCCCGCACGTACGTCCTTCCTGCTGGGCCTGTTCGGCGCCGGGATCGGCGGTTCGCTCACCCCGGCCATGCAGGAACGGGAAGGCTTCGCCTCGGGACTGAACCTGACCTACCGCCTCGTCGACGCCGAACGTCTCGGCTACGGCGCCGAGAACCTGGCCGAGATGCTCGACTGGGCACAGCGTTTCGGTTTCGACGGGCTCAACATCACGCACCCCTTCAAGCAGGTCGTGATCCCCCTGCTCGACGAGTTGTCCGACGACGCCCACGATCTCGGGGCGGTCAACACCGTGGTGTTCCGGGACGGCCGCGCGATCGGCCGCAACACCGACTGGTCCGGCTGGGGACGCGCGTTCCGCCGTCGGCTGCCCGAGGCCGTCTCCGACCGCGCCGTGCTGGTCGGGGCCGGTGGCGCCGGTTCGGCCGTCGGGTACGCGCTGCTCGAACAGGGCTCCGCGCACGTGTCCATCGTCGATGTCGACGTCGAGAAGGCGCAGGCCTGCGCGACCCGCCTGGCCAAGCGTTTCGGCGACGACCGGGTGCGCGCGACCACCGACCTCGCCGGGGCTCTGGCCTCGGCTCAGGGTCTGGTCAACGCGACCCCGACGGGCATGACCGGACACCCCGGGCTGCCTGTCCCCGCCGAACTCGTCCGCGAGGACCTGTGGGTCTCCGACGTCGTGTACTTCCCGCTCGAGACCGAACTGATCCACCTCGCCCGTTCCCGCGGCTGCCGGGTGGTGCCCGGTGGTGGCATGGCCGTCTTCCAGGCCGTGGGCGCATTCGAGTACTTCACGGGCGTCGAACCCGACGCCGAACGAATGGTCCGACACTTCGAGGAGCTGACCAGCTGATGCGCCGCGGAATCGCCACCGTCTCGCTCTCCGGTGTTCTCGCCGACAAACTCGACGCGATCGCCGCTGCAGGATTCGACGGGATCGAGATCTTCGACAACGACCTGATCGCATCGCCGCTGTCACCCGCCGAGGTGGCCCGGCGCTGCGCCGATCTCGGTCTGTCGATCGACCTGTTCCAGCCGATCCGCGACATCGAGGGTGTCGACCCGCGGCGGTTCCCCGACGTCCTGCACCGCGTCCGCCGCAAGCTCGAGGTGATGAACGAGCTCGGCGCGACGACCTTCCTGGCGTGCTCGAACGCGCTGCCGACGGCGATCGACGATCCGGAGCTGTCCGCCGAACAGTTGCGCACCGTCGGCGATCTCGCCGCCTCGCACGGGGTCACCTTCGCCTACGAGGCCCTCGCCTGGGGACGTCACGTCAATCGGGTCGGGCAGGCGTGGAGCCTCGTCGAACGCGCCGACCACCCTACGGTGACGCTGGCCGTGGACACTTTCCACATGCTCGCGCGCGGCGACGACGGACGCGCCCTGGCCGGCATCCCCGGTGAGCGCATCGGTTTCCTGCAGGTCGCCGACGCGCCGGTTCTCGACATGAACGTCCTCGAGTGGAGCCGTCACTTCCGGTGCTTCCCAGGGCAGGGCATGCTCGACGTCTCCGGGGTGGTCGCGGCCGTGCTCGACGCCGGCTACGACGGGCCGCTCTCGCTCGAGGTCTTCAGCGACGTGGTGCGCGAAGCGGATCCGCATGTGACCGCGCGCGACGCGATGCGGTCGCTGCTGTTCCTCGAGGATCGGCTCGGTGCGCGGGTCACCGGCCCCGCACGTGAGAAGGTGACGGTCGCGCCGCCGCTTCCGGCGCGGACCGACGCGGCGTTCGTCGAACTCGCCGACCCCGACCGCACCGAGTACCCGGCGCTGCTCACCGGACTCGGATTCCACATCGCCGGCCGGCACCGCAGCAAGCCCGTCGTGTGGTGGCGCAACGGCGGCGCGAACGTCGTCCTCAACGAAGAGCCCGCGCCGGGCCCCGCCGCGACCGCGTTGGGTCTCGTCGCCCCCGATGTCGCGGCGGTGGCCGAACGCGCCGCGAGCCTGCTGTGGCCCGCGGTCGACCGCACCCGCGGAGAGGGCGAGGCGGGCCTGCCGGGCATCACCTCCCCCTCCGGTCTGCACGTCTTCGTCAGTGCCGAGGCGGGACAGACCGACGACTGGCACAACGACTTCGTGTCCGACGACGGCGCGGGCACCTCACCTGTCGACGAGGGATGGCTCGGTCTCGACCACGTCGACGTGACGGTCGCGGCGGACGACCTGAACCAGGAGCTGTCGTTCTTCCGCACCCTGTTCGGACTGCGGCCGGAGGACCCGGAGGAGTACATCCAGCCGCAGGGCCGCCTGCGCATCCGCGCTCTGCGCGCGGAGAAGGGCGACCTGCGGGTCGCGCTGAACGTCTCCGAGACCGGTGCTGCGCCACAGCCGCACGGCGTGACCCAGCTGGCCTTCGCCACGGCCGACGTCGTCGACTCGGTACGCCACGCACGTGCGCGCGGGGTGGAGTTCCTCCGGCCGCCCGCGAACTACTACGCCGATCTCGACGCGCGGTTCGTGCTCGACTCCGACCTGCTCACCGTCCTGCAGGACAACGGGCTGCTCTACGACCGCAACGACGACGGCGGCGAATTCCTGCACGCCTACACGCTCCCGGTGCAGGGCGGCTTCCAGGTCGAACTCCTCGAACGGCGCGGCGGTTACACCGGATACGGCTCCCCCAACGCCCACGTCCGGCTCGCCGCGGCCGCCCGCGCGGGATCAGCGGTCGCGTAGCCAGGTCACGATCTTCGCGACGGTGTCGTCGTTGTCGCGGATCCATCCGTTGTGGCCCAGTGCCCGCGGGTTGTGCCACCGGGCGACCTCGGCGGCGGGCAGCTTCTCGAGCAGGTGCTGCGCCGACTCGATCGGGGTGAGGTCGTCGCCTTCGATCGTGATCGACAGGACGGGCAGCGTGAGACGCCCGATCCGTTCCTCGTAGTCGATGTCCGCACCGGCCGGTTCGAACCGGCCGGTGCGGGCCAGTCGCGCCCAGTCGGAGATCAGCACGCGCGACTGCCGGCCGAATCCGGCGACGTCGATGCGGTCGCCGGGCCAGAAACCGGCAACCGCGGCGGTCAGCGACATCGCCGTCGCCCCGAGCCACAGCCCCGGTCCGCGGATACCACCGTGGTGGCGGTAATAGGGCGTGCCCGAGGCGACGAGGATCAGCCCGCCGAGGCGTCCGCGGATGCGCGCGGCGTAGAGCACCCCGAGTTGCCCGCCCATGGAGTGGCCGAGCAGGTACGGCGTCGAATCGGGGAAACGCTCCCGCACCACCTCGAAGACGGCGGGGAAATGCGTCGCGACGATCTCGTGATAGCCGTAGGTGCTCTCGGGCCCGGGTCTCGGACGGCTGTCGCCCTGCCCGGCCAGTTCACAGATCGCCGCGTCGAATCCGTGGTCGGTGATCGCCTGCGCGAACGGCTCGTAGTAACCGGCCGGGATGCCGAGCCCCGGCACGATCACCACGACGGCGCGGGAAGCGTCGCGGCGTGTCTCGTGTTCGTGGTCGGGTCCCGCGAAGAGGCGCACCGGGGCCGTGGTGCCCCCGGGAAGCTGGATCGGTACGGTCTCCACCGGCCCAGACTAGGCCGATCCGGACGCGGCGGGTGCCGGTTTCCCCGCCCCCGAACTTCACCGCCCTCCGAATTTCATCGCTACCCCGAGTCCGGAATTCAGGGTCGGGATGGGGGTCGTGCCCGGATGTGCTCGGGCCGGGTCGCGGCGGACGATCGAAATGTCCGGTCCAGCACCCTTTCGGAGGAACCCATGCGTACCCTTGCCACCCGCTCCCGTCTCGCGACCGCCGCCGTCCTGTCGCTCGGCACCGCCGCAGTGTTTCTCGGAACAGGAACTGCCGCAGCACAATCCGCGCCCGGTGTCGTGGGCATGAGCGAGCAGGCCGCGGTCGGCGTGCTCACCGCGGAGGGTGTGCCGTACTCGATCGTCAACCGGTCCGGTTCCGCCGGCGGCGACTGCACCGTGACCGCTCAGCGCGACCGGGGATACCGGACCGAGGTCGAGTACGAATACGACAGTGACGACAACGAGTTCGACCGTGTCGAACGTCAGGTGTGGCGCGGGGTCGGCCTGACGGTCGTGTGCCGCTGACGAGTCCTGACGGTCAGTCCAGACCGAAACCGCGCTCCCGCAGGGCTTCTCGCATCTTCTCCCTGCTCCCGAGCGCACCGGGCGACGCGAAGCGCCCGAGTACACGTTCGACCCAGCTCTCCGCCAGACCCTGATCGCGGTAGAAGCCGGCGATCTCCTCCTCGTAGGCGGCGAGGCCGGCATCCCGCTCCTCGGTCGAGTACTGCTCGCGATGCAGCACCACATCCTGACCCAACCGCGGCTTGACCTCCGCCTCCACCTCGGGATCGGGACGGCCCACCACCAGCCCGACCACAGCGAAACTGTGGTCGGGCAGAGCCAGTTCTGCGGCCACGTCACGCGGATGATTGCGGATCGCTCCGATGTAGACGGTGCCGAGACCGAGTGATTCCGCAGCGAGCACCGCGTTCTGCGCGGCGAGCGCGGCATCGACCACACCGAGCAGGGCCGACTCCACGTAGTCGACGTTGACGAGGTCCTTGTCGTGCTGCTCGGCGACCCGCGCCGCGCGGGCGAGGTCGGCCACCCACACGAGCAGGAGCGGAGCGTCACGCACCGCCGGCTGATTGCCGGCGAGAGTCGCGATCCGGGCGAGCCGGTCGCGGTCGGTGACGGCCACGACGCTCCACAGCTGCAGGTTGCTCGAGCTCGCGGCGGACGAGGCCGCGGCCACGATCGCGCGCAGATCCTCCTCGGCGACGGCCTCGGGGAGGAACTTCCGCACGGAGCGATGCGCCAGCTGAAGAGCGATGACGTCGTTCCACACGCCGGAACCACCTCGGCCGGCCACCCGCTCGGCGGCTCGGGTGCCGTACCTGCGGCGCAGTGCGGCGAGCTGTTCGTCGAGGACGACGTCGGTCATGGCGGGAGATCTCCTTCTGATCGGCAGTACCGACGGTCGAGTCTGCCTCGTCGCGACCCGGTCGCCGAGCATTGTCCTCAGCATGATTCCAGCGGCGTAGGGGGCGGCCCGTCGGCCGACCCCGAGACGAAGATCAGGGTGAAGATCCGGGCCGTTCCCCGATGTGCCGGGATCGTCTCGGCGACAGGATGAATGCATGAACTTCGAGAACCAGGCTCCCCGCCCTTTCACCCGCTCCTCGTCCCAGCGCATGCTCGGTGGTGTGTGCTCCGGACTGGCCGAGTACTTCAACGTCGATCTCAACCTCGTGCGTGCAGGCGCAGTCCTCGCAGCCTTCGTCACGGGCGGCACCGCCGTGTTGCTCTACCTCGCCCTGTGGATGATCGTCCCGGAGAACTGATCGGACTCCGGTCGTGGAGAACACGCAACCCTCGGTGGACATCCACCGAGGGTTGCGTGCTTCGCTGCGAGCGGCAGCGACGGTCCGAACTACTTACTGGGCGCTGCCCAGCAGAGCGCTGCCGGTGTCGAGCAGGGTACCGAGCAGTTCGGTGCCGCCGAGCAGTTCGAGGGCAGAGCCGATGAGTTCGATGATCTCCATGTGAATCTCCTTCGTCCGATCACATACCGGACGGGTGTCGTCCGATTGCTTTTCGCCTACCCGGAATCCGATCGGAATTCCGTCGGGCTCGCATCAATTCTCAACACAGTCGACGCGCCTGCGCGACCCCAGAATACGCAAAACGGGTGTGACGACATTCACACCCGGAAACAAGCCCGGTCGGGCTCACAAATATGCAGCTCACAGCGTCAAGGAAAGAAAACGGAACGTCCGTACCCATTTATTTCTGTTTGAATTCGATTTTTCCGTTCGATCCGGTTCATCCCGTTCGGTGACCGATTACGGCGAATCGACCGATCCATCGGTGAAATACCGACCGAACGGTAATGCCCGATTCGACCGGAGTCGAATCGGGCATTACCGGTGGGTGTCCGGGAGCTACAGTCCGACCGCCTGCGACAGGAGCGGCCACGAATTGCGCAGATCGTCCTCCCAGTAGTCCCAGGAGTGCGTACCCGCCGGACGCAGGTCGATCCGGGCGGGGATGTCGAGTTCCTCGAGCCGCTGGGCCATCCGCTGTGTGCAGTGGTGGACTGCCGCCTCGATGCTGCCGCCGACGACCATCTGACCGACGAGCCCGATCGGGTCGTTGTTCACCGACCGCGACCCGAGCCGCTCGTACTGCCCGGGCAGCCCCGAGCCCGACGAGATGTAGAGGTCGATACCGCGGAGCTTCTCGGCCTGGAGGTAGGGATCGTTCTCGATCCAGGCCGGATCACCGACCGGACCCCACATGTTCTCGGGGTCGCCACCCTTGACGCGCACGACGGCCTGCACATAGGACTGCCCCAGCGGCGTGCTCGTCTCGGCGCATCCGCTGTACGCCCCGACCGCCTCGTACAGTTCGGGAGCCGCCGTGGCGAGACCGAGCACCGATGTGCCCGACATCGACAGTCCCGCAATGGCGTTGCGTCCCGATGTCTCGAACTCCGTGTCGATGACCGGCGGGAGTTCGTGCGTCAGGAAGGTCGTCCACATGTTGCGGCCGAGCGCGGGATCGTCGTTGCGCCAATCGGTGTAGTAGCTGTAGCCGCCGAGGAGCGGCGTGACGACGTTGATGTTCTTGTCCGAGAAGAAGTTCTCGATGTCGGTCTGCTTCTCCCAGGTGGCGATTCCCTGCCCGCCCCCCGAACCGTTGAGCAGGTAGAGGGTGGGCCGCGGTTCACTCGTGTCAGCAGGCGTCCGGACCCGGAGGGGAATCACCTTGTCCATCGACGGCGAGTAGACGTTGGCGATGACGGTGCGGTCGCTCTCGCGCTCGACGGAGGTCAGCTCCCCCACCGGTCGATCGTCGGGGGTCTCTGCCGGCTGCGCGACGGCGCCTCCCGGCGCCGCGAGGACCATCGACGTTCCGACCGCCACCGTGAGCAGTACCTGCCGTAACCAGGACGACCGCATGTTTTTCTTCCCCTCGTGGATCCGTCTGTCTGCGC
>Ga0182742_1002350_pt1 | contig 21140 bp, 19 predicted proteins | sample eDN5th37CBELigMG_FD_128880 | JGI IMG/M metagenome (GOLD analysis project Ga0182742, IMG submission 128880) | Enriched Miracle-Growth compost microbial communities from Emeryville, California, USA - eDNA 5th pass 37_C BE-Lig MG (version 2)... ... | reverse complement strand
CCCCGACAAGAAGGGCGTGGAGCAGCTGATCGCGGCCCTCGACCGGGAGAACACGCTGCCGATGGACGCGCTCGCCTACAAGTTCGACATCGTCCTGCGCGGCCGCCGCTCGACCATGTTCGAGAACCGCCTGGAGGGGAACTGATGGTTCAGAAGCTCGACAGATTGAAGGAATCTCCCTCCCAGACGGCGGGGCCATACGTCCATATCGGCGCCACTCCGAACTGGGTCGAGATCACGGGCGTGTGGAACGAGGATCTCGGCCTCGTCCTCGTCGGGCCCGAGACCCGGGGCGAGCGCATCGTCGTGAAGGGCCGCATCTTCGACGGCAGCGGAACGCCCCTGAAGGATGCGCTCGTGGAGATCTGGCAGGCGGATTCGCAAGGCCTCTACAACAGCCCGCAGGAAAAGCGCGGCAAGGCCGATCCGTATTTTTCCGGCTGGGGCCGCCAGCCCACGGACGGAGCGACGGGCGAGTTCAAGTTCGAAACCGTCAAGCCCGGCCGCGTGCCCTACAAGGACGGCCGCCCGATGGCGCCGCACATCACGTTCTGGATCGTCGCGCGCGGCATCAATATCGGCCTGCATACGCGCATGTATTTCGGCGACGAGCAGGCGGCCAACGACGAATGTCCGGTCCTAGCGCGCATCGAGCACAAGCATCGCGTCCAGACCCTCATCGCACCGCGCAGCGAGGAGAACGGCATGCCCACCTATACCTTCGACATCCATCTGCAGGGTGAGAAGGAAACCGTGTTCTTCGATATCTGATAGGGAGCAGCATGGCCAAGTTCCAGAGCCTTCACGACGCCGTCCGGGACAATCTCCGCGATGGGGACACCGCCGCCTTCGAGGGATTCACACACCTCATTCCCCATGCGGCCGCCCATGAGGCGATCCGCCAGGGCCGCAGGGACCTGACCCTGATCCGCATGACGCCCGACATCATCTATGACCAGATGATCGGCATGGGCCTCGTGAAGAAGGTCGTCTTCTCCTATGCGGGCAATCCGGGCGTCGGCCTGCTTCGCCGCATGCGCGACGCCATCGAAAACGGATGGCCGCGCTCCATCGAGACGGTGGAGCACAGCCACGCGGCCATGGCCAACGCCTACGAGGCGGGCGCGGCGGGTCTGCCCTGCGCCGTCTTCCGCGGCTATCGCGGCGCGGGCCTCAAGGACGTGAACCCGGAGATCCGCAGCGTCTCCTGCCCCTTCACGGGCGAGGAGCTCGCCGCCGTTCCCGCGCACCGCCCGGACGTGGCCTTCATCCACGCGCAGAAGGCGAGCCGGCGCGGCGACGTGCTCATCGAGGGCATCATCGGGGTGCAGAAGGAGGCGGTCCTGGCCTCCAGGCGCGCGGTGGTGACGGTCGAGGAGATCGTGGAGGATTTCGACGATCTCCATCCCAATCTCTGCGTGCTGCCCCACTGGACGGTCACGTCCATCGCCCATGTGCCGGGCGGCGCGCACCCGTCCTACACCCATGGCTATTACGACCGCGACAATGCGGCCTATCTCGAATGGGACAAGGTCTCCGCCGACCGGGACCTGTTCATGCAATGGATGAAGGCGAATGTTCTCGAGGCGGGCCCGGAAGCCTTCGCCGAGCGCGTGAAGGGGCTGTGATCATGGCGACGAATACCGAATTCACCCCCGGCGAGATGATGACGATCGCGGCGTCCCGCGCCCTGTCCAACGACGACGTGTGCTTCGTCGGGATCGGCGCGCCGTCGGCCGCCTGCAATGTGGCGCGCCTGACCCATGCGCCGGACATCACCCTGATCTACGAGAGCGGGACCATCGGCACGGCGCCGGAGGTTCTGCCCCTCTCCATCGGCGACGGGGAACTCTGCGAAACCGCCCTCACCACGGTCTCGGTGCCCGAGATGTTCCGCTACTGGCTGCAGGGCGGGCGCATCTCCGTCGGCTTCCTGGGAGCCGCCCAGCTCGACCGCTTCGGCAACATCAACACGACCGTGATCGGCGACTACCATAAGCCCAAGGTCCGCCTGCCCGGCGGCGGCGGCGCGCCCGAGATCGCCACATCCTGCGGGCAGGTGTTCATCACCATGAAGCAGGCAACCCGCGGCATGGTGGACAAGATCGACTTCTACACCTCCTTCGGCCACGGGGACGGCGGCGATCATCGGCGGCGCCTCGGCATCGCCACGAAGGGGCCGACGCTCCTGATCACGGATCTCGCGATCTGGAAGCCCGATCCGGAGACCAAGGAATTCACCGTCGTGTCCTTGCATCCGGGCGTGACGCGCGAACACGTCCAGGACACCTGCGGCTGGAAGGTGCGCTTCTCCGACCAGCTCGAGGAGACGCCGCCTCCGAGCGAGCTGGAACTCAGCACTTTGCGCGAGCTTCAGGCGCGCACCGAACGGGCCCATGGCGGCAGGAAGGGAAGCTGAAGATGCGTGAGGCATTCATCTGCGCCTATGTGCGCACCCCGATCGGCCGCTTCGGCGGATCCCTGTCCGGCGTGCGCGCGGACGATCTCGCGGCGGTGCCGCTCAAGGCGCTGATGGAGCGCCATGCGACCGTCGATTTCGAAGCCGTCGACGACGTGATCTATGGCTGCGCCAACCAGGCCGGCGAGGACAACCGCAACGTGGCCCGCATGGCCCTGCTGCTCGCGGGCCTGCCGGGCTCCGTGCCCGGCACCACCATCAACCGGCTCTGCGGCTCCGGCATGGATGCGGTCATCGCGGCGGCGCGCGCCATCAAGGCCGGAGAGGCCGAGCTGATGATCGCGGGCGGCGTCGAATCCATGTCGCGCGCGCCCTTCGTCATGCCCAAGGCCGAAACGGCGTTCTCCCGCAACGCTGAGATCCACGACACCACCATCGGCTGGCGCTTCGTCAATCCGCTGATGAAGAGCCAATACGGCGTCGATTCCATGCCCGAGACCGGCGAGACCGTGGCCGAGGAATATCGCGTCTCGCGGACCGACCAGGATGCCTTCGCCCTGCGTTCGCAGCAGAAGGCGAAGGCCGCCCAGGAGCGGGGGCGCTTCGCCCGGGAGATCGTGCCCGTGACGATCCCGCGCCGGAAGGGCGAGCCTGTCGTGGTGGATACGGACGAGCATCCGCGCGGCGACACCACCCTGGAGCAGCTCGCCCGGCTGCCGACGCCGTTCCGCAAGGATGGCACGGTCACGGCCGGCAACGCCTCCGGCGTGAATGACGGCGCGGCGGCGCTCATCGTCGCGTCCGAGGCGGCGGCGCGGAAATACGGTCTCGAGCCTATCGCCCGGGTGGTCGGCGGGGCCGCGGCCGGCGTGCCGCCGCGCATCATGGGCATCGGCCCGGTGCCGGCCACGCAGAAGCTGTGCGCGCGTCTCGGCCTGAAGCCGTCCGATTTCGACGTGGTGGAGCTGAACGAGGCGTTCGCGAGCCAGGGCATCGCGGTGCTGCGCGAGCTCGGGATCGCGGAGGACGCGGCGCATGTCAATCCGAATGGCGGCGCCATCGCGCTCGGCCATCCGCTCGGCATGTCGGGAACGCGCATCACTGGAACGGCGGCGCTGGAGCTGAAGCTCGGGGGCAGGAAACGCGCCCTCGCCACCATGTGCGTCGGCGTCGGCCAGGGAATCGCGGTGGCTCTGGAAGCCGTGTAACCGTTCAGGAGCATCGCCATGCAGGCGCATCCCCATCCCGTGCTGCAGGCTCTCGTCGGCGACGAGGCCGTGGCGTCTCTCTTCTCCGACGAGGCCGAACTCTCGGCCCTGCTGGAGGTGGAAAGCGCGCTTGCCAGGGCACAGGCCGGAGCCGGCCTGATCGACACCGAGGCGGCGCGGACAATCGCGGAAGCCTGCCGCGCCTTTCGGCCCGACTGGAACAAGCTGGCGGAAGGATTGGCGCAGGACGGCGTGATCGTTCCGGCCTTCGTCAGGCAATTGCGCGCGGCTGCCGGAGAGGCCCATGCAAACGCCGTCCACCTCGGCGCGACGAGTCAGGACATCATCGATACGGCCCTGGTCCTGCGGCTGAAAAGCGTCATCGAGATCTTCGGCCGCCGCCTGGACGGCCTTATCTCCGCCCTCCGCGACCTGCGTGCGCGGGAGGGCGGCGTGACGCTGATGGCCCACACGCGCATGCAGCAGGCGGTGCCGTTCACGGCCGCCGACAAGATCGACACGTGGCTGCAGCCGCTGGAGCGCCATGCCGAAAGCCTGGAGAGCCTGGCGCCGCGCCTTCTGGTGGTCCAGCTGGGCGGGCCGGTGGGAACGCGCAAGGAGATGAAGGGCCATGGCGATGCGGTCGCCGACGCCATGGCGGACACCCTGGGCCTCGGCTACGGCCCGTCCTGGCATTCCCAGCGCGACCGCATCGGGGAGTTCGCGGCTTTCCTCTCGCTCCTGTCCGGGACGCTCGGCAAACTCGGGCAGGATCTGGCCCTGATGGCGCAGAACGAGGTGGGCGAGGTGCGCCTTCCGTCCGGGGGCGGCTCGTCCGCCATGCCGCACAAATCCAATCCGGTTCAGGCGGAGGTGCTGGTCACGCTCGCCCGCTACAATGCGGGCCTGCTCGGCACGCTCCACCAGGCCCTGGTGCACGAGGGCGAACGCTCGGGAGCGGCGTGGACCCTGGAATGGATGGTGCTGCCCCAGATGGCGGTGGCGAGCGCGGCCGGATTGAGCAAGGCGCAGGCGCTCGTGGCGGGAATGAGCTTCCTGCCGTCCTCACATGACGGGCATTAGGCGTCACCGACGATGACCGTCACCCTGCCGCTTCCGCCGCAATCGGGACATGGCCCCTGGTCGAGCCGGCCCGAGCCGTTGCAGGCGGGGCAGATGTCCTCGCCGGTCTGCTTCGTGCCCGGGACGTCCTCGTCGCCGGGGTTCTTCCTGTCGCCATCGGCCATCGCGTCGTCTCCTTCGGCGGGTGAACGTCGAGGGTGGGCGGGAGTTCGATTCAGGAGGCGGGACGAGCGCGGCAGCCGACAATAACAAAAGGGTGCCGCCCACCGCGTCACCGGGGAGGAAACGACAATGCGCACCAAGGTCGCGATCATCGGCGCAGGCCCCGCAGGGCTCCTGCTCGGACAGCTCCTGCATCGGCAGGGCATCGAGACGACCATCATCGAAAGGCGCAGCCCCGATTACGTGCTCGGCCGCATCCGCGCGGGCGTGCTGGAGCAGGGAACCGTCGGTCTCCTCGAGAAGGCCGGCGTCGGCGCGAGGGTGCATGCCGAGGGCTTGGTGCATGACGGGGTCGAGTTCTGCTTCGATGGGGACAGGCACCGCTTCGACTTCCGGGCGCTGATCGGGCGCACCGTCACCGTCTATGGCCAGACGGAGGTCACCCGCGACCTCATGCAGGCCCGCAAGGACTCAGGCGAGCTTTCCTTCTACGAGGCGGACGACGTCACGATCCACGATTTCGAGACGGACAAGCCGAAGGTCCGGTTCGTGAAGGATGGCGTTGCCCAGGAAATCGCGTGCGATTTCATCGCCGGATGCGACGGCTTTCACGGCATCTGCCGCGCCAGCGTGCCCGTGGGTGCGCTCACCGCCTTCGAGCGCGTCTATCCGTTCGGCTGGCTCGGGATCCTGGTCGACCGCCCGCCGGTGTCGGACGAGCTGATCTATGCGCATCATGAGCGGGGCTTCGCCCTCTGCTCCATGCGTTCGCCCACGCGCAGCCGCTACTACGTCCAGGTGCCCGCCGGCGAGAAGGTCGGGGATTGGTCCGACGAGCGGTTCTGGGACGAGCTGCGCCGGCGGGTGGACGAGGAGACGGCGGACCGGCTCATCCCAGGCCCTTCCATCGAGAAATCCATCGCGCCCCTGCGCAGCTTCGTGGTCGAGCCGCTCCGGTTCGGTCGCCTGTTCCTGGCGGGCGATGCGGCCCACATCGTGCCTCCCACCGGCGCGAAGGGGCTCAATCTCGCGGCCAGCGATGTCGGGATCCTGGCCGAGGCGCTGACCGAATATTACCACGAGCGGTCTTGCGCGGGCGTCGACGGCTACTCGGCGCGGGTTCTCGCCCGGGTCTGGAAGGCGGAGCGCTTCTCCTGGTGGATGACCTCCATTCTCCACGCCTTCCCGGACACCGATGCCTTCGGGCGGCGGATGCAGCGGACGGAGTTCGACTACCTCGTGAGCTCGGAGGCGGCCGCGAAATCGTTGGCCGAGAATTATACCGGACTGCCCCTCTAGAGCCGGGGCGCGAGGCGCGCCTCGGCGGGTGTGAACAGCCTTTAAGACCAGTATGGACACCGGAGGACCATTATGAGACCAGTGAGGGGTGACCCTGACTGGCCCGAACTCCGCTTCCGGTCCCTGTACCGGCAATCCGTGCCCGGCTCCCGCATCAATGAGGACGCGCCGGGCCTGCGCGGCCCTTGCGCCTGGCTCGTGGGGCGCATCCACAAGAACCTGGACAGGCTGGCCGGGAAGGAGGGCCGTGGAGCGGATATCCTCTCCCGCCTGGAGATCGACATTCGCCGGGCCTTCGAGGCCGCCACCGCGCATCTCCCCGGCCGGCGAGCCGCTCGTGCTCGCCACGGACGGCTTCATGCGTCTTGTGGATGTTTTCGGAGCGTATACGGATTACTCTCTCCATGCCGCGCTCGCGGAGGGCAGGGGGATGATCTGACCGAGGAATTGCGGGCGCTGGAGCGTGGCGACCTCCTGTCAGGGGCGTGTCCGCGCGTCACGACGCATGATGCGGCCGAAAGAGATTCCGGAGGGCTGAGCGAAAAAACGCCTTCCGGTGGAAACGCCAAGGAACAACGACGAGGGAGCCGACAATGAAACTCACCCGACGCATTCTGATGGGGGCCGCAGCCGGCAGCGTCCTGCTGTCCGGCAGCGCCGCCATGGCCCAGCAGACGGATCTGACCTTCTGGAGCTGGCGTCAGGAGGACAAGGCCTTCTACCATGACGCCATCAAGAAGTTCCAGGCCAAGGAGCCCAACATCTCGATCAAGTTCGAGACCTATGCGCCGGAGAATTATCAGACCATTCTCTCAACCGCCCTCGCGGCGGGCCGCGGCCCGGATGTGATCCAGGCCCGCGCCTACGGCAACCTGGAGACCATCGCGACCCCCGGCTATCTCGTCGCCCTCGACCAGCAGAACGTGCCGGAACTCGCCAACTTCCCCGAAGCGGCGCTCGCGGCCGAGACGCTTCGCTCCGACGGCAAGGTCTATGCGGTGCCGTTCGCCATGCAGGCCCAGCTCGTGGTCTATAACAAGAAGATCTTCCAGAATGCCGGCGTGAACCCGCCCAAGACCTGGGACGAGCTGATGGCCCTGTGCCAGGCGCTCAAGGCCAAGAACGTCACGCCCTTCGCCAACGGCACCGCGACCGCCTGGCAGAACGAGACCATCGTGGGCGGGCTTCTGTCGTCCATGATCGGCAAGTCGTTCGAGGACGACATCGTCTCCGGCAAGGCGAACTTCACCGATCCGCGCTTCGTCGGCGCGCTCGCCAGGCTCAAGGACGTCAGCCAGTACTTCGCGCCGAATTTCACGGGCGTCGATTACGCGTCCTCGCAGCAGCTCTTCGTGGCCGGGCGCGCCGCCATGTTCGCGGGCGGTTCCTACGAGGTCGCCAACTTCAAGAACCAGAACCCGACCCTCGATCTCGGCGTGTTCCCGGCGCCGGTCCTCAAGGAGGGCGACGAGGCCCTCATCGCGACCTATTACGACGGCGGCTATGCGGTGAACGCGAAGTCCGAGAAGAAGGAGGCCGCGCTCAAGTTCATCCGCTACCTGGCGACGCCCGAATACGGCACGGCCTTCACCAACACCTTGAAGAACCTCTCGCCGATCAAGGGCATCAAGATCGAGGATTCGATCACGCAGGAGGTGGCGAAGCTCGCAGAGAACGCCATGTCCTACCTGATGCTCGTGCGCTTCCGCTATCAGGAGCCGAGCGGCTCGGTGCTGCTGCAATCCAACGTGCAGAAGATGCTCGCCGGCCAGCAGACGCCCGAGCAGGCGGCCGCCGAGATCAACAAGGGCATCGCGACCTATTACAAGCCGTTCCAGAAGTGAGCTCTGGCTGTCGTCATCCCCGGGCTTGTCCCGGGGATCCACGTCCTGCGGCGGCGCGGATCCCGAAGACGTGGATGGCCGCAACACGTGCGGCCATGACGGGAATGCTTCTTAAAGGACCCAAGGCCAATCCATGCCCGTCTCGCCCAACCAGGCCCGCACGCTGAAGCACCGCAGCTGGGTGGCGTTCCTCGTCGTCCCGCCGCTCGCGTTCATGTCGCTGTTCGTGGTCTATCCGATCCTGTCCGCCTTCGCCTACGCCTTCTATGAATGGCGCGGGCTGGCGCGCGGCGATTTCGTGGGGCTGACCAATTTCCGGGAGGTCCTGTTCGGCGCCACTATGGCGCCCACCGTCTGGAACGCCTTCCTGCACAATGTCTATGCGCTGATCGCGCTCATGATCGTCCAGAACGGCGGAGGCTTCTTCCTCGCGTGGCTGCTCTACCGGGAGCCCTTCGGCTTCCGCTTCCACCGGATCGCGGTGTTCGTGCCTGTGGTCCTCTCGACGATCATCGTGGGCTTTCTGTGGAAGCTCTTCCTCAACCCGAATTTCGGCATCGTCAACCAGGCGCTCTACGGGCTTGGGCTCGATTCATGGGCCAAGCCCTGGCTCGGGGATTCCTCCACCGCGCTCGGCGCGCTCATCCTCGCCAATGCCTGGCATTTCATCGGCTTCCCGACCCTCGTCTATCTGGCCGGAATGCAGCGCATCCCGCCCGAGATCATCGAGGCCGCGCGGCTCGACGGCACCAACGAATGGCAGCTTCTCAGGAGCATCGTGTGGCCGCTGGTGGCGCCCAGCACCACCATCCTGTTCACGCTGCTCTTCATCGGCGCGTTCAACTGGTTCGAAATTCCCTACGTGATGGTGGGGCTCGACGGGTCGCCCTTCGGAACGACCGATGTGCTGGGCCTCGTCTTCTACCGCACGGCCTTCGGCAACCAGAGCGCCAGCATCCAGAACTTCGGCATGGGCTCGGCGCTCGCCACGCTCATCTTTCTCTTCATCGTCGTCTTCGCGTCCATGCTCACCCTGTGGCTGCGCCGCCGGGAGATCCAGTTTTGACCGCCCCCGCCAAGGCTTTCCGTTCCTCATCCTCGAGGCAGCCGATCACCTTCGCGTTCCTGGCGCAGGTGATCCTGATCGCGAACTCCTTCATCATGCTCTATCCGGTCGTGGTGATGGTGCTCTCCGCCTTCAAGACCACGGGCGAGATCTTCGAGCATCCCTTCGGGCTGCCGGATTTCACCCAGGTCGGCAACTTCGCCAAGGTCCTGGGCGAAACCGCGATGCCGACCTATTTCGTCAACTCGATCATCGTGACCGGCGCCTCGGTCCTCCTGATCCTCGTGTTCGGCACCATGGCGGGATACGCGGTGGCGCGCTACGAGTCGCGCACCAACACCTTCATCCTGCTGTTCTTCCTGGCGGGGCTGATGCTGCCCCTGAAGCTCGCGGTCATCCCGCTCTTCATCCTGCTGCGCGACCTGAACCTGCTCGACAGCCGCTGGAGCCTCATCGTCACCTACACGGCCATCGGCCTGCCGTCGGCTGTGTTCATCATGGCGGGCTTTTTGCGCGCGCTTCCGGCGGAGCTGGAGGACGCGGCGCGCATCGACGGCGCGTCGGAGCCGCGCATCATGTGGTCCGTCATGCTGCCCCTGGCGCGCCCGCCCATGGCGATCGCGGCCATCCAGAACACGGTGCCGATCTGGAACGACTTCTTCTTCCCGCTCGTCTTCATCCAGACCGACGCCCACAAGACATTGCCGCAGGGGCTCACCACCTTCATGGGCGAGTACACCACCGATTGGGGCATGCTGTTCGCGGGGCTGACCATCGCGGCGGCCCCGATCACGCTCCTCTACATCGCCCTCTCGCGCCAGTTCATCCAGGGCATGACCGCCGGCGCGGTGAAATAGGAACCTGCCATGCTGATCCCCAAAGGCGCCCTCGTCGTGTCCTGCCAGGCCCGCGCGGACAATCCCCTGCACGGCCCCGTGCACATGTCCGCCATGGCGCTCGCCGCCGAGGCCGGCGGAGCGAAGGGCCTGCGCGCCAACGGCGCGGAGGACATCGCGGCGATCCGCGCCGTCACGGCGCTGCCTATCATCGGCATCGCGAAGGTGTGGGACGACCGCTTCCCGGTCTATATCACGCCCGGCTTCGACGATGCCGCAAGGATCGCCGGGGCAGGCGCCGACATCATCGGCCTCGACGCCACGGCCCGAGCCCGCGACGGCGAGCCGGTGGAGCGCCTGATCGGCCGCATCCGGCATGAGCTCGGCCGGGAGGTCTTCGCCGATATCGCGACCCTGGACGAGGGCGGGAGGGCCCATGCCTTTGGGGCAACCTACGTGGCGACGACGCTCTCCGGCTACACGGAGGAAACGGCCTCCCGCAAAGGGGAGGGGCCGGACCTGGAACTCCTGGACGCGCTCGTGGCGGCGCTTCCGATCCCGGTCGTCGCGGAAGGCCGCTTCGACACGCCCGAGCTCGCGGCCGAGGCCCTGAGGCGCGGCGCCCATGCGGTGGTGGTGGGAACGGCCATCACGAACCCGCGCGAGATCACCCGGAAATTCGTCCGTGCCGCCGAAACGGCGGATCCCTGACAAGACCGGCGCGCCGCATCCACAGGGCCCGGGCTCACACGCAAACGTGAGATCACGGACGGCGCTCCCGGGTGTACCCCTATCACACGGATTCCAAAACGAGGTCTCAGCCGTGCTGATCCGCCGCTCCTCCGATATCCTTCCTTCCGAGATCACGCCCCGTGAGGTCTACCTTACCCGACGGCAATGGATGGCCGGCGCGGCGGGGCTTGCCCTGGCGGCCGCCCTGCCGCAGGAACTCGAGGCCGCGCCCCTGTCCGCCGCGAAGAGCGCCTTCTCGACGGATGAGAAGCTCACGCGGCGCGAGGACGTGACGAGCTACAACAATTACTACGAGTTCGGGGTCGACAAGGGCGATCCGGTCAAGAACGCCGGGACCCTCAAGACCACGCCCTGGACGGTGAAGATCGACGGGCTCGTGGGAAAGCCCCAGGAGATCGGCATCGAGGACCTGATCAAGTCGTCGGCCCTCGAGGAGCGCATCTACCGCATGCGCTGCGTCGAGGGCTGGTCCATGGTGATTCCGTGGGTCGGTTTCCCCCTGGCTGATCTCATCAAGCGCGTGGAACCGCTCGGCAGCGCCAAATACGTGGCCTTCGAGACCCTCAACAGGCCCAGCGAAATGTCGGGGCTGCGCTCCATCTTTCCCGTGCTCGACTGGCCCTACCGGGAGGGCCTGCGCCTGGACGAGGCCATGAATCCGCTCGCGATCCTGGCGGTCGGCCTCTACGGCGAGACCCTGCCGAACCAGAACGGTGCGCCGATCCGCCTCGTCGTGCCGTGGAAATACGGCTTCAAGGGCATCAAGTCGATCACCCGCATCAGCTTCGTCGAGAAGCAGCCGGTGACGGCCTGGAACACGCAGGCGCCGCACGAATACGGCTTCTACGCCAACGTGAACCCCAACGTGGACCATCCCCGCTGGAGCCAGGCCACCGAGCGGCGGATCGGGGAGGGCGGGCTGTTCGTGAAGAGGCGTCCCACGATCCTGTTCAACGGCTATGCGGAGCAGGTGGCGAGCCTCTATTCCGGCATGGATTTGCGGAAGTTCTATTGATGGCGGCGCGCGGTTCCGGTCAGGGCGCGAAGCAGGGATTTTCGCTGCCTCAAGTGCCGAAGATCCTCGTCTATGGGGTCGGCTTCGTCCCGGCCGTGTGGACGTTCTATGCGGGCCTCACCGATCAGCTCGGCGCCGATCCCATGCGGGTCCTGGAGCAGACGCTCGGCCTCTGGGCGCTGCGCTTCCTCATCGCGGCCCTTGCCATCACGCCCCTGCGCCAGCTCTTCTCCATCAACCTTCTGCGCTATCGCCGGGCTCTCGGCCTGCTCTGCTTCTACTATGCCTGCCTGCATCTGGTGACCTATACGGTGCTCGATCAGGGGCTCGACTGGGCGGCCATCGGGGCCGACATCGTGAAGCGGCCCTTCATCACCATCGGCATGGCGACCTTCGTCATCCTGGTGCCGCTGGCGGTCACCTCCAACAACGCCGCCATCCGGCGCATGGGCGGGCAGGCCTGGGCGCGGCTGCACCGGCTCGTCTATGCGGCGGCCATCGGGGCCGCCCTGCACTTCGTCCTCGTGGTCAAGTCCTGGCCGCCCGAGCCCCTGGTCTATGCGGCCATCGTGGCGGGCCTGCTCGGCTACCGCCTCGTCCGTTCCATGGGAAAGAAACCCAGGGCAAAGCCCCGTCCAGCTTGAAGCCCAGTCCAGCTTGAAGCCTTGGCCGGCTTCGCTAGGATGCGCTCTGCGTCGATGAGGGCATCGTCGGGCGCTTAAAGCGGATCAGCGCGATACGTGCGCCGAGGCTTGGAGGAGCAGGGGATGCGGACAGGACGACCCGGGCAGGGGGCGCGTAGGGCGCCGGTTCCTGGGCTTTTTCCCGCCTGCCCGGACAGCGAAGCCCTCGCCCGGCAGGGCGCCGCGGCCATGATTTCCGCAGGTTCGGCTTCGTGACGGACTGGCTCTCTCCCGAGGAATGGGCGGCGGTGCAGCTCAGCCTCAAGGTCGCGCTCGCCGCCATGGGCGCGAGCCTCCTGCCGGGGATCGCAATGGCCTATCTGCTGGAGCGCGGGCACTTCTGGGGGCGGCAGGCGCTCGACGTGCTGGTCCATCTGCCGCTGGTCCTCCCGCCCGTCGTGGTGGGCTATGCGCTTCTTCTCGGCTTCGGGCGTCGCGGGCCGATCGGGGCCTTTCTCGCCGAGCAGTTCGGAATCGTCCTGTCCTTCCGCTGGACGGGTGCCGCGCTCGCCTGCGCCATCATGGGCTTTCCCCTGCTCGTGCGCGCCATCCGCCTGTCGCTCGAAACCGTCGACCGCAAGCTCGAGGATGCCGCCGGCACCCTGGGGGCCCATCCGGCCTGGGTGTTCCTCGTGGTCACGCTGCCGCTGATCCTTCCGGGCATCATCGCCGGCATGGTGCTGTGCTTCGCGAAGGCCATGGGCGAGTTCGGCGCGACGATCACCTTCGTGTCCAACATTCCCGGCGAGACCCAGACGATCCCATCGGCCATCTACACCTTCACGCAGGTGCCGGGCGGCGAGGGCGGCGCGCTCCGGCTGACCCTCGTGTCCGTGGCGATCTCCGTCGTGGCGCTCTGGATGTCGGAATGGATGGCGCGGCGCGTCAGGCGGAGGTTCCTCGCCTGATGATCCTCGATGTCGATCTCCGTCACCGGCAGGGCGCCTTCACGCTCGATGCCCGCTTCCAGTCGGAAGGGCGGCTGACGGCCCTGTTCGGGCCATCCGGCTCGGGCAAGACGACCCTCGTCAACGCCATCGGCGGCCTCCTCGTCCCCGACGAGGGGCGGGTCGGCGTCAAGGACCGCATCCTCGTCGATACGCGGCGGGGCATCCTCGTGCCCAAGCACAGGCGAAGGATCGGCTACGTGTTCCAGGAGGCGCGCCTCTTCCCGCATCTGAACGTGCGGCAGAACCTGCATTTCGGCCGGTGGTTCACGCCGCGGCGCGAGCGGAGGGCGGATGTCGGCGCCATCGTGGAGCTTCTCGGCATCGGCCATCTGCTGGACCGCTGGCCCTCGAGCCTCTCGGGCGGCGAGCGGCAGCGCGTCGCCATCGGGCGCGCGCTCCTCGCCGATCCGCACCTGCTGCTGATGGACGAGCCGCTCGCATCCCTCGACGAGGGCCGGAAGGGTGAGATCTATCCCTATATCGAGCGGCTGCGGGACGAGGGCAACGTGCCGATGGTCCTCGTCAGCCATTCCGTGCCGGAGATCGCGCGGTTGGCCACCACCATCGTCGTCCTGAGCGACGGGCGGGTCACGGCGTCCGGTCCCGCTCCGGAGATCCTGCGGCACACGCGGTTCTTTCCCCATGCGGGCCTCGTCGAGGCGGGCGCGCTGGTGGAGACCCGCGTGCTCCGGCACGAGGAGGCCTATGGCCTGACGGTGCTGCGGGCCGCGGCGGGAGACCTCACGGTCTCCCGGATCGACCTGCCCGTCGGCGCGCCCGTGAGGGTGCGCCTGCGCGCCCGGGACATCATCCTGTCCCTTGCGCCGCCGGAGGGCCTCAGCGCCCTCAACGTCCTGCCGGGAACCGTCACAGGGCTCGAGGAGGCGGATGGCTCCAGCGTCGACGTGACCCTCGATTGCGGCGGCGACGGCGTCGTGGCGAGCGTGACGCTGAAATCCGTGGAGCGGCTTGGCCTTAAGGTCGGATTGCCGGTCCAGGCGATCATCAAGAGCGTCGCTTTCGACCGGGAGGCCCTTGGCCCCGCGCAGGCGATGAATATGTGAGTCCGACACCTGGAGGTTGCGCGTGCCCGCTGGGCGTGTAGCCTTCTCCCACCCCGTCCTTCGAGAGATGATATGATGAACGAACAATTCCGCAGCCCGACGACCGATGCCGCCACCCACGCCCAGCTGATCGACCGCCTTGCCGAGGTCGCCGTGCGGGTGGGCCTGGGGCTCAGGCCGGGCCAGGAACTCGTCGTCACGGCCCCGCTTGAGGCGGTGCCCCTGGTGCGCCGCATCACGGAGCACGCCTACAGGGCCGGCGCGTCCCTCGTGACCACGTTCTTCTCGGACGAGGAGGCGACGCTGATGCGCTTCCGCCATGGCCGCGACGAAGGCTTCGACAAGGCGGCGGACTGGCTCTATGAGGGCATGGCGTCGGCCTTCCGGAACGGGGCCGCGCGCCTGGCGGTCGTCGGCGAGGATCCGTCGCTGCTCGCCAAGGAGGACCCGGAAAAGGTCTCCCGCGCCAACCGCGCCCGCTCGAAGGCCTATATGCCGGCGCTCGGCCTGATCGCGGGCTTCGACATCAACTGGACCATCGTGTCCGCCGCGACGCCCGCCTGGGCGAAGGCCGTGTTCCCGGACGATCCCGAGGACGTGGCGGTCGCCAGGCTCTGGCAGGCGATCTTCGCCGCCTCGCGGGTCGACACGCCCGACCCGATCGCCGCCTGGGAGAAGCACAATGCCGGCCTGCAGGCGCGCACGCGCATGCTGAACGGGAAGAACTACGCGGCGCTCCACTTCCGCGGCCCCGGCACGGACCTGCGCGTGGGCCTCGCGGATCAGCACGAGTGGAACGGCGGCTCGACCAGGGCGAAGAACGGCATCGTCTGCAACGCGAACATTCCCACCGAAGAAGTCTTCACCACCCCGCACAGGGAACGCGTGGACGGGCATGTCACCAGCACGAAGCCGCTCTCCTACAACGGCACCCTGATCCAGGACATCCAGGTGAGGTTCGAGAGCGGGCGCATCGTGGACGCCAAGGCGCGCACCGGCGAGACGGTGCTCAACAAGGTGCTCGACACCGACGAGGGCGCCCGTCGCCTGGGCGAGGTGGCGCTCGTGCCGTTCTCGTCCCCGATCTCCCGGAGCGGCCTGCTCTTCTTCAACACGCTCTTCGACGAGAACGCCTCGAGCCACATCGCCCTGGGCCAGGCCTACAGCAAGTGCATCCGCGACGGCGGCAGCCTGAGCGAAGAGGAGCTGGCCGCGCGCGGTGCCAACAAGAGCCTCATCCATATCGACTGGATGATCGGCTCCGACAAGGTGGACGTGGACGGCATCACCCAGGACGGCACGGCCGAGCCGCTCATGCGCGGCGGCGAGTGGGTCGCCTGACCGATTCCGAAAACGGCGCCGGCCCGCGCGGGCCGGCGCGGCGTCTCTTCCATGAGGGAACGAATGCCGCATCCCGCCTCGCTCAACGCATCCCAGCCGCTGCTCAGCGTCCGCGATCTCTCGGTCGCGTTCGGGCGAGGGGCTCAGGCCGTCCCCGCGGTCAGGAACGTGAGCTTCGACGTTCATCCGGGAAGGACGCTGGCGATCGTGGGCGAATCCGGCTCGGGCAAGTCCGTCACGTCGCTCGCGATCATGCGCCTGACCGATTACGCGGGCGGACGCATCGCCGGCGGCGAGGTCATCCTTCGCGGCGGCGGCGAGGCGATCGACCTCGTGAAGGCCTCCGAGGACCGGATCAGGGCGATCCGCGGCAAGGACATCGCCATGATCTTCCAGGAGCCGATGACCTGCCTCAACCCGGTCTTCACCATCGGCGACCAGATCGCGGAAGCGCTGCGTCTGCACGAGGGAATGACCCCGCGCGAGGCGCGGGAGCGGGCGCAGGCGCTGCTGGCAAGAGTGCGCCTGCCCGATGCGGACAGGATGCTGGAGCGCTATCCCCACCAGCTCTCGGGCGGCATGCGCCAGCGCGTGATGATCGCCATGGCGCTCGCCTGCAACCCGCGCCTTCTCATCGCGGACGAGCCCACCACGGCCCTCGACGTGACGATCCAGGCGCAGATCCTCGACATCATCCGCGACCTGCAGGCCGAGATGGGCACCGCCGTCATCTTCATCACCCACGACATGGGCGTCGTGGCCGAAATGGCCGACGACGTGGTGGTGATGTGGAAGGGCGAGAGCGTGGAACGGGCGCCCGTGCGCGAGATCTTCGCGGCGCCCCGGCACGCCTATACCCGCGCCCTGCTCTCCGCCGTGCCGCGCCTCGGCAGCCTCAAGGGCGAGCCCTATCCGAAGCGCATGCCGGTCACGGTGCTGGAGGACGGCGCGCAAAAGCAGATCGGCGAAGCGCGCGAGCAGCGGACCGCCGATTACACGAAGCCCCTGCTTCAGGTGGAGCGGCTCACCACACGCTTCGACGTGGCCAAAACCTTCTTCGGCCGCGTGACGCACCGCGTGCACGCCGTGGAGGAGGTGAGCTTCGATCTCTATCCCGGCGAGACCCTGGCGCTCGTGGGCGAATCCGGTTCCGGCAAGTCCACCATCGGCCGCACGCTCCAGCAGCTCGTCGAACCCACGGGCGGCACATTGCGCTTCGACGGGCGTGACATCGCGTCCATGAGCGCCGCGGAGCGCCGACGCCTGCGTCAGGACATCCAGTACGTCTTCCAGGATCCCTTCGCGTCGCTCGATCCGCGCCGCACGGTGGGGTACAGCATCGCCGAGCCGATCGTGGTGCATGGCCTCATCAGGGACCGCAGGGCCATCGAGCGGCGCGTGCGCGAGCTGTTGGAGCAGGTCGGGCTCCCGCCGCACCATGCGGGGCGTTATCCGCACGAATTCTCCGGAGGGCAGCGCCAGCGCATCTGCATCGCGCGGGCGCTGGCGAGCGATCCGCGGCTCGTCATCGCGGATGAATCCGTCTCGGCGCTCGACGTGTCGATCCAGGCGCAGATCGTCGATCTGCTCATGGAGCTGCAGGAGAAGCGGGGATTGTCCTATCTCTTCATCACCCACGACATGGCGGTGGTCGAAAAAATCAGCCATCGCGTGGCGGTGATGTATCTCGGCCAGATCGTCGAGCTCGGCACGCGCCAGGCGGTCTTCGAGAACCCGCAGCATCCCTATACCCGCAGGCTTCTGTCCGCCGTGCCGGTCGCCGATCCGCTGCGTCCCCGCGCCCCGATGCGTGTCGAGGGCGAGATCCCGAGCCCCGTGCGGCCCGTGGGCCAGGAGCCGCCTGTCCACCGGATGCGCGAGGTCGAGCCCGGTCATTGGGTCGCCGTCGAAGCCGATGCGCTTCGCGGTGCAGCGTGAGCATTGTCGATGACGGTTCTTCTTGATCAACGCTTCGAGCGCGCGCTCGACCGCCTCGTGCGCGAATGGGGCGGCGGCGATTATCGCGGGGCCGTGATCGAGGCCTGGCTCTTCGAGGATGAAGATACTCGCCGCCGCGCCGAGTCGAGGCTGGCTGAAGCGGGTGTGCGGGCGCGCATCCGCAGCGCCTACAAGCCGCTCGTTCATGCCTTTCTCGAGGAGATCGACACGGCGAATCTGGCGCGCGTGGTCATTCGCTACCCGGTCCACGGGAATGCCGACCCGATCCGCTTCCTGTCGGAGGCCTATCCCCTGGCGGCGATGCTCAAGGACGCGGATGTGGTCTTCGAGACGGGGGATGCGGAGCTGACCTACGACGTCCGATGCGACTACCGCGACGGGCGGGCGGCGGACCATGCCGTGTTCGCGCCGAACCGCCTGCGCGAGAACCATGTCGGCGAGACCGTTCTCGCCTGCGCGGGATGGATCAGGGCGACCAGCATCCCCGACGGGGCGCTGGACCTCGACGAGCCTTACGAAACGGAGATCGAGCAGGTCTTCCAGGCGGCCATGCAGGCCCTTTCGTCCCACGACTGGCCGCAGCAGGAGCCCTATGCGGATACGATCGCCATCGACGTGACGATGGCCGGGATCGAGCGGCCTCTGGGCTCTGGCGACGAGGTGATCAGCACGCGCGAGGCGCTGCACGAGGATCTCTATTTCTCCGCGCTCGAATGGTTCCACCATCGGGCAGGACGGCCCCTCGACGACCGCGCCCTGATGCCGGGCCAGATCGTGCCGGATGTCCGCGCCGGCGAGGGCGCGACGCATCTGCGCGTGGCGTTGCGGGCCTTCGCGCCGCCGCAGGATCCCGCGCGGCCCGAGCAGGATCTGGAACGTGCGGATGCCGCTCCGGGACTGAGCCAGATCGCGCAGGAGCTCAGTCTTCTTCCGGGCCGGGTGTTCGAGGCGACGTCCCGCGAGGGACGGCCCGTGCGCGGCATCCACCGGCAGGGCACGCGTGCGCCCGTTCTCGTCACGAGCGGACAGCATCCCAACGAGACCTCCGGCCCCGTGGGGGCCTTCAGGGCCGTGCGCCGCCTGCTCGCCGATCCTGATGCGGATATCGCCTTCATCCCGGTCGAGAACCCGGACGGCTATGCCCTGCACGGGCGGCTCTGCGAAAGCAATCCGCGCCACATGCACCACGCGGCGCGCTACACCTCCCTCGGCAACGACCTGGAATACGGCCCCGAGGAACCGGTCTACGAAATCGGCGCGCGGCGCCAGGCGCTGGAGCTGTCGGGCGCGCAGCTGCACATCAATCTTCACGGCTATCCGGCTCATGAATGGACGCGTCCGTTCACGGGCTATCTGCCGCGCGGCTTCGAACAATGGGCGCTTCCGCAAGGCTTCCTGCTCATCCTGCGCCATCACCCGTCATGGGCCGATCGGGCGCGGATGCTGATCGAGGCCGTCACGCGGGGGCTTTCGGCCGTACCGGGGCTGGCGAATTTCACCCGCCGCCAGCGCGTGCTCTGCTCCCTGCACGCAGGCTCGGCGCCCTTCGAGATGATCAACGATGTGCCCTGCCTGCTGTCGGCGCAGGAGCGCCACCCGACGCCGCTCACGCTGATCACCGAATTTCCCGACGAGACGATCTACGGCGAGGCTTACCGCTTCGCCCATACGGTGCAGATGGCGAGTGTGATCGCGGCGGCGGAAGCCTTCGCGGTCATGATGGAAAGCGCGGCCTGACATTCGCCGGAACAGGTTATCCGAGCAGTCGTTAGTGGAGAACCATTCTCTCCGCCCGAGGTGCCCCGATGGCCCGTTTGTCCTGGAAGCAGAACGAGAACGAAGCATCGATCAAGGAGGCGGTCGACATCGTGCGCGATCATGGCGAGCCGCTTCCTCCGCTCGAGGACGCGGAGACCTTCGGCGCCCTGTTCGACCGCTTCGCGGATGCCAAGGTCGTGCTGCTCGGCGAGGCGAGCCACGGCACATCCGAGTTCTACCGGGCGCGCGCGGCCATCACGCGGCGGCTCATCGAACGCCATGGCTTCAACATCGTGGCTGTCGAGGCCGATTGGCCGGACGCGGCGCGCATTGACGCCTATGTGCGCCATCGCGATCTGTCCGACGGGGACGATGTCGCCTTCGAGCGCTTTCCCACCTGGATGTGGCGCAACGAGGAGGTCTACGATTTCGTCAACTGGATGCGCGACCACAACAAGGCGCGTCCCGCGGAGGACCGCGCCGAGTTTCGCGGGCTCGACGTCTACAGCCTCAACTCGTCCATCCGTTCGGTGCTCGACTACCTGGACAAGGTCGATCCCGAAGCCGCCGGGGAGGCGAGGGGGCGCTATGGCTGCCTGAGCCCCTGGCAATCGGATCCCGCGCGCTACGGCCGCGCCGTGGTCACCGGCCAGAAGAGATCCTGCGACGAGAAGCTGCTGCGTCAGCTCCAGGACATCCTCGACAGGCGCATGGATTATCTCGAGTCGCATGGCAGCGAGCAATTCTTCGACGCGGTGCAGAACGCCAAGATCGTCCACGCGGCGGAGCATTACTACCGGATCATGTACGAGGGCGCGACGGAGTCCTGGAACCTGCGCGACCGGCACATGTTCGACACCCTCCAGAGCCTGCTGGCGCGGCGCGAGAACGCCAAGGCGGTGATCTGGGCGCACAATTCCCATATCGGCAACGCCGCGGCGACCGCCATGGGCTGGCAGGGCGAGTTCAATATCGGCGAGCTGTGCCGCAAGGCCTACCGCCAGGAGGCCGTGCTCATCGGCTTCGGCACGGACCGGGGCACCGTGGCGGCCGCCGACGACTGGGACGAGCCCATGCAGGTGAAGGACGTCGTCCCGGCCCGGCCCGACAGTCATGAGCGGATCTTCCGGGACACGGGCCTCAAGCGCTTCCTCACGGATTGGCGGGAGAATTTTCAGGACGACCTGAAGGGCGTCCTGTCCCGCCCGCGCCTGGAGCGCGCCATCGGCGTGGTCTACCGCCCGGACACGGAGCTCTACAGCCATTACTTCCAGGCCATCATGGCCGAGCAGTTCGATGCCTTCGTGTGGTTCGAGGAGACGAAGGCGGTCACCCCGCTGACCCACTCTCATGGCAAAGGGATGCCGGAGACCTATCCGTTCGGGCTTTGACCATCCGGAAACGCGATTCCAGGGCTCCCGCGAAACCGCGGGGCTTTTCCCTCGCCCCTCGGTCATGAACTCCTCGTCCGTCAGGGCCGCACGCGGTGCGGCCCTCCACCTGTGTTCCGCCCCACAGCCCTCACCCTGAGGAGCGAAGCGTCTCGAAGGGCGAGGGCGTCTCGCGTGCACACTGGACCCTCCTTCGAGATGCAGCCTCGCGGCTGCTCCTCAGGATGAGGACGGGAGGCAGGCCGTATCCCCACCCGTCATGGCCGTCCCCGGACTTGATCCGGGGATTGATCCGGCCATCCACGTCTT
>Ga0182742_1002349_pt1 | contig 21144 bp, 20 predicted proteins | sample eDN5th37CBELigMG_FD_128880 | JGI IMG/M metagenome (GOLD analysis project Ga0182742, IMG submission 128880) | Enriched Miracle-Growth compost microbial communities from Emeryville, California, USA - eDNA 5th pass 37_C BE-Lig MG (version 2)... ... | reverse complement strand
GTCAAAGGCGATCACCGAGATATTGGAGATGTTGCCCTTGTCGCCGGTGCGGGAATGGGCAATGTCGCGCAGCTTCGCCATTCACGCCTCCACGAACCGCACCTGCGGCGCGACCAGATCGCGCGGCAGCAGCACCGAGGCGACCGCGACGATATCGCGCGCCGATTTGAACGCGCCACCGCCGCCGGCCGGGCCGTTGGTGTAAAGCGTCTCGACCTCGTCCCCGATCCGCATGGCTTCCGAAAGCGTATCGGTGCGGCCGGCGACGCGCACACGCACCTCGTAAGGCGCGCTGCCCTGCGAATGCCGTGCGCCGTGCAGAGAATCGATGCCGATCAGGTCGAAGCGCCACTCGCTGGCCTCGACCTTGGTGAGTTTTAACCGCTCGCGCACGATCTCCAGCGCCAGCCGCGCGCGGGCCTCCGCGCCCGGCCCGGCATAGGACATCTGCCCCTCGCCGATGTAGCCGTCGACATAACCCACCGAGATTTTCAGCGTGTCCGGCCGCTGCGTGCCGCGCCCGCCCGAGACGCGCACCCGATCCGGGCCGATCTCCTCGATCGAGACTTGCGAGAAATCCGCGACGACGTCCGGCTGCATGTAGCGCGCCGGATCATGCACCTCGTAAAGCAACTGCTCCTTGCAGGTGCGCGCCGACACTTCGCCGCCGGAGCCCACGACCTTGGTGATGACGAGGCCACCGTCCTCGCTCACTTCGCCGATAGGAAAGCCGAGCCGCGCCAGCCCCGCGACATCCTTGAAACCGGGATCGGCGAAATAGCCGCCGGTGATCTGCCCGGCGCATTCCAGCAGATGCCCGGCGACGGTGCCGCGCCCGAGCAGATTCCAGTCGTCCATGGACCAGCCGAATGCGTCACACATCGGCGCGAGAAACAGCGCCGGATCGGAGGCGCGGCCGGTGATGACGATATCAGCCCCCGCTTTAAGCGCCGCTGCCATCGGCTCGGCGCCGAGATAAGCGTTTGCAGAGACGATGCGATTGCCCAATGTCTTCAGCGTGCCGTCGATCTCGATCAGCGGCAGGTCGTGCTGCTTGCAGGCCTCCAGCACATCATCGCCAATCACCGCCGCGATCTTCAAGCGCGACAACCCGAGCGACGCCGCGATCTGCGCGGTCTTGCGCGCTGCGGCCCATGGGTTGGCCGCGCCCATGTTGGTGACGATCTTGATGCCGTTGCGTGCGCAGGCCGGCAGCACCGCGCGCATTCGCGCTTCCAGCAACGGATCGAAACCGTCGTCGGGATTTTTCAACCGCGCACGCTGCGCCAGCGCGACGGTGCGCTCGCCGAGACATTCGAACACCAGATACTGGATATCGCCCTTCTCCGCGAGTTCGACCGCCGGCTCGATGCGATCGCCGGAATAGCCCGCGCCGGATCCGATCCTGATGGTTCGCATCGCCATCTCCTCACGCCGCGTCGAGCGATGGCGCACAGCGGTGCCAGTCGGTCACGCTCTGATAGGCACGGCCGATGCGCAGCGCCATTGCCTCGTCGTTGGCGGCGCAAACGATATGCAGCGAGGTCGGCAGGCCCGCCGGCGAAAAGCCGTTCGGCACGGCCAGCGCGCAACGGCCGAGGAAATTCGCCATGCGCGTGAAGTGCGACGGCACGATGGGCTGCTGTTCGGCGGTCGCGGTGGGATGCGCGGTCATCGGCGTCGTCGGTGTCAGCAGCGCATCGACATCGGCCAACGCCGCATCGGCGGCGGCGCTCATTGCCTCGCGCTCGCGCAGCAACCGCAGATAGTCGGTCACCGTCATGCTGCGCGCGACTGCAAAGCGCGCGCGCACCGCCTCGTCCACCGGCGCGGCGGCATCGTCGATGATCTCTTTCAGGAACGAATAGCCTTCCGCCGCGATCAGCCGGCCGGTGAGCGCGCCGAAATCCTTGATGCGGAACGGCAGCACGACATCGACAATTTCCGCGCCCATGTCGGCGAGCTGCGCCAGCGATGCGTCATACGCCGAGAGCACCGCGGGCTCGCAAACGTCGCGCTCGTTGTCGGGCATTCGCGCCAGCCGCAGGCCCTTGACGCCACGAGGCGGCGGGCCGTTGAGAACCCTATCGATGGCGCGCGCATCGATGCCGCGCATCGCCGCGAACAGGATCGCGGTGTCGGTGGCGCTGCGCGCCAGCGGGCCCGGCGTGTCGAGCGTGGTGGAGAGCGGCAGGATGCCGTCGGTCGCGATCTGCCCGATCGTGGTCTTCAACCCGGTGACGCCGCACAGCGCCGAGGGAATCCGCACCGAGCCGCCGGTGTCGGTGCCGACCGCCCACGGCACCAGCCGCGCCGCCACCGCGACGCCGGAGCCGCTCGACGAGCCGCCGGGCGTGCGCGCCTCGAGCATATCCCAGGGATTGCGCGGCGCGCCCATGTGCTGATTGGTGCCCCACGCGCCGAAGGCGAATTCGACTGTATGGGTCTTGCCGACGACGATCATGCCGTTCGCGGCGAGCGTGCGGGCAAGCGTGCCGGTCGCGGGCGACACCCGCTTCTCCCAGACCTTCGAGCCGCCGGTGGTCACCTTGCCTTCGAGATCGATGAGGTCTTTCAGACCATAGGGAATGCCGTGCAGCGGTCCCAGCGCATAACCCGCGCCGCGCGCGAGATCGGCGGCCTTCGCCGCCGCGCGCGCCTCCTCGGCATAGACCGCGATGAAGGCATGCAGCGCATCGTTATGCCGCGCGATCCGCGCCAGACACGCATCGGTGAGTTCGACGGAGGACACGTCGCGGCGCGCCAGAAGCCCCGCCAGTTCCGCAACCGTCAATGCCGTGAGATCGCTTCCGCCGCCCATCGCCGCACCCCGTTGTTATTGGTCTTGTTTGCGAGAGTCTGTTTGAAAACTCGGGGCTTCTCCCGTCGCTCCCCGGATCAGCAGCGCAACGCGAAGCGGTGCGCTGCTGATCCGGGGTCTTTGAGGCATCAGCCCGCGATGGTCCCGGTTCTGCGCAGCGTCACTTCGTGCCGCAGCGCGCCCGGGACAGGTCGAACACGGAATTTTCAAACCGACTCTTAGGTTCGGTCTTAGCGGAAACTACTTCAAACCGAAATAGGCGCGGCGCAAGGCTTCGTTGTCGCTCATCTCGGCGACGGTGCCGGAAAAGCGGATGCGGCCGCCCTCCAGCACGAACACCCGCGTCGCGACTTCGAGGAAGCCGATGTTCTGCTCGGCGATCAGAAGCGCCAGGCCCTGACCTTGCAGGCGGCTCAGCACCTGAAGCACTTCCTTCACCAGCAGCGGCGACAGCCCGGCTGACGGCTCGTCCATCACCAACAGCTTCGGCTCCGCCGCGAGCGCCTTGGCGATGCCGAGCATCTTGCGCTGGCCGCCGGAGAGCGTCGAGGCCGCATTGCGCCGCTTTTCGCGCAGCACCGGGAACAGGCCGTAGAGCTCTTCGGTACGCGCGCCGGGATTGGCGTGGCCGAGCGCCTGCGCGCCGACTTTCAGATTCTCCTCGATCGACAGATCGGGAAACACCGCAAGCTCCGACATATAGGTCATGCCGAGCCGCATGCGATCGCTGGAGCGCATGCGCGTCACGTCATGGCCGCCGAGCGTGATGTGGCCGTGCCGCGTCTCGATCAGCCCGACCAGCGATTTGAGGAACGTGGTCTTGCCGGCGCCGTTGGCGCCGAGCAGCAGCACGGTTTCGCCGGGCCGCACGTCGAGATCGACGCCCCACAGCACCTGCATGGTGCCGTAGCCGGCATCGACGCCCTTCGCGTCCAACAACGATGCGGCTTCAAGCGCCATGTTCGCCTCCGAGAAACACCTCGATCACCTGCGGCACCTTGACGGCGACCGCGAGCGTCCCCTCGAAAATTTCCTTGCCGGCATTCATCACGATCACGCGGTCGGTGATCTGCTCGATGAAGCCCATCAGGTGCTCGACGACAATGATGGCAAGGCCGGATTGCGCCAGCGCCTTGATGTGCCCCGCGATCCAGTCGAGTTCGGTCGGGTTCAATCCCGCCGCAAGTTCGTCGAGCAGCAACAGCCGTGGCCGCGTCGCCAGCGCGCGCACCAGATCCAGCATCTTCTGCTGCGAGCTGTTGAGGTCGGCGGCGGGACGGTCGGCAAGCTCCGTAAGATGATATTGGTCGAGCAAATCGGACAACTTCGGCGGCGCGACTTCCGCACGGCCATAGGCCAGCGCCACCTCGACATTCTGCCGCACGGTGAGCGACAGGAATGGTTTCGGAATCTGGAACGTGCGGTTGATGCCGCGATGCACGAGCTTGTGCGACGCCATGCCGCCGATCGACGCGCCATCATAGATCAGCGTGCCGCCGTCCGGCGCATAGAGCCCGGAGATGACGTTGATCGCCGTGGTCTTGCCGGAGCCGTTGGGGCCGACCAGTCCGAGGATTTCACCGGGCGAGACGTGAAAGCTCAGGCCGCCCAGCGCGTGAAAGCCGCCGAAGCGTTTCACCAGTCCGTTGACGGTGAGAATGGGCTTGGCGTCAGGGGACATTCCAGCCTCGCCGCGTTGCCAGCGACACCAGACCGGCCGGCAGGAACAGCACCAGCGCCATGATCAGCACGCCATAGATCAATTGGAAATACTGCGGCGTGGTGAAGCCGATCAGGTTGTAGATGCCGTAGAGGATCACGACGCCGACGATCGGCCCCATGATGGTCGCAACCCCGCCGAACAACGCGAACACGATGGCGAAGATACTGAAGTCGCTGCTGAACACGTTGTCGGGATAGAACACCGAGACGTACCAGGCGAACACGCCACCGGCGAGACCCGCGACCAATGCCGACACCAGCCACGCGATCACCCGCATCTTCACCACGTTGACGCCGGCCATCGCCGCGCTGACGGCATCCTCGCGCACCGCCTGCAACGCCATGCCGAAACTGGAATTGCGCAGGAACACCACGAAGCCGAGCGTCAGCGCCAGAATGATCACCGCGCCGATATAGGCGAGCGTCGGGTTGAAGGTGCCGCTGAGCGCCACGCCATACGGCCCCTTGGTGATCTGTTCCAGCGCCGGATTGGCCACGAAGTGCAGCACCGCCAGCGCCGCCGCCAGATTGGCGATGGCGAAATACGCGCCGGACAATCGCAGCAGCGGCGTCAGCAACAGGCCGAGTAGCACACCGACCGCGCCGGCGGCCAGCACCGCCAGCGGCGCCGGCGTCTGCAAGTGCATCACCATGATGGCGAAGCCGTAAGCCCCCGCGCCGAAGAAGCCGACATAGCCGAACGGCAGATAGCCGGTGAAGCCGTAAATGATGTTCACGCCCTGCGCGAGGATCAGGAAGATCACGAAGTTGAACAGCAGCAGGTGATTGTCATAGACGCCCGGCAGGATCGCGAAAGCGGCGATCAGCGGCGCGACGATCAACAGCAAGTGGCGTATGAGGTTAGGCAACGCGCACCTTCCTTCCCAACAGACCGCTCGGGCGCAGCAGCAGCACAAGGATCAGCAGCACATAGGGCAGCAGGTCGGCCCACGACGACAGGAAGGTCTGCACCAGCATGTAGCAGATGCCATAGACGATGCCGCCGAGCGCGGTGCCGAGCGGATTGCCGAGCGAGCCCAGCACGACGATGACGAAGGCGGTCACCGTCGCATCCGCGCCGAACGCCGGCGTCACCGAGCCGAACATGAACGGCGCGAACACGCCGGCGATCGCAGCCAAGCCGAGCCCGATACCGAACGCCGCCGCGCAAACGCGATCGACATTGATGCCGGTGGCAAACGCTTCGTCGCGCCGCGACATCACCGCGCGGGTCAGGGTGCCGAGCCGGGTGCGATAGAGATAGACATAGACGAGAGCGATGGCGACGACGCTCACCACCGCCGAGATCACCCACGCCGCCGGAAACGACTGGCCGAGAATGTCCACCGGCCCGCCCTCCGGTTTCGCGCCGAGCGCCTTGGCGGCAGCGGTCATCAGGCTGCCGAGTTCGCGGCTTGGGATCGATCGCTCGCTGGTGCCGAAGGCGATGGTCACCAGCGCCTCGATCACCTGCGACAGGCCGAAGAACAGGATGATCGACAGCATTTCCGGATCGCGCGACTGTTGCAGCCGCGGCACCAGGAGGCCGTACAGCACGACGCCGACGATGACGAACAGCACGAACGCCAGCGGCACCGCCAGCAGCGGATCGAGCCCGAGCAGATAGAACACGCCGAACGCGACGAAGGCCCCCAGCATCAGGAAATCGCCGTGCGCCAGATTGACGATGCGCATGACGCCGAACACCAGATTGAGCCCGATTCCGAGCAGGCTGAAATACAGCCCGAACAGCACTCCGGCGATGAGCGGATAAGCCAGCATCAAGTCTCCGTTGCGTGGGTCCGGCGGCGCGTTATCATCCTGAGAGGACGACCTGAAATCGGTTTGTCGCAAAACGCTCAAACAATCTCGGGGTCGTCCCCGCGAAGGCGGGGACCCATAACCCCTGGCCTTGGTTGGTGTAGAAAACTTCGCCCGGTTGATTGAACCGAACTGCTGCGGAGTATGGGTCCCCGCCTGCGCGGGGACGACGGTTTTCGTGTTGCAAATCCGCGCATAATGCGAATCTCCGGTCAGGCTCCGAGGCGCGAGTGAAGCGAGCCTCGGAGATGAAGCCCTTTAGGGCCTCGGATAGACCGGCTTGCCGGTGGCGACGTCGTGCGGGTAGATCGCGACGAACTTGATGTGGCCGTGATCGTCAAGCTCAAGCTGGCCGAGCGGCGTCAGTTCGCCGATCTGACCGCCGGTCTCGTCGAGCGCGAAGGTGCCGTCGAGCGTCTTGAGCTGGCCCGAGAGGCTGAACACCGCGTTGCGCAAGTCCATCTGGTCGAGGCTCTTCGCAACCGACAGCGTCTTTTCGATCACCAGCGCGGTGGTGTAGCCCGCCACCGCGTTGAAGCCGAATTCGATCTTGCCGTCGGGATATTTCTTGTCCCACGCCTTGCGATAGTCGGCGATGTTCATGCCGAAATTGACCGGGTAAGCCATCTCCGACGGCGGCACATAAGTGAAGACGTGTTGCAAGCCCTTGGCGCCGACGTTCTTCTCGAGTAACTCGGTCTCGAGTCCCGGATAGATGCAGAACAGCATGTTGAACTTGATGCCGACGTCCTGCACGTTGCGCAGGAAGGCGATGTCGTTCGGCGCGTAGCCGAGATGGATCACCGCGTCCGGCTTCGCCGCGCGGATGTTGTTGAGGATCACGGTGTAGTTGGTGGTCTCGGTCGGCACGCCCTGATCGTAGACGATCTCGATCGGCGCGTTGGCGTCCTTGATGAACTTGCGCAGCGAGTTAGCCTGCGTGCCGGTGAATTCGTTGGTCGAATACAGGATCGCGACGCGCTTGATGCCGAGCGCGGGGCCGTCCTTGGTCAGGAAGTCGGCGATCGGCTTCGGCCAGATGGTCGAGACCGGGTCGGACATCAGCGCGATATACGGATTGTCCTTGGTGAAGAAGCTGCCGCCGGTGCCGGTCTGGTCGAACAGGAACATCTTGTGGTCGCGGGCGATGGTGACCGCCGGCGCGGTCAGCACCGAGCCGGAATCCGCCACGAACAGATCGACCTTGTCCTGGGTGATGAGCTGATTGTAGAGCGTCGAGGCGGTCGCGGTGTTGCTCTGGTCGTCATAGGCGATCAGCTTGATGGGGATTTTCTTGTCGAACGCCTTCACATAGACGCCGCCCTCGGCATTCTTCTGTTCCACCCAGAGTTTCAGCCCGGCATGGACCGGCATCGAGATCGAGGCATAGCGGCCGGACGAGGCGTAGAGCGTCCCGAGCTTGATTTCCGAGGGCGCCTCCGCCGCCAGCACCGGCGATGCCAGGGACATGCCCATAGCTATCCCCAAGCCCAAAGCTGCAATTGCTGATTTCAGCATCTCTTTCCTCCTCGATTGTTCTTGTTATGTGTCAGACTGTCATGCGTCAGAGTAGCGCTGCGACAATCTATCGTCTTGCGTTTGCAGGATGCAAGGCCGGCTGGCAAGGTATCTTTTTCAGGCTGCGAACCCCGCGCGCGGATCGCGGCGGCATCAACGCGCGTCAATTCCGTCTCGCGGACGGCTCAACGCCATCGACATATCTGCCCGTCGCGCGCCGTCAGAGCGTTGACGCTGGACGGAAAAATGGCGCATCAAGATTGCCGTGCGCGGGCCCGAGCGACCCGCGCCATGACAAAAGAGGAAACGAGACATGGCCGAAGCCGCGCGCGCGCGCCCCATTCCGACGCCGGAAACGCAGCACTTCTGGGACGGCACCAAGGCCGGTGAACTGCGCCTGCAACGCTGCGACGCCTGCGATCACGTCTATTTTCCGCCGCGCCCGTTCTGCCCGGCCTGCGCCTCGCGCAAGGTCTCGGTGTTCCCGGCGAGCGGCAAGGCGACGCTCTACAGCTACGTCATCAATCATCGCCCTCCCGCGCCGGGATTCACGCCGCCCTACGCCATCGCCGTGGTGACGCTGGAAGAAGGCCCGCGCATGATGACCAACATCGTCGATTGTCCGCAGACGCCGGAGGCGCTGGTGCTCGACATGCCGCTGAAGGTGAAATTCGAAAAACTCGACGACGCCATCACCCTCCCCCTGTTCGCTCCGGCAAAGGCTTAAACTCATGCGACGCAATCAAGTCGCCGTGGTCGGCGCGGCGGAAACCACCAGGCTCGGCGTCATTCCCGACATGTCGCAGATCCAGCTTCACGCGGACGCGGCGCTCAACGCCATCGCCGATGCCGGACTGAAACTCTCCGACATCGACGGCATCGCAACGGCCGTCGAGACGCCGCAGCAGATCGCGCATTATCTCGGCATCACGCCGACATGGGTCGACGGCACGTCGGTCGGCGGCTGCTCGTTCATGCTGCATGTCCGCCACGCCGCCGCCGCCATCGAAGCCGGGCTGTGCAAGACGGTGCTGATCACCCATGCGGAGAGCGGCAAGTCGATGATCGGCAAGCCGCCGCGCTCGATCCCGGCCTACAGCCTGCAAGGCCAGTTCGAGGCGCCGTTCGGCGTCTACGGGCCGCCGAGCATGTTCCCGATCCCGGTGCTGCGCTTCATGAAGACGTACGGCATCACCCACGAGCAGATCGCCTCGGTCGCGGTGGCGCAGCGCGAATGGGCGGCGAAGAATCCGCGCGCGATGATGAAGGATCCGATCACGGTCGAGGACGTGCTCAACTCGCGGATGATCGCCTATCCGTTCCGCCTCCTGCAGTGCTGCCTCGTCACCGACGGCGGCGGCGCGCTGATCCTCACCTCGGCCGATCGCGCGAAAGACTTTCCGCAGAAGCCGGTCTACATCCTCGGCACCGGCGAGAGCGTCGAGACGCCGATGGTCAGCCAGATGGAGACATTCGATTCCTCGCGCGCCTTCAAGGTGGCCGGGCCGACCGCCTTCAAGGAAGCCGGCATCACCCACAAGGACGTCGATCACCTGATGATCTACGACGCCTTCGCGCATCTGCCGCTCTATGGGCTCGGCGATCTCGGCTTCATGCCCTATGAGGAGACCGGCAAGTTCATTGCCGACGGCAACACGCGGCCCGGCGGCAAGCTGCCGCTCAACACCAACGGCGGCGGCCTCAGCTACATGCACTCGGGCATGTACGGCATGTACGCGTTGCAGGAGAGCGTGCGGCAGATGCGCGGCATCGCGCCGGCGCAGGTCAAGGACGCGAAGATCTCCGTCTGCCACGGCGTCGGCGGCATGTTCGCCGCGTCGGGCACGATCATTTTCACGAATGAGAACTAACAACTCATGAGAGCGCCGCTCCTTCTCCCTCTCCCCGCTCGCGGGGAGAGGGTTGGGGTGAGGGGCTCCCTCGGCGAATCCGGACTCGCGGATAGTCCCCCTCACCCGGACCGCCCGCTTGCGCGTGCGATCCGACCTCTCCCCGCAAGCGGGGCGAGGTAATAGTCATCCAACACATCGGGAGAACCCATATGGCGAAATCACTGGACGGCAAAGTCGTCATCGTCACCGGCGCGGGCCGCGGCATCGGCCGCGAGATCGCGCTGCTCTGCGCCGCCGAGGGCGCCAAGGTCGTGGTCAACGATCCGGGCGGCGCGGCGGACGGCGCCGGCAGCGACGCCGCCCCTGCCGAGCAGGTGGTGGAGGAAATCAAGAAGCGCGGCGGCACCGCCGTCGCCAATTTCGAGACCGTGGCCGAAGCCATTCCCGCCAGTAAGATCATCAAGCAGGCGGTCGATACCTTCGGCAAGCTCGACGGCGTCGTGAACAACGCCGGCATTCTGCGCGATGCGATCTTCCATCGCATGAGCATCGATGCCTTCGAAGCCGTCATCAAGGTGCACCTGATGGGCTCGTTCTATACGTCCCATGCGGCGGCGCGCATCTTCCGCGAACAGGAGAGCGGTGCGTTCGTGCACTTCACCTCGACCTCGGGCCTGATCGGCAATTTCGGCCAGGCCAACTACGCCGCCGCCAAGCTCGGCATCGTCGGCCTGTCGAAATCGATCGCCCTCGACATGAACCGCTTCAACGTGCGCTCGAACTGCATCTCGCCGTTCGCCTGGAGCCGGCTGATCGGCACCATTCCGACCGAGACGCCGGAAGAGAAAGCGCGCGTCGAGCGCATGCAGCGCATGACCGCCGACAAGATCGCGCCGCTGTCGGCCTATCTGCTCGGCGACGCGGCGAAGGACGTCACCGGACAGATCTTCGCCGTGCGCATGAACGAGATCTTTCTGATGGGCCAGTCGCGTCCGATCCGCTCGGTGCATCGCGGGGAAGGCTGGACGCCGCAGACGATCGCCGAGCACGGCATGCCGGCGCTGAAGGGCTCGTTCTACAAGCTCGACCGCTCCGCCGACATCTTCAACTGGGATCCGGTGTGAGCTGAGGTCTGCCGCGGCATCGCGGCAGGCTCGATCAGCACGCAGGCCCGTCTCGGCGATGCGCGGGTCGCGCAGGACAACGGCTAGTCCCCGCCTGCGCGGGGACGACACTTGCGATTACCCGCGGAAATCGCGCGAGCGTGAGGCGCGCCATAGCGTCCAGAGGATGCGCAGCCGCGAGTCCGGTTGCGGCGTGTAGGGATCAAAGTCCGGCCGCCGCATCCGCTCCAGCGTGCGGCGCGCCGTCGCCATCGGCAGGAACACCCGCCGCGCCGCGGGCGAAAGTTGCGGCAGCGAAGCCTGCATCCGCGCGAGGTGCGACAGCGCGAGCTCGGCGAGCTCGTCCAGCGCCGCGCGCAGCGCCGGCGTGATCTTGCCTGCGAACACCTCGTCGGCGCCGCCGCCGTGCCGCGTCAGCATCTCGAGCGGCAGATAGATCTGCTGCCGCGAGGCATCGAACGGCAGCCGCGTCAGCACGTGCAGACAGGTGTCCGCAATGCCCGCCTGCCGCGAAGCCTCGAGCGTCGTGTCCGGCGCTGCGCCGGCGATGCGCGCGCCGAGATCGAAGAGAACTGCGGAGGTCTCCTCCGCATAGGTTTCGAGCGCGGCGATGTCCGGCATCGGGTCATTGTAGAGATCGAACTGGTGTGCCTCGATCAGCCGCGTCAGCCGCTCCACCGGCAGCGCATGCGCCTCGATCGCGCGCATCAGCTCCGACGCAACCGGACTGCCCTCGACATAGCCATGCCCCTGCCCGGCCAGCATGTCGCTCCACCATTGCAGGCGGATTTCGCCGGCCATCGGCTGACGGATGTGCTCGTGCACGCGCACGACCTCGACGTTGAAGGCGTAGAGCGCGAGCAGCGCGCGGCGCTGCTCCGGCGTCACGAACAGCGTCGCGGCATAGCGGGCGAAATCGAACTGCCGCACCAGGCCGGCGCAGAATTCCGCCGCGGCACCGCCGCCGACCCGGACGCCCTCGCCGGCGGCACTCATGGCACAGCGATCAGCGCCGCCGCGACGCGCCGCCGCTCGCCCATCATGATGTTATAGGTGCGGATCGCCGGCCCGGTCTGCATCGCGTCGATGCCGACATGCAGCCGCCGCAGCGCCTCGCGCAGATCGTTCGGCGGCAGCCACACTTCGCTGCCGGTGCCGATGATCAGCGTATCGATGGCGTTCGCCTTCTCGAACACGCGCGCCAGCGAAGTGCGGTCGATCTGCTGCGGCCGCTCCACCGGCCACGCCCACATCGAATCCGGCAGGCACAAGAGCGAGCCGCGATGCGACATCTCGGCGAAGCGGAAGCCGCCGTTGCCATAGGCCTCGATCGGGGCCGAGCGCGGCAGATGCGGTGCGTCGTCGGACGCCACGCCTATGCCTTGGCGGTGGTGTCGGCCTTGCCGCTGGACTTGACCGGCTTGGCGGGGGTCGCAGGGGCGGCATCCTCGCGATGGTTGCCGACGCCGAGATAGATCAGGATCGGCGCGGCGATGAAGATCGAGGTGTAGGTGCCGACCAGCACCACGCCGAACATCATCACGGCGGTGAAGGAGTGGATCGCGTTGCCGCCGAACAGCAGCAGCGCGAGCAGCGCCAGCGTCACGGTGACGTGGGTGATGATGGAGCGCGACAGCGTCGAATTGATCGACTCGTTGAGAAGCGCCGGCATCGGCATCTTCTTGTAGCGCCGCAGCATCTCGCGGATACGGTCGTAGATGACGACGGTGTCGTTCAGCGAATAGCCGAGAATGGTCAGCAGCGCCGCGATGCTGGTGAGGTCGAAATCCACCTGCGAGATCGACATGAAGCCGATAGTCAGCACGATGTCGTGGACGTTGGCGACCATGGCGCCGAGCGCGAACTGCCACTCGAAGCGGAACCAGAGATAGATCAGGATGCCGACAATGGCGAGCAGCAGGCCGAGCATGCCATAGGCCAGCAGTTCGCCGGAGACGCGCGGGCCGACCACCTCGACGCGGCGATATTCGACGTTGCTGCCGAGCGCGCCGCGCACCTTCTGCACCGCCGCCTGCTGCGCCTCGTCGCCGCCCGGCTGTTCGGCGAGGCGGATCAGCACGTTGTCCGGCCCGCCGAACTGCTGCAACTGCACTTCGCCGAGCCCGAGACCGCCGAGCGTCGAGCGCATCGCCGCGATATCGGCCGGGCCGCTCTTGGTCTGCACCTCCATCAGGGTGCCACCCTTGAAGTCGATGCCGAAGTTCAGCCCGTGCGTGAAGAACAGCACGATGGCGCAGATCGACAGCAGGGCCGAAATCGGAAAGCTGATGCGGCGGAACTGGGTGAAGTCGAACTTGGTGTCGTCGGGCACGATGCGCATCGACGGCAGCCAGCCGAAGATGCTGACGATGGTCAGCACCACGATGAGAGCACCGAGGGCAAGGAGGATAGTGTGCGTCACAGCCGGCTCCGTTCTCTCAAATCGGCACGGTCTGCGGCCGCTTCCAGCGCACCCAGCCGGCAACGATCAGGCGCGTGACTTCGAAAGCGGTGAAGACCGTGGTGATGATGCCGATTCCGAGCGTCACGGCGAAGCCGCGCACCGGCCCGGTGCCGATATAGAATAGCACCGCGGCGGCAATGAAGGTCGTGATGTTGGAGTCGAGAATCGTCGCCAGCGCCCGCTTGAACCCGGCGTCGATGGCCGAGATGGCGTTGCGGCCCGCGCGCAGTTCTTCGCGGATGCGCTCGTAGATCAGCACGTTGGAGTCCACCGCGATGCCGACCGTCAGCACGATGCCGGCGATGCCGGGCAAGGTCAGCGTGGCGTTGAGCAGCGACAGCACGCCGAAGATCATCGCCACGTTGATCGCCACCGCGATATTGGCGAACACGCCGAACAGCCGGTAGGTCAACAGCATGAAGACGATGACCAGCACGGAGCCGACATAGGCGGCGCGCTCGCCCTTCTCGATCGAGTCCTGGCCGAGGCCGGGACCCACGGTGCGCTCCTCGATGATGGTCAGCGGCGCCGGCAGTGCGCCGGCGCGCAGCAGGATCGCGAGATCGTTGGCCTGCTGCACCGTGAAGCCACCGGAGATCTGGCCCGAGCCGCCGGTGATCGGCTCGCGGATCACCGGCGCCGAGATTACTTCGTTGTCGAGGACGATGGCGAACGGCGTGCCGACGTTCTTCAGCGTGGCGTCGGCGAACTTGCGCGCGCCGGTGGTGTTGAACTTGAAGGAGACGATGGGCTCGCCGGTGCGCTGATCGAAGCCCGGCTGCGCGTCGGTCAGATCGCCGCCCGACACCAGCACTTCCTTCTTGATGACGTAAGGAACCTTGGGCTCCTGCGCGCTCATCAGCACTTCGTCATCCGCCGGCAGACGGCCCTGCGCGGCCTGCTCCGGCGACACCGTCGGATCGACCATGCGGAAGTCCATCTTCGCGGTCTTGCCGAGGATCTCCTTCAGCCGGGTCGGGTCCTGCAGGCCGGGCACCTGCACCAGGATGCGGTCGAGGCCCTGGCGCTGAATCAGCGGTTCGACGGTGCCGAGTTCGTTGACGCGGCGCTCGACGATCTGGATCGACTGATCGACCGACTGCCGGATGCGATCGGAAATCGCCGCCTGCGGCACGCTCATGCGGATCAGGCCGCCGCCGGCGTCGCTGACCTCGACGCTGCGCGCGCCGGTGGAGCCGAGAATGCCGCCGAGCGGCTGCGACAATTCCTTCAGCTTGGCCAGCGCCCGTTCGACATCGGCCTCCTTGACGCGAACCTCGACGGCGTCGCCGCGGATTGTCAGCCCGGTGTAGCCGATGCGGGCGTCACGCAGCGAGCGGCGGGTCTCGTCGCGGACCTGGTCGAGCTTGTCCTTGCGCACCGACTTGGCGTCGACCTCGAGCAGGATGTGCGAGCCGCCCTGCAGGTCGAGCCCAAGCACCAGATGGCGCTGCGCCCATTTCGGCCAGGTCTTGACCGTCGATTCGGGAAAGAAATTGGGCACGGCGCACAGGCACACCAGCAGCGCTGCGGCAATGATCCCCAAAGCCTTCCACCGCGTGAAATACAGCATCGAAATGATCCGTCAGACGTTCCGGAGTAACCTCGTGGAGCGGTTCAGCAGTCCGCCCGGTGTCGAAAGCGCGTTTCTGAACCTGAACCACACGGGTGAAGTCGCGATCAGCTCGCGGACGCGGTGTCCTTGGTCTCGCCCTTGTCCTTGGCGGGCTCGCCCTTGGTGCGCACGCCGGTGATCATCTGGCGCATCTGCCGCACGCGCACGCCGTCGGCCACCTCGACCTCGACCTGCTCGTCATCCACCACCTTGGTGACCTTTCCGACAAGCCCCCCGCTGGTCACGACTGTGTCACCGCGACGGATGTTCTTCACCATGTCGTTGTGCTCCTTCACCTTGCGCTGCTGCGGCCGCAGGATCAGGAAATACATGATGACGAAAATCAGAGCGAACGGCAGCAGAGACATCAACATGCTGTTGGTGTCGCCAGCCGCGCCGGCAGCCTGGGCAAAGGCAGGAGTAATCAGCATCCGGAATTCCTTGTGAAAAGGGAGCAAACCGGCGCGACGCGGCAGCGCTCGGGCCGGTTTTGGGCAAATTCGCGCGGACTATAACGGCCGCGGTTTCAATTGCAACGCCGCGACAGGGTTGTTCCGCCCTGCATTCTGGCCGGTTGCGGCGGCCGGTGCGGACCTTTATGGGTGCCGCGTGTGCAGGTTCGGACGTCGCTTTCCGTCTCGGCGCGTCATCGAGCCGGTTTCCAAGCCTGAACCACACTGGAATCATTGACTTGCCGGTGTCCGTGCGAGTCCGGAAATCGCTGCGGCGTCAGGCGAACTTCGGATTCGGGACATTGGTCAGGAACCGGAAAAATGTCGAAAAAACCAAGCAAAAAGCCTTCGCGCAGCCCTCGCGCCGCGACCTCCTCTGCGCCCCGCGGCAAGACCGCGAAAGCCGGCTCTGCCACCAGGGCCGCGGCGCGGCGGGTGAGCGCGGCAAATCGTCCCCCGGTGCCGGCGGCGGACGGCGTCGAGCATCGAATCGCCCGGGCGCTGGAGACCATCGCCGCGCATCTGGCGGCCGGCAGCGCGGCGGCGAGTCGGCCCGAGGACATCGCCAGGGCGGATGCCTTCATCTGGAGTCCGAACGGCCGGCTGATCGAGGTGCCCAAGGTCAACCGCGTCGATCTCGGCCTGCTCAAGGGCATCGACCGGATGCGCGACATCCTGATCGAGAACACCGAGCGCTTCGCCACCGGCCTGCCCGCCAACAACGCCCTGCTCTGGGGCGCGCGCGGCATGGGCAAATCGTCGCTGGTGAAGGCCGCGCACGCCAGCGTCAACGCGCGGCCGGACGTCAACGGCCGGCTCAAGCTGATCGAGATTCACCGCGAGGACATCGAGAGCCTGCCAACGCTGATGGCGCTGCTCCGCGCGGCGTCGGATTATCTCTTCATCGTGTTCTGCGACGACCTGTCGTTCGACGGCAACGATGCCTCGTACAAGTCGCTGAAGGCGGTGCTCGAAGGCGGCATCGAGGGCCGGCCCGAGAACGTCATCCTCTACGCCACCTCGAACCGCCGCCACCTGCTGGCGCGCGAAATGGTGGAGAACGAGCGCTCCACCGCGATCAATCCCGGCGAGGCGGTCGAGGAGAAGGTGTCGCTGTCGGATCGCTTCGGCCTGTGGCTCGGCTTCCACAAGTGCAGCCAGGACGAGTTTCTGGCGATGGTGCGCGGCTATTGCAGCCACTTCGGCATCGACTATGACGACGAGCAGCTCGAGCGCGAGGCGCTGGAATGGTCGACCACGCGCGGCTCGCGCTCCGGCCGCGTCGCCTGGCAGTTCACGCAGGACCTCGCCGGCCGGCTCGGCGTGCGGCTGGCGGCGAAGTAATCAGGACATGCGTGGGCCCCGCACAGCACGATGTGAGGCGCTGCTGAGCGGGGCCGTCGCGAATGCTGGGATGGGAACGGTCCCGGCTCTGCGGCGCATCACGAAAGCGATGCACCGCGTCCGGGACGCGCGGCCTTACGCCCCGTTGAGGAACTGCAGCGGATCCACCGGCGTCGAGCCTTTGCGGATTTCGAAGTGCAGTTGCGGCGATCCGGCCTCGCCGGACTGACCGGACTTGGCGATGGTCTGGCCGCGCTTGATGGTCTCGCCGCGCTTCACCAGCAGTTCACTGGCGTGGGCATACGCCGTGACATAGCCGTTGGAGTGTCTCACGAGAATCAGATTGCCGTAGCCCTTCAGCTCGTTGCCGGCATAGGCGACGACGCCGTCCTCGGCGGCCTTCACCGGCGTGCCTTCCGGCACGGCGACGTTGATGCCGTCATTGGACTTGCCGTTGGTCTTGGCGCCGTAGGCGGCGACGATGCGCCCGCGCACCGGCCAGCGGAAGGTCGGCAGTGCGCCGGTGGCCTCGGCGGACTTGACCGGCGACGGCGCCGCGGCGGCCGGGGGCGTTTCGGTGGCGCTGGCCAAGCGCGCCTTCTGCACCGGCTCGGCCGGGGCCTGCGCGACCTGCACCGGCGCGGGCTGCGCGGGGGCGGCGGCGACGGCAGGCGTTGACGGCGCGGTAGCGCCCAGCGGCGCGGCGGGCGCGCCCGTCGCCACCGGCGCAGACGCCACCTTCTTCGCCGGGATCACGATCTTGCTGCCGATCTTCAGCTGCGCCGTCGGTGCGATGCCGTTGGCGCGTGCCAGCTCGGCGACGGTGACGTTGTTGCGGCGGGCGATGCTCATCAGGGTATCGCCGCGATTGACGTAATGGGCGCCGGCAGGCGCGGCGGCGGCCTTCGGCGCGACCGGCGCCGGTGCTGCGGCGGGCTGCGTCTGCGCGGTCTGGCGCGCGGGAATGATCAACTGCTGCCCCGGCCGCAGCGCGCGCGGGCCCTTGTAGCCGTTGGCGCGCAAAATCTCCGCCGACGAGACGTGATAGCGGTGCGCCAGGCCGTCCAGCGTGTCGCTGGTGCCGACGATGATGGTGGTGCCTTTCGCCGGCGCCGGTGCCGCATGGGCCGGCGCGGCGGCGACGGACCGCTGCGCTACGGTGCCGGTGGTGTCGAGGCGCGGATGCGCCGGCGGATCGTAGGATGACATGCCGCGCCCGCCGCCTGAAACGCCGCCCGAGACCGGATAGCTCTGCGGCGCCGAGACCGGCGGCGGCAGGTCCGAGGACGAATAGGATTGCTGGGGCGGCTGCGGCCGCGAATACTGCGGCAGCTCCTGCCGTTCGACGCGCGGGGTCGGGGCGGCATAAGGCGGTGCGCCGCGGACCGAACCGGTCGTGTCAGGACGGGAGTGGAAGGGATTGTCCGCAAACCGCGTCGACATATCGGCGCTGCAGCCAGCGAAAGCGATCGACATCAACGCCAGCACCGCCGCCTGCGGAACTCGACGGGAGTAAAGCAAATCGACGACCCGGGACATGGTTACTCACTCGCACGCAACTCGAATAGGAATTTGAGTAAACATGCGGGCAGTAAATAAGGGTTTAAATCCGCCCCATTCGATTCACCATTTCACGATTTCGCCAGACTGCCGCTACATTTCGCGCGCGAGGCCGGGCAGCGCCGGCACGAACCGCACGTCGAACAGCTCGCGTTGCGCAAAGCCGTTTTCGGTCGGCGTGACCCGCACCAGGGTCTGGCGCCCGGAAGGCGGGCCGACCGGCGCGACCAGGACGCCGTCCGGCTGCAGGCGGTCGGTGAGCGAGGCCGGGATTTCGGTCATCGCCGCGGTAACGATGATGCGGTCGAACATTCCCAGCTCGGCCGGCGGCGACAGGCCGTCGGCCACCAGCACCTCGACATTGCGGACACCGAGCGCCGCGAGGCGGCCGCGGGCGCTCTCCGCCAGCGTGCGAAACCGCTCGACGCTGATCACTTCCGCGCACAATCGCGCCAGCACCGCCGCCTGATAACCGGAGCCGGTGCCGACCTCCAGCACCCGGTGCTGCGGCTGCAGTTGCAGCTGCTCCGTCATATAGGCAACGACGAACGGCTGGCTGATGGTCTGCCCGCAGGCGATGCCGAGCGCGGTGTCGCGCCAGGCCGCATCGCGATCCGCCGGATCGACGAAGACATCGCGCGGCACTTCCTCCATCGCCCGCAGCACCGCCTGGTCGCTGATGCCACGGCGGCGCAGGCTGAGCTGAAACAGCATCTTCTCCGGCGGCGTATCGGCTGGTGACATGATGGCCTCGCAGCGGACTGACCCGCGGTCAGCTTCCGACAGTTGCATTCGGTTCCAGCGGGTGCTGGCGCACGCACCGTTGCTGCGACGCCGCACCCGGCCGGTCCACCATAGTCCGGACAAGTTTATAGAATTTTCGACGCGGCACGGAGTGCCAAAGATTGCGGCAGTGCGCCATGATCATTGCTTGCAGTTGCAACGCTCCTCTGCGGAACGCAGGCGACGAGGATTGTTGCTTTTGGCATGGTTATTTGCGACCTTGCCGCCACATTGATTGAAGGGCTCCCCCTCATGACTGCGTTGAAAGCGCCGGGCGGCTCCGTCTTTCTGGTTGAAGACGAAACAATGATCCGGATGATGGTCGCAGAAATGCTGGAAGACCTCGGCTACACGATCGCGGCTGAGGCTGGAGACATTGACGAGGCGCTGCGGCTCGCCGAGATCACCGACTTCGACATCGCCATCCTCGACGTCAACGTCAACGGCAAGGTGGTGTCGCCGGTCGCTGCGGCGATCGCGGCGCGCCGGCTGCCCTTCATCTTCGCCACCGGCTACGGCGCGCAAGGCATGCCGGAGGAATTCCGCAATCGTCCCGCGCTGCAGAAGCCGTTCCAGATGGACTCCCTCGCGCGCATGATCGAAGAGGCGTTGAGAAACGCGGCGGCGTAGGCGGCCCATCGCAGTTCTCCGTCATTGCTGTGCATGTTCACTAATTCGCTGACCGAATTCATCCTTGGCAGGGAGGATTCCGATGCGAGACAACAGCTTCGACCGGACGGTTGAGCGGAACTACCTTCAGAAATGGCGGTTCCTGATTGCGGAGTATGAGAAGGTCAAGGCCGGCCAATCGCCGGTGTTCCGCCGGGTCGGAGATTTCTACAAGCATCACCGCACCTGCTCGCAGACCTTCCGGAAGTATTACAACCGCTATTTGCGCAGCGGCGCGGAGGCGGATTTGTTGCCGCAGCGACGCGGACCGAAATGGCGCGAGCGGCGCGACCCGGAAGGGATCGAGGCGGCGATCGTCGCCTGCCGGAAGCGCGGCATGAACCGGTACGAGGTCCATGCCGTCTTGCGCGAACAGCGCGATACGGTACCGTCACCCTCGACCATCTACCGGGTCTTCACACGCCATCAGCTCAACCGCCGCACGGCGGCCATGCGCGAGGAGAAGCGTCGCATTATCAAGGACAAGATCGGCGAGCTCGGCCATGTCGACCTGCACCACCTGTCCCGCGACATGTTCCTGGTGCCGCCGCCCAGCACCGCCTTCATCGTCAGCCTGGTCGACAGTTGCTCGCGTCTGGCCTGGGCCGAGGTGCTGACTTCGAAAAAGGCGCTGCCGGTCATGTTCAAGACGTTGAAGATGATCAACACGCTCAACGTCACCTACGGGGTCCAGTTCGCCGAGATCCTCTCCGACAATGGCGCCGAGTTCGCCTCCCGCAACTCCCCCGAGGAGCACCCCTTCGAGGCCATGCTGATCGAGCTCGGCATCAAGCATCGCTACACCAGACCCTACCGGCCCCAGACCAACGGCAAGGTCGAACGCTTCTGGCGGACACTGGACGACGACCTGATCGAGGGGGCCACCTTCGAAAACCTCGATCACTTTGCCAACGCGCTCTTCGAGTACATCGTCTACTACAACAACTTCAGGCCCCATCAGGCCCTCGGCGGCAAAACCCCAAAGGCCATTGCCGAGACCAGGGCCGAAGCCACCCGATCAGCGAATTAGTGAACATGCACAATTGCGAGCACTCGGATCAGCGCTTCGCGCTGTCCGAGCACAGGCTCCGCGAAGCAATCCAGTCTTCACTGAGTCAGCTCTGGATTGCTTCGTCGCTCTCGCTTCTCGCAATGACGATGAAATTTTTCCGCCATCACACAGGCACAGAGTCGTCCCTGCGCAGGCAGGGACCCATACGCCGTGTCGCTGCGGTCAGGCGCGGCGAACAACGCGACGTACTTCATCAGACACCACTAGAGCATTTCCTATTTAAGTAGAAGCGTATCCTGCATTGATGAAGTAGTTCTGGCATTCTGCCGGCTGGATCGCGTGAACGAGTTCGCCGACGGTGCGACAGACCTCGTCGATGGTACGCT
>Ga0182742_1002346_pt1 | contig 21182 bp, 19 predicted proteins | sample eDN5th37CBELigMG_FD_128880 | JGI IMG/M metagenome (GOLD analysis project Ga0182742, IMG submission 128880) | Enriched Miracle-Growth compost microbial communities from Emeryville, California, USA - eDNA 5th pass 37_C BE-Lig MG (version 2)... ... | reverse complement strand
TACCGCTTGGCTATACCCCAACAGACGATGATTATTACTGGTGGGGAGAGACGGATTCGAACCGCCGAACCCAGAGGGAGCAGATTTACAGTCTGCCGCGTTTAGCCACTTCGCTATCTCCCCGAAAAAATGGTGCCGGCGATAGGAATCGAACCCACAACCCCCTGATTACAAGTCAGGTGCTCTACCAATTGAGCTACACCGGCGCATTCAAGCTATTCAATAATGGTGGCTCGGGACGGAATCGAACCGCCGACACGAGGATTTTCAGTCCTCTGCTCTACCGACTGAGCTACCGAGCCAATTCACTTTTTTCATCGCCATTTAAAAAGAATGGCGGAGCTGACGGGACTCGAACCCGCGACCTCCGGTGTGACAGACCGGCGTGAACTCCAACTTCACCACAGCTCCAGATAGATGGTGGAGGCTGACGGGATCGAACCGCCGACCCTCTGCTTGTAAGGCAGATGCTCTCCCAGCTGAGCTAAGCCTCCGCATCCCCACAAAGTGACGTTTATGCTTTAAAGCATATTCCGAGTACTTTGCGGGGGCCCCAACAACTGTCAGGGGGTAAACATATGGTGACCCGTAGGGGATTCGAACCCCTGTATGACAGCGTGAAAGGCTGCTGTGTTAAACCGCTTCACCAACGGGCCTTGAAATGGCTCCTTGGGACGGACTCGAACCGCCGACCGATCGGTTAACAGCCGATTGCTCTACCGACTGAGCTACCAAGGAACAATTTTATGTATCATGGTGGAGCTGAACGGGATCGAACCGATGACCTCCTGCTTGCAAGGCAGGCGCTCTCCCAACTGAGCTACAGCCCCAAGAACCCAAAAAGGGACACTTGCGCATCGCGGGTACTTCCGAATTCCTTTTCGGAGATCCCATCGATGAAAGCTATATGGTGGGCCTAGGCTGACTCGAACAGCCGACCTCACGCTTATCAGGCGTGCGCTCTAACCAACTGAGCTATAGGCCCGTAACCTCTTGGACTTTTAATCTAGCACATATATTAATTCATTGCAATAGAAATTCTCATTTTTTTATTTGTAAATTCTTCTCTCGCCCACAGGAGCTTTTTTCGAAGGCCTTGAATCATTCTGGAGAGGAGTACATCCCTCCTAAACAATACACTTTTTAAGGAGCAAACGACCAAATGAATGAACCTCATTCCTCTTCAACATCCAACATAGGGAAATGGGCTGCACTTGCAGAGGTATTAGGTGTTTCCATTAAGCTGGGGCTTACTTCCTTTGGTGGTCCCGTTGCCCATCTTGGTTATTTCCATCATGAATACATCCGTCGGCGAAAATGGCTTGATGAAAAAAGCTACGCTGAACTGGTCGCGCTCTGTCAATTTCTTCCCGGTCCGGCTAGCAGTCAGGTCGGCATCGGGATTGGCATTATTCGCGCCGGGTTGTGGGGCGGATTCGTCGCTTGGCTCGGCTTCACCCTACCATCTGTTATCGCCTTGGTCGTGTTTGCCTTTCTGTTGCAATCCTACGGTTTCTCTGATACGAGGTGGATTCACGGTTTAAAAATCGTAGCAGTAGCCATCGTCGCTCATGCCATCTGGGGAATGGGACAAAAACTCACACCCGATCGGGAGCGCATCACCATCGCCGTACTGACTGCGGCTGTCGCCTTGTCTTGGCAGACCTCATACAGTCAAGTACTTTTGATACTCGTATCCGGACTTGTCGGCATCTACCTATTCAGGAAAAAACCAATAGATTCGGTGCCAGATGTACACATTCCGATCAGCCGTTCCTTGGCTGTAGTTTGTCTGCTGTGCTTTTCCGCGCTGCTGTTCATCCTTCCTTTGCTCAGACAGTCGGGTGAGTCGGAATGGCTGGGTCTTGCAGACAGCTTTTACCGGGCAGGCTCCCTGGTCTTTGGAGGCGGACATGTCGTCCTCCCGCTTCTGGAACACGAAATTGTAGCGGCCGGCTGGGTCCGTCCAGAGGATTTCCTTGCAGGTTATGGGGCCGCCCAAGCTGTTCCTGGGCCCTTGTTTACCTTTGCGAGTTATCTCGGCGCGTTGGCAGGGGGAATTCCCGGTGCCATTCTAGCCACGATCGCCATCTTTTTGCCGGCATTTCTTCTCGTGGTCGGTTCACTCCCATTCTGGAACCAACTGCGGAAAAGCAAAAACCTTCAAGCTGCCCTGGCAGGAGTAAATGCAGCAGTGGTAGGAATCCTGCTGGCAGCGCTGTATGATCCTGTATGGACGTCAGCCATTCTGAAACCAGCCGATTTCATTTTGGCTATCCTGCTGTTTGTATTGCTGCACGTATGGAAAATGCCTCCTTGGTCAGTCGTCCTGACCGGTGTGCTCGGCGGAATGATGCTCGATTTCCTGTAAGAGGAACACGTGAGCCATTACCCGGCAACAGCTTTTCATCCTGTCATTGTTCGGTCACATTGATACTTTAGAATAGATCCTTGGCTGATTTCTCGTATCATGGAATCTTTGGCAGCAATTCTTGCAGATCCTTTTAGTATGATAGCTTTTGGGATCAGAGAACGGGAGAGAAAGGTTGTTACATAGTGAAACAAATACTCTTGATTGAGGATGAAACACCTATTGCCGAAATGCTTCAAGCGTATTTGGAACAGGCAGAATTTGCTGTTACCTGGGACGCTGGCGAAGGCAATGTACTGGACGTATTTTTAAGATGTAGGCCGGATTTAGTGCTACTGGATTTAATGTTGCCTGATAATGATGGACTGGACATCCTTCAGCAGATCCGCAAATACGGCAGCTGTCCCGTTATCATTCTGACTGCCCGCGGAAGTGTGCCAGACCGCCTGGAAGGATTGCAGCGAGGAGCGGATGACTACATCTCCAAACCGTTTGATCCGGATGAAGTAGTGGCTCGTGTACAGGCTGTATTGCGCCGTTCCGCTTATCTGGAAGATAGCGAAGTAGTTCGATTAGGACGCTTGATTGTTGATTATACTGCCCGTACTGTGGCTCTTTATGACCGGCAGATCGTATTGACCCCGCGTGATTGGAGCTTGCTCGCTTTCTTGGTGAGACATCCGAATCAGTGTTTTTCCCGCTTACAACTGCTCGACCAGGTTTGGGGGATCGATTACGCTGGCGGAGATCGTGCTGTAGATGCCTCGATCAAACGAATCCGTCAAAGCTTACAGGAATGGCCAACGAGTGAGGGAGAAATCCAAACCATCCGTGGAACGGGGTACATGCTGCATGTCAAATAACCCCCAGCTTGAAAAAGCAATCCCGATGCTGCGTTTTTGGACGTGGCGCTACGCCCTGATTCTTCTCGGTACGCTTGTCGTGCTTGGGCTGCTCGCTGGGTTTTGGATGCAAATGAATGCCGAGCAGCAAAGCTTTCAAGTGCTGCAGGCGAGAGCCGAACAGTTGGGAGATTCATATGTCAGGGCGAAGCATTTGATCCAGCTGCAACGAATCAAATTCGTGGAGACGGCGATCAAAATTTATCCAACCTCGCCCGCAATAGCCACCGTCCCCCATACACCGACCATTGCGATGAAACCGCTGGAGATTGCACGCCCCATTGAGCGTGATTACATGCAAATTTTTAATAGAGACGGTGCCGTCCTTGACTCATTTAGTGCGGACACGACAGTACCAGTTGACATTATGAAGCCATCCTCCAATCAGAAGCTGGTGTTGGAAGGAAAAAGCATTCGCGAAAAAATTCGGGTAAACGGTGTTAGCTGGTTGCGGGTGGGTGTGCCGTTATGGAAAGATGGCACCGTCATGGGAGCGCTGTACCTGAGTGCACCTCCAACAGATAACACGGCGAAAATGAAGGAGACCTATGAAATCCTTGCCCTCGTCATCGCAGGAATCGCTTTTGGGGGCTGGACGGTCATCTACCTTCTCTCGCGAAAACTGACAAGACCCTTACGTCAGTTGGCAGGCGCTGCGATCCAGGTTGCAGAAGGCGACTACTCACCCGATTTGCCTTCGCCATCAGATGTGAAAGAGGACGAACTGAAACAGCTGGTCACCTCCTTCAATACGATGACCGAACGTCTGAAACAGCTTGAACAGCTGAGAACTGACCTGTTGGCGGGTGTATCCCACGAGCTGCGGACGCCTGTTACCTCCATTCGGGGTATGGTCCAAGCTGTTCAAAGAGGGGTCGTGACGGGAGAGAAGGCAGACAAGTTTTTGCTGACAACACTAGAGGAAGCCAAGCGCATGCAGAAAATGGTAGAGGATTTGCTTGAATTCTCTTCCCTTGAAGCAGGTGTGGTGCAGGGGGAACAGAAATGGATTCCTGTTTCGGATTTGATAACTGAAGTCACCCAACAAATGCAGGCCATGTCTTTTTTTGAGAGCGTCAAGCTAGAAACGCCTCATCCGCTTGACCATGTTGAAGTTCGTGGGGACAGGGGACAGTTGAAACAGATCCTGATGAATCTTTTGACGAATAGCGTAGCCGCAGGTGCGACGCATATCAAGCTGGAGCCTTCGCTGAAAGATCACACCCTCGTTATTGATGTAGCCGATAACGGAAAGGGGATCAAAGAAGCAGAAGTGCCTTATATTTTTGAGCGGTATTATCGCGGGGACAGCAAAAGGAAGAAAAAGCATGGATTGGGACTCGGGCTGCCGCTTAGTCGTTTGCTAGCCAAAGCAAATGGCGGTGAGCTGCATCTTCTGCATACTTCTGAAAAGGGAACCGTATTTCGGTTGTCATTGCCAATGCAATAACGAAAGATCGCTCGGCTTTTCAAAGCCCGGGCGTTTTTTATTTGCTCGTCATATCTCTGTCACGCTGGGCTTGTATCGTATACGTGTAGCCGTTAGTAGTCAACGAAAACGGCGCGAAAACATCGCAAAAGCGATACACATCCAAGGAGGAATTTTCTATGAAAAAGAAAATGGCAGTGGCAGTAATGGCTATGGCATTGTCCGCAATGGCGGGCTCTGCATTTGCAGCTCAGGAAGACACCACCTACCAGAAATTGATTCCAGCAGTGAAAACAGTCAAAGCTGAACTGATGCCTGCAAAATTAGTGCCCATCCAAAACGCTGTAAAAATAACTCCGGGAACCCCTAAAAAATAATGGCATAAGAAGCCCCCTGACAACGATCCGTCAGGGGGTTTTGCAACTAAAGACTGGATACTACCAAATAGGATCCAGTAAAAAGCAAGATCATGTATGTGATTATTTTAAACACCCTTTGACTGATCCGTGCAAACAATAGCTGTCCGAGCCATATCCCGACGAGAAGCGGGGGAAGCGCAATCATGGATGATACCCAGACCTCTTTGCTGGAACCGTCAAAAGAAATCTGCAGGACTAAACTAATCAAATAGACAAACAAATAATAGGCCAACGTCGTGCTCCGCAATGTCTCCTTTTTCGTCCCAACTCCCGCAAAATAAAGCAGCAGAGGAGGACCCGGCACCCCGATGCTTGTCGTTAACAAGCCAGAGATTCCCCCGGTGAAAAAGTCTTGAAGCCTTGTTTGCTTTATCGTCAGCTGTAAAATCAGCAGCACCGTTAAAATCAGGATAAGGCTGCCTACCGCCATTTTTAACAACTGCACATCTACATACAAATACACCATCAATCCCGCCATCAGCCCGATTAGACTGCCTTTTATCAATCTGAACAACAAGGAACGATCGATTTCTTTTCTGATTTTGTAAATCATGATGACGGAAATACAAAGAGACAAGATGATATTGATTTGTATAGCCGTATGGGCCGGGTATAGCAAGAATAAAAATGGCGTACCGATAATCGAAAAACCATAACCGGTACTGGTTTGCAATAACGCAGCCACAAGGACAATCAAGACTAGGAACATCCAATCCTCCATAGGAAATCGACACATCACTTTCTTGTACTTTTTTGCGTATCGGTCTTTGCTGTGGGGTGTATGCATACCTTGGTGTAAAAGGAAAAGGGCTCTTGCCACTGCTGTGTCTTGACTAACGTTAGATTGATTCTATAATTTGAATCAATTGGAGATGAAGGAAAGGGGACTCGCTAGCCAATGTGGACTACCTTGTAATGGTTTGATCGAATCTGATCGCATGACACGGACATGGTTATTGGCCAATGGTCTGATTCATCATGCTGATCTTCAACCATTCAAGGGATGCGAGCAACCGTTTTATCAACCCGTTGCGCGGATACTTGATGTATCCGCTTTTTATTATGCAGCGGAATTCATCCATCTCCATACGATGAACGGTGTTTTTGTTTTCCCATAACGGGAGGGATATCTAAATGACCAGATTACAAGGAAAAATCGCTATAGTCACGGGGGTAAGTCGTCCCGGCGGAATCGGAGCAGCCATTTGCCGGGCATTTGCCGCTGAAGGCGCAAGCATATTTTTTACACATCACTACGATAAAAACATGAATCCAAATGACGCCGATGAAAGTTGGCCTGATCTTTTCTCTCAGGAACTACGTCAATTGGGTATAAAAGTTGGACAGATGAGGCTGGACCTCGCCTTACCGGGTTCGGGTTCCTTATTACTGGACGAAGTACGGAAAGTAGTTGGGTTTCCGACCATCCTCGTTAATAACGCTACGTATAGCGTGGATGCAGATTTTCGCCAATTAAACGAGGCTCTTATCGATGCACACTGTGCTGTAAACATAAGGGGTACATTTATGCTATCGGTTGAATTCGCTCGCATGATTGAGGCAAAGAGAAACACTCATTCCTCCCTTAGCAATTTCAGTGCACGAATTATCAACCTCACTTCCGGTCAGGGGAAAGGCCCCATGCCTGGAAATCTTGCCTATGCTGCGACAAAAGGTGCCATTTCTGTTTTTACCGAATCGCTGGCCGCGGAGCTGGCACCGCTTTGTATAACAGTCAACGCTGTTGATCCCGGTCCTACCGACTCGGGGTGGATGTCCGAAGAGGTAAAAAATGCTCTGCTTCCACGATTCCCTATGGGCCGGATCGGTCTTCCTGAAGATGCAGCACGCCTGATCACTTTTCTCGCAAGTGACGATTCTCAATGGATTACCGGCCAAATTATTCATTCCAGAGGTGGTTTTTAAAGCTTACCATCTACTCTGACGTGTTCGTTCGTTCAAAAAAACAGCGGTCAGTCTAAGACTTTATTTTCAGGTCTTAGACTGACCGCTTTCCGATTTATTAACAAACGAATTCGGTTACTGGTGAAAAATCACATCAAAAATCCAAGTCCCGCACGTTGGCAGCAAATCGCTCAATAAACTCCCTGCGCGGCTCTACCTCGTCACCCATCAGTGTTTCAAACACCATATCCGCTTCCATCGCATCCTCCAGGCTGACCTGAAGCATCGTCCGCTCTTCTGGATTCATCGTGGTTTCCCACAACTGGTCGGCGTTCATCTCGCCGAGACCTTTATAGCGCTGGATACTCGGTTTCGGTACGGTTTTCAATGTGGCAAGGATCTGATCACGCTGTTGATCGGTATACGCATAATGCAGCTGCTTGCCCTGCTTGATGCTGTATAGTGGCGGCTGCGCGATGTAAATATACCCCGCTTCGATCAGCTGACGCATGTAGCGGTAGAAGAAGGTCAAGAGTAGAGTACGAATATGCGAACCATCGACGTCCGCATCCGTCATGATCACGACCTTGTGGTAGCGCGCTTTGGAAATGTCGAAGTCTTCGCCTACACCTGTCCCCAGCGCCGTAATAATGGCACGGATCTCGTTGTTGGCCAAAATTTTATCCAGGCGCGATTTTTCTACGTTCAGAACTTTCCCGCGCAACGGCAGGATTGCCTGAAAATGACGGTCGCGTCCAGACTTGGCCGAACCACCCGCAGAGTCACCCTCTACGATGAACAGTTCGGATTCGGAAGCGTCCTTGGAGGAGCAATCCGCCAGCTTACCCGGCAACGCGCTCACTTCCAACGCGCTTTTGCGTCTGGTCATCTCCCGTGCCTTCCGCGCTGCTTCACGAGCTCTCGAGGCCATCAAGGCTTTCTCCACGATCTTTTTCGCTACACCCGGATTTTCCTCCATAAAGGTGTTGAAGCGATCGCCAAACACGGATTCCGTAATGCTGCGCGCTTCGGAGTTCCCAAGCTTGGTCTTGGTCTGCCCTTCAAATTGCGGCTCCTGGATTTTCACGGAAATAATCGCCGTAATCCCCTCGCGCACATCATCTCCAGAGAGGTTCGGATCCTTTTCCTTTAGGAAGTTGAATTTGCGGCTGTAGTCGTTGATGACACGAGTCAGGGCTGTTTTGAAGCCAGTCTCATGCGTTCCGCCTTCATGCGTGTTGATGTTATTGGCAAAAGAGTAAATATTGCTGACATAGCTGTCGTTGTACTGAATCGCTACCTCGACAACCAAGCCGTCCTTTTCTCCTTCGCAATAAATCACATCTTCATGCAAGGCTTCGCGGTTTTTATTCAAATACTCCACGAATTGCACGATCCCGCCCTCGTAATGGAACGACTCCTCCCGCTCCTGTCCAGGACGCGTATCCTTGAGAGTAATCCGCAGTCCTTTGTTGAGGAAAGCAAGCTCGCGAATCCGTTTTTGCAAAATCTCGTATTCAAATTCGGTTGTTTCGGTAAAAATAGTCGGGTCTGGTTTAAACGTAACGGTTGTCCCTGTCTCTTCCGTCTCGCCCACGATAGCGAGGTCGGCTTCTGGAGCTCCCATGCTGAAACGCATGAAATAGACCTTTCCGTTTTGCTTGACCTCGACTTCCATCCACTCGGACAACGCGTTTACAACAGAGCTGCCTACCCCGTGAAGACCGCCGGAGACTTTATAGCCGCCGCCGCCGAATTTACCGCCGGCATGCAGCACCGTCAATACGGTCTCAACGGTCGATTTTCCAGTCTTTTCATGAATGCCTGTAGGAATCCCGCGCCCGTTGTCCGTCACTGCTACAGAGTTGTCAGGGCGAATAACAACCAAAATATCGTCGCAATAACCGGCCAAGGCCTCGTCGATGGCATTGTCCACGATCTCCCACACCAGATGATGCAGGCCACGGCTGCTGGTAGACCCGATGTACATCCCCGGGCGTTTGCGTACCGCTTCCAGCCCTTCCAACACCTGAATCTGACTGGCGTCGTAGTTTGTATCTTTCGTCGTTACTTGATCCACTACTTACGTCAACTCCTCCACTTCAGCTTGTACGATGGGCACCTGATCCAAGCTGTCCACGAACTGAGCGCGTCGCTTCAGCGTCAGAGAAGAAATAGGTGAACAGTATATGGCATCCTGCGTGATTACATACGATTTCGTCTCTTCCACACTGTGATCGACGACTGTCTTCCGCTTATCCTGCAAAAAACCCTTGTTGGTCTTTGAGGATTTGACAGTCTGGTGATCCAGAATGGAAATGACTTCCTTCGTGCTCACAACAGTATCTCCACCAATGTGTATAAACATCCCTGCTACCCCTACCTTTCCCCTGAGATAGTCCCTTCCTTCACGTAAAAACGAGAGGCTTGCTGGAGAACCTGATGCTTTAAGCCTTCCACACCTGTCGTGCTTACAAACGTTTGAACCCGATCCTGAATCGTTTCCAGAAGCAGCGTTTGCCTGTGCTCATCCAATTCGGACAAAACGTCGTCCAACAAAAGCACAGGATATTCGCCTACTTCTTCCTTGATCAGTTCGATCTCGGCTAATTTGATGGACAGTGCGGTCGTCCGTTGCTGTCCCTGGGAACCGTATGTCTGTACGTCCATGCCGTTTACTTTTAGAGAAAAATCATCGCGGTGCGGGCCGATCATCGTGCTTCCGCGCATGATTTCCCGGTCACGCAAATCATCGTATGCAGCAAGCAGCATCTCGACTGCCGCATCCGCTCCCAGTTCTTCCGTGACAGGCGTTGTATTTTCATAATGCAAAGAGAGCGTTTCCCTGCCGTCGGTAATGCCGGTGTGGATGTCTTTTGCCCACGACTCCAGCTTCCGAATGAACTCAAAACGCTTTCGTAACAATTTTACCGCTAAATCCGCCAATTGGGTATTCCAAATTGACAGCATTTCCAGCGAGTGGCTTTTTTTCATCGCCAAATCTTTCAAAAGCTGGTTGCGTTGAGCCAGCACTTTGTTGTAATTGCTCAAATAGTACAGATAAGTCGGCGACACCTGTCCGATCTCCATGTCGATAAATCGCCTGCGCTGCGCCGGAGAGCCTTTGACGATGGACAGATCCTCTGGCGCAAACATGACGACATTCAAGGCGCCTACGTACTCGCTCAGCTTCTGTTGTTCCATTCCGTTGATTTTGGCCCGCTTTCCCTTCCCTGTCAACTGCAACTCCAAACGAACAGATCCGTAGCGACGAAGTACATCGCTACGGATTGCGGCATAATCAGCATCCCACGCAATCAGTTCCTTGTCCCGCGGGGTGCGGTGTGATTTGGCAAGAGCGAGGACATAGATGGATTCCAGCACGTTCGTCTTGCCTTGTGCATTATTTCCAATAAAAAGTTGAATCGGGCTGTCAAAGGAAAGCGACAGCGACTTGTAATTGCGATAATGGGTCAGCGAAAGATTCTTGAGATACAAGCGTCACGCTCTCCTCTCAGCGGCTTACCACTTGATAGCGGCCATAGCCTTCGATCGCCACTTCATCACCCGGATACAGCTTGCGGCCGCGCCTGTTTTCAAGCTCTCCATTGACTTTGATGGGAACCTCGGCAAGAAAAGCCTTCGCCATGCCGCCTGTGTCAATCACTTCAGCCAGCTTTAAAAATTGCCCTAAGGCGATGTATTCGGTCTTGATGGAAACCTCACGCATGGTTTGGCTCCTTTCTGGGTGGAAATCGACTAATAGGTACGCACAGGCAGGATCAGGTGCAGCATCCAGTCATGGTCGGTAGGACGAATCACGAAGGGACTCATCGGACCGGTAAAGCTGGCCTTGATCTCGCTGCTGTCAATGGCGCGCAGGGCATCGATCATGTATTTTGCGTTGAAGGAGATTTTCAATTCTTCCCCTTCCATCGCTTTTGGCTGCAAGACGTCGGTTACTTTCCCGATCTCAGGCGCGTTGGAGGTGATTTCCACGTTTCCGTCCGGCAGTGTGACCATTTTGACGACATTGGACTTTCCTTCGCGGCTGAGCAGGGAAGCGCGCTCGATCGATTGCAAAAATTCCTTGGTATTGACGGTAATTTCGGTTTTGCTGCCTTGCGGGATGATCCGGGTAGTATCCGGGTAGGTTCCCTCCAGCAACCGGGAATAAAACAGAATATGCTTTGATTTTACCAGGATCTGGTTATCCGTCACAACAATATCTGCCGGACTTTGATCCTCGTCCAAAATTTTTACCAATTCATTGCAGCTTTTGCCCGGAACGACAACATTGTGGAACGAAAGCTCTTCAGGACATTCTACCATAGCTGTGCGGCTAGCCAAACGGTGACTGTCTGTCGCGACAAAACGAAGCTTCCCCTGTTCGAGAGACCACATCAGCCCGGTCAGGATCGGACGCATCTCGGAGGTGGACACGCCAAATACGGTTTGACGAATCATGGTTTTCAGCAAATCTCCCGGAATGCTGAATACTTTTTCCTCTTCCAAATGCGGCAATTGCGGATATTCATTGGCGTCCATGCCATTGATCGAAAATTCGGCTTGTCCGGAACGAATTGTCGTAACCAAACGCTCATCTGCTTCGATGTGGATCTCATTGCTAGGAAGTTTGCGCACAATTTCGCTAAAAATACGAGCAGGCAGAACGATATTTCCTGCTTTGTGGACGGTTACGCCCCATTCATCCGCTTCCTCCAACGGAATTTGCACCTCGATGGATACGTCTGAGTCGCTTGCGGTTAGTGTAAGTCCTTCTTCATCGGCTTTTATTTTGATTCCGGTCAAAATAGGAATGGTAGTCCGACTGGATACAGCTTTGCTTACATGCGACACGGCATTGGACAGTTTGTCGCGTTGGACAGTGATTTTCATCAACGTGGCCTCCCTCGATCGTCGCTATTTTTTCAGAATGAATGCATAGCAGCGATGCCTTTATCATATCTTATTAGGATAATCTTTTTTAACAGAAGTAGTAATAGGGCCTGTGGATTTGTGGATATGTGGATCAATGACGTAAAAGAGAGCCTATACACATGTGGGTAAATTGTGTATAGGCTTTTTGCGTTATTCACAGGTTAATGGTTTGCTTTTAACTTTTCAATGAGCGACTGGATGGTCGTCTGCATCTGAGGATCTGTAGCCAGGGCACGCGAAATTTTTTCATGTGCGTGGATGACCGTGGTATGATCCCGGCCGCCAAACTCATCGCCGATTTTCGGCAGGGAGGCATCTGTCAGCTCCCGAGATAAGTACATGGCGATCTGACGAGGAAAAGCGACGGTTTTGGTCCGTTTTTTCGCTTTGAAATCCTCCAGTTTGAGACTGTATTCTTCTCCTACGACCCGCTGGATGTCCATGATAGTGATCACCCGTGGCCTTGAGGAAGGAATGATGTCTTTCAAGGCTTCTGCGGCCAATTGAGTATCAATGTCGCGATTGATTAAGGATGAATACGCTACAACTCGGATAAGTGCACCTTCCAGCTCGCGGATGTTGCTGTCGATTTGGTTGGCGATATAGGCCATGACTTCATTGGGTATGTCCAGGTTCTCCGCTTTTGCCTTCTTCCGCAGAATGGCGATCCGCGTTTCCAGATCCGGGGGTTGAATATCGGTGATCAAGCCCCATTCAAAGCGGGAGCGCAGGCGATCTTCCAGCGTCGGAATCTCCTTGGGAGGCCGATCGGAGGAAATGATGATCTGCTTGCTTTCTTCATGCAAGGCGTTGAAGGTATGAAAGAACTCTTCCTGGGTAGATTCTTTGCCAGCGAGGAACTGGATGTCGTCTATCAGCAAGACATCGACACTGCGGTACTTGTTGCGGAATTCGACGGCCTTGTTGTCCCGGATCGAGTTGATGAATTCGTTTGTAAATTTTTCAGATGACAAATAAACCACTTTCGCCGAAGGGTTGTGCTGAATCACGTAATGTCCGATGGCGTGCATCAGGTGTGTCTTGCCCAATCCCACACCCCCGTAAATAAAAAGGGGATTGTACGCTTTGGCAGGTGCTTCAGCGACTGCGAGAGACGCAGCGTGAGCAAAACGGTTGCCAGAGCCAATGACGAACGTGTCAAACGTGTACTTGGGATTTAGAATGCTGGGCGGCTGATCATCCGCGGCTTGTGGCGGTGCAGAAGTCTTGACGCGGGCAGGGGGCTGTTCGTCGGCTAATGCGGAGTCCGGATTTTGCAAGACTACGAATTTCACCTTCATATTAACCCCTGTCACCTCATATAGTGTATCGGTGATCAGTTGAGAGTACCTGGTTTCGAGCCAATCCCTGGCAAAGTCATTCGGTGCCACGACAATTAGGGCATCTTCTTCCAAAGTAGTAGCCTTGGTTGCCTTGAGCCAGGTATCAAAACTGGGTTTGCTTAGCGATTTCTCTATCTTGGCCAAGACCTTGCGCCATAGCTCGCTAATCGCTGCATCCAACCAGAATCCCTCCTTCATAAAAAAGTATCAATTGAAAACAAATTGGGAAAATATAGTGATAACGACGGTAAATAGCGCTGCCGGGATACAACTTATCACCAGGTTGCGCTTTCACTACTGTGGATAAAAAAAGTCGAAATATAGGGATTCCACTCGGAGCAAAGAAAAAAAAACAGACAATTATCCGCATCCTTGTGAGTAAACAGACCCACAACAGGTGCAATCTGTCCACAAACTTATCCACAAGCTGTGGAAAACCCGTTCATCTAGATGGAGTTATTCACGCTCCAAAACAAAAATATAATAACAGATAAAAGGCATGTCAGCAATGGTTTTTTCAGACTTATCCACAAACACAACTACTGGTATGAGGGACATATTCACACAACTAGATTTTGTGTACAAGCTGTAGATAATCTTGTCGAAATTTTGTGATGTGGATAAAATGATATCCACAGGCTCGGGAAATAACGGAGTGGGGATATTTACCGTGGCAGACAAACCCAGGTCTGACTTGACTTTTCAGCCATATCTTTTTATAATTCGAAAGAATGTCTGCCTAGGACGGAGGTGTATACTGTAATGAAACCATCTTTTAATCCTAATAATCGTAAGCGCAAAAAGGACCACGGGTTCCGCGCACGCATGAGTACGAAAAACGGCCGTAAGATTTTGGCGGCTCGTCGTCGTAAAGGTAGAAAAGTTCTTTCCGCTTAGGCCACGCTTTCAGTGGCCTTTTTTGTTTCTATCTTTATTTTTTCCGTTAAATAGGCGGCTATCAGGTAAAAAAGTGGTCGAAAGAAGGATATACTGGTAGATGCTGTTTGCTTTTTCTACTATAATTGTGATGTTAGGGGTTGTTTACCTTGCATCGTTCGCATCGGCTAAGAAAGAATGAGCACTTTCAGGCAGTGTTTCAAAGAGGAACTTCGGCAGCCAACAAGCAATTTGTCTTATATTCTGCCAGGCAGGAGGGACAAGCTGCATTCCGCGCCGGAATTTCTGTAAGCAAAAAAATCGGCAACGCCGTTATACGCAACAGGGTCAAGCGGCTCATTCGCGAAGCGGTGGCTCGATTGGAGGATGCCATTCCAAAGGGAGTGGATCTGGTGATCATCGCTCGACCGGGAGTAGAGTCGATGTCGCTTGAGTCAATTGAGCAGTCGCTTTTGCATGTCATGAAGCGAGCCAAAGTGATCAAGCAAGGCCCCATACATAATGGAAAAAGAGGTTGAACAGCAATGTCTACATTACTGGTGTGGCTGATTCGGGGATACCAGAAATTCATTTCTCCGTTGAAACCGCCTACATGCCGATTTGCTCCGACCTGCTCCCATTATGCGATCGAAGCAGTACGACGTTTTGGCGCGTTCAAAGGGGGATGGCTGGCTGTACGCCGCATTTTAAAATGCCATCCGTTTCACCCGGGAGGAATTGATCCGGTACCCGAAAAACGCGAATCATCACATCATTTATTGAAGCGGGGAAAAGGAGGTTCATCCCTTGAGTAGACGTACCCTCAGCATGATTTTGCTGACTTTGCTGGTTCTGGTTTTGTCGGGGTGTAACCCGGCTACCGCAGAGCCAATCGGGCCAGACGCAACCGGGATCTGGGACAAGTATCTGGTGTATCCCTTGTCATGGTTGATCAAAGAAAGCGCCCTGATCCTGGGCAACAATTACGGTTTGGGGATTTTGGTTGCGACGGTAATCATCCGTTTGATCGTTCTGCCTTTGATGGTCAAGCAAATCAAGAGTTCCAAGAAAATGCAAGAGCTTCAACCGGAAATGCAAAAAATCCGTGAGAAGTACAAAAATGATCCGCAAAAGGCACAAATGGAAACCATGGCTATTTTCCAGAGAGAGGGCGTCAATCCGCTTGCTGGGTGTCTGCCACTTCTGGTGCAAATGCCGATCCTGATCGCGTTCTATCATGCGATCATCCGAACGCATGAAATCAACACGCAAACGTTCCTGTGGATGGAGCTGGGAGCGAAGGACCCGTACTACATCTTGCCGATTATCGCTGCCATTACGACGTATCTGCAGTCCAAGATGATGGGACAAGCGACACAAGGCAATCCGCAAATGCAGATGATGATCATCATGATGCCGTTGATGATCTTGGCGATTGGGGTTACCTTGCCGTCCGCGCTGTCGTTGTACTGGGTGTACGGAAACCTGTTTACCATCGTCCAAACGTATTTCTTGTACCGGGATAAAGGCGATAAGAATCCTAAGCCAAATCCTAAGGGGGGAGCCTCCAAGTGAAAAAGGTGGTTGCTACGGCTAAGACGATAGACGATGCTGTGCAGAAAGCTTTGTTGGAATTGGGTGTGCCTCGGGAAAAGGCAAGCATTCGAGTGCTGGAGGAGCCAAGCAGGGGACTGTTCGGCCTGATCGGAGCGAAGGATGCCAAAGTGGAGGTTGAATTTCACTTTGACCCGGTTGTAGAGGGACGTAACTTTCTTCAAGATGTGTTAACCAATATGAAGGTAGATGCTCGGGTGGAATCCCGTCCCAACGAAGAAGGCATGCTTTTTGACATCCAGGGGACCAATCTGGGGATCATCATTGGCCGCAGGGGACAAACGCTAGACTCCCTACAGTATCTCGTAAATGTCGTAGCAAACCGTCATGCGGACAAGCATGTGCGCATCACGTTGGACGCTGAAAATTACCGGCTGCGCCGCAAGGAAACACTGGAGCAGCTGGCCGACCGGGTCGCCAAAAAGGCTCTCTCGACCAGACAGAACATTCGTTTGGAGCCGATGTCAGCAGCAGAGCGCAAGGTGATTCACGCCTTTTTGCAGAAGCGCTCGGATGTTGTGACGTTCAGCGAGGGAGAAGAACCCAACCGTTATATTGTCATTGCCGCAAAAGGAGCCTCTCGTTAGGCTCCTTTTTTTTGCTCTTGAATTAGTGTTTGCGCATCGCTGCAATATTGTCCACTGTGGATAAAAAGGAGCGAGGGTTGGTCGAGACAAAAAACGCTCATACTGTGGATAACAAAAACAAGAAGGCAACCTTCAGAAAAGGTTGCTTTTTCAAATTGGCCAGGTGCCGGAAGGGTCTTGGGTGCAGTTTTCGTTTGGTATTTTTAATCGGGATCTGTTAAGCTAATAAGTTAGTGGCTATTCGCGTGAAGGGAAAGCTTGAGGTGAACAATCATGAAATTCGATACGATAGCGGCAGTGGCTACACCGATGGGTGAGGGCGGCATTGCCGTGATCCGGGTAAGCGGTCCCGAGGCGATCGAGGTTGTGGATAATATCTATAAAGGAAAGCGAAAATTGTCCACTGTGGATACGCATACGATTCATTACGGCCATTTGGTGGATCCGCAGACAGGGGATCTGGTAGAAGAAGTGCTCGTATCGGTAATGAAGGCACCGCGGACGTTTACGCGGGAGGATGTCGTAGAGGTCAACTGCCATGGCGGGATTGTCTCTGTCGAGCGCGTTCTGGAACTGATTCTGGAGCACGGGGCAAGATTGGCAGAACCCGGCGAATTTACCAAGCGCGCTTTTTTAAATGGACGTGTAGACCTGTCACAGGCAGAGGCGGTAATTGATTTGATCCGGGCAAAGACGGATCGGGCCATGAAGGTAGCCTTGCATCAGGTGGAGGGGAAATTATCCCGACTCATTCGCAATTTACGCCAAAATTTGATTGAAGCGATGGCACATATAGAGGTAACGTTGGATTATCCCGAGCATGACGTAGAGGAATTTACCCAGAATTTCTTGCGTGAAAAATGCTTGGAGGTAAGAGAGGAAGTAGGCAGGCTGCTGCAGACCGCCAAACAGGGAAAAATTCTGCGGGAAGGCTTGTCTACTGCTATTATAGGAAGACCTAATGTAGGAAAATCATCGCTGCTGAACAGTCTGGTGCAGGAGGAGAAGGCGATCGTCACGGATGTGGCGGGGACCACTCGCGACGTGATTGAAGAATACGTCAATGTGCGCGGAGTCCCATTGCGCTTGATCGATACAGCCGGGATCCGCGAGACAGAGGACGTCGTAGAGAAAATCGGAGTAGAGAAATCCAGACAGCTTTTGCAAAAGGCTGATCTGGTCTTGCTTGTCGTCAACTACAATGAACCGCTCAGTCCCGATGATTACGCCATTTTTGAGACAGCGAAGGGCTTTTCGGTGATTGTCATCGTCAATAAATTCGATCTGCCTCAAAAAATTGACCTGGAAGAGGTCAAGCGGCATTTTCCGGATCAACCATTGATCATGACATCGGCTAAAATGGAGCAGGGGATTGAATTGCTGGAGAAGGCGATCGCGGATATTTTCTTCGCTGGACGTGTGCAGCAGGACGATTTGACCTATGTGAGCAATGCTCGGCACATTCATCTGCTGCGTCAAGCAGAACGGGCGATAGACGATGCATTGGCTGGAATCGACCAGCTCATGCCGGTGGATATGATTCAGATTGATATTAAAAAGGCGTGGGAGCTGCTGGGAGAAGTGATCGGAGAAAGCGTCGGCGAAGATCTCATCGACCAGATCTTTTCCCAATTCTGTTTGGGCAAGTAGGCAAGGAAATAAGGAGGATTTACTATGAGTGATGCACCAACCTATGAAGCCGGCTCGTTTGACGTGATCGTAATTGGAGCGGGGCATGCTGGTTGTGAAGCGGCTTTGGCGTCAGCGCGGATGGGATGCAATACCTTGCTTTTGACCATCAACCTGGATGCAGTCGCTTTTATGCCTTGCAACCCTTCGGTAGGGGGACCTGCCAAAGGGCACGTCGTACGCGAGGTAGACGCATTGGGCGGCGAAATGGCGCGCAATACGGACAAAACCCACATCCAGATGCGGATGCTGAACACAGGGAAAGGACCTGCTGTCCATGCGCTGCGTGCGCAGGCAGATAAAATTGCCTATCAGCATGAAATGAAAAAAACGATCGAAAATACACCCAACCTGCTGTTGCGTCAGGCGATGGTCGAAGAACTGGTCGTCAACGACGGAGTGTGTGAGGGTGTCTTGACACAGACAGGCGCGATCTACCGTGCGAAAGCCGTCGTGCTGACCACCGGTACGTATCTGCGTGGAAAAATCATTTTGGGCGATTTGCAGTATGAGAGCGGTCCGAACAACATGCGTCCATCGATTCGACTTGCTTATCATCTCAAAGAGCTGGGCTTTGAATTGAAGCGTTTCAAGACAGGGACGCCACCGCGGGTTCACAAGCACAGCGTAGATTTCAGCAAAATGGAAATTCAGCCGGGCGATGATGTTCCGCGTGCTTTTTCCTATGAAACGACTGAATTTATCACCGATCAACTGCCTTGCTGGCTGACGTACACCAACGAAGAGACGCATGGTCTGATCAACAGCAATCTGCACCGTGCGCCGATGTATTCCGGAACGATCGAGGGAGCGGGAGCGCGTTACTGCCCATCGATTGAAGACAAGGTTGTCCGTTTTAATGACAAGCCTCGCCACCAGATTTTCCTGGAGCCAGAAGGAAGAAACACAGAAGAGATGTACGTGCAAGGGCTGTCTACAAGTATGCCGGAAGAGGTGCAGCTTTCGATGCTTCGTTCCCTGGCGGGGATGGAGCAGGTAAAAATGATGCGTCCGGGCTATGCCATCGAGTACGATGCGGTAGATCCTACACAGCTGTGGCCATCTCTGGAAACCAAAAAGCTTCCAGGACTCTTTACAGCGGGCCAAATCAACGGTACTTCCGGGTACGAGGAAGCGGCGGCTCAAGGTCTGATGGCTGGTATCAACGCTGCCAGAAAGGTACAGGACAAACCACCTGTTATTTTGGGACGGGAACAGGCCTATATTGGCGTGTTAATTGACGATCTGGTAACCAAAGGGACGTATGAGCCTTATCGTCTGCTCACATCCCGTGCTGAATACCGCTTGCTGTTGCGCCACGATAACGCGGATCTGCGTCTGACGGATATCGGGTATGAGATCGGATTGATCAGCGAAGAGCGCTACCAACGCTTCCTTAAAAAGCGGGAATTGATTGAGCAGGAAAAGGAACGTGTCCTCAATACTCGTGTACGTCCCGATTTGCCGAATGTACAGGAGGTATTGCGGGAGGCAGGTTCGCCTGAGCTGACAGAAGTGATCGAGCTGGCGCAGTTGCTGCGTCGACCCGAGCTGAACTATCACCACATCATCAAAATGGCCCCGGCTCCCATCGAGCTTCCCGAGGAAGTCATGGAGCAGGTAGAAATTCAAATCAAGTACGACGGCTATATTCGCAAATCGCTCCAACAGGTGGAACGAATGAAAAAAATGGAGGAGCGGCGTATACCCGAGGATATCGATTACCACAAAATCACGGGGATGGCGAAAGAATCGCGTGACAATATGAGCCGCATCCGTCCTTTGAATATCGGGCAAGCAGCGCGTATCTCCGGGGTGAATCCTGCAGATATTTCCGTACTGATGATCTATTTGGAGCAGTACAATCGCGTAGGGGCCGCTGATTAAGGAGCGTACGAGATGAAGAGAGAAGAATTTGCCCAGGCGCTGCTTGAAAAAGGAATCGAGCTTTCCGCCAAGCAGTTGGAGCAGTTTGACCAGTATTTTCGCTTGCTGGTGGAATGGAATGAAAAGATGAACCTGACCGGCATCACCGAGGAAGGGCAGGTTTACAACAAGCATTTTTTCGATTCCATCACTCCTGCCTTTTACTTTCCGTTTGATCAGGTCGAATCCGCTGTCGATATCGGGGGAGGAGCAGGCTTTCCGAGCATTCCGCTGAAAATATGCTTTCCTCATCTAAAGATGACGATTATCGACTCGCTGAACAAACGGATGGGATTTTTGCAGCATGTAGCTGACGAACTCGGCTTGGAGCATGTATACCCGGTTCATGGCCGTGCGGAGGATCGCGGTCAGGAGCCAGCGTATCGAGAAGCTTTTCAAGTGGTCGTGGCCCGCGCTGTAGCGCGCCTCAATCTGCTTTCTGAGTTTTGCTTGCCGTTTGCCAAGGTGGGCGGTCATTTCATCGCGCTGAAAGGCGCAGAGATTACGCCGGAGCTGAATGAAGCGAAAAAGGCCATTAAAACCCTCGGCGGAAAGACGAGAAAGGTAGAAACCTTCCAGCTGTTGGAGGATGCAGGCGAGCGCAATATCGTCATCATCGAGAAAGTGGACAGCACGCCAAAGAACTACCCTAGAAAAGCAGGCGTTCCGGCAAAAAAACCGATCTTGTAGATAAAAAAACAGGGGAGCGGTCCCAGCAGTCAAAAGACTGGGGCCGCTTCTGCTATTGGGATCATCCATGTTTATGTGTTTAGGAAAAGGGAGAAGAGGAAGAGCGTAGCCTGGGGTTATGGCGGCAGTATCAGTCGTAATGCGATTTCAAATTTACGATTAGTTGGAATGAATCATTTCATTCATCAGAGCTCTGCAAATTGGGTATTTGTATCAATATTGAAACTACAGAATGGGACATCAGCATCTCCATGAGAAACGAAAAAAAAGCTTGAATATCAGGAGAAAGCTAGTCGAGGAAAAAGCGGAGATAAGCGAAGGTATTTGGGATCTTGACCCAGCCGCAACGGAAAAGAAGGAACACGCCTTTAGCGGCCAGCGCGCCCAGCAAGCCGTTAATTGCTAGTTGGTGAAAGTCCAACCGAGGTAAGAGCCAAGTCGCCTCGTAGCTGACAGGCAACTGGTGGAGAGATCCTAAGGTTGAAGCCCT
>Ga0182742_1002345_pt1 | contig 21185 bp, 17 predicted proteins | sample eDN5th37CBELigMG_FD_128880 | JGI IMG/M metagenome (GOLD analysis project Ga0182742, IMG submission 128880) | Enriched Miracle-Growth compost microbial communities from Emeryville, California, USA - eDNA 5th pass 37_C BE-Lig MG (version 2)... ... | reverse complement strand
GCTGGTCGACAAACCCTGGAGCACATGGCCGATGATGAACACCGTGCCGTTCGGTGCCGAAGCGGCCACCGCCGAGCCGATGACGAGCAGTACGGCGTACGCGATCATCATGCGCCGCTGGGGGAGATGCTGCGCGAACTGCACGGCCAGTACGGTCCCCACTGCGTAGGCCGCGTTGCCCAAACCCGAGCCCAGGCTCATCTCCTGGGGCGTCATGTGCAGTTGTTCACAGATGATCGGAACCAGCGGGTCGATCGCCGCGGACAGTGCCAGGTAGGGGATCAGGGCCAAGGTCACCATCGTGGCGACTGCGGGGTACCTTCCGGCGAGGGGGCCTTGGCGCATATCAGAAGCGCCCTGATGTCGGGTTCAGTTCACGCACTGGCGGTGAAACGACGTGCGGTGATTGCTCTATTCCATCTGTGGGTGGTGTCACGACCGTTTGCGCAGCGGAAACATCTGTGCCTGCGTAATGACATCACTCGCAACAACTTTCAGGGAACTCACAGCAGATGTGCAGGGGACGGACAGTCCGGTGCGATGCTCCGTCGCCGACTTGGATGGCGGCGATGGTGAAATCGTCGGCAGCCGTGGCGTTTCGGTGAACTCTCGGCAGTCGACTCCCGGTGAGGGTGACACAACTCCGCCCTGCTGGGAGGGTCCGCCTGCCACCTGTGATCTACGGAGATGTGTTCGGGGTCGGGCTCTGCGACGATTCCCATTTGGACTCCATGGTCCGCGTGACGGGCGTGCCTGCCGCGAACTCCCGCTGGAACGTCTCGCCGTCGTCGCCTTCGAAGGTGACCAGTAGGCCCGATCCGGTGTCCTCCTTGTGGACCACCTTGCAGGTGGGTTCCCCGGTGCCGAGGGTCACCACGTCACCGGGGGCCACCTCGTCGATGCGCGCGACGGCACTGTTGTCAGACATGGTCCTGTCGATAGCCGCTTTACGCGCTCACCAAACCGGTCAGCCCATGGCCCACAGGCCGAGGCTGATCACGAACGCCGTCAGTCCCAGCGTCGTCTCCAGCAGCGTCCAGGTCTTGAGCGTGGTCTTGACGTCCATGCCGAAGAACCGGCTGACCAACCAGAAGCCGGAGTCGTTGACGTGCGAGAGCACCGTGGCGCCCGCGGCGATCGCCATCACCAGCGCGGTCAGCTGCAGGCTGCTCAGTCCGGCGGCGGCGACGGCTGCGCTGAGGAGACCCGCGGTGGTGGTCAATGCGACCGTCGCCGAACCCTGTGCGACGCGCAGCAGCGTGGAGATGAGGAAGGCCTGCAGGATCAGCGAGATTCCGAGGTCGGACAGCGAACCGCTCAGGGCGTCTCCGATGCCGCTGGTGCGCAGCACACCCCCGAACATGCCGCCCGCGCCGGTGATCAGGATGATCGCGCAGATCGGGCCGAGTGCGTTGTCGAGGATGTCGGTGACGGTGGCCATCGACCTGCCGCGCAATCCGAGTACCAGGGTGGCGACGATGACGGTGATCAGCAGGGCGATCGACGTGGTGCCGATCAGTTTGAGGTACTCCGCCCACGTGGCCTCTTCGGGGATCACCCCTGCGGTCTGCAGGGTGGCGACCACCGTGTTGCAGGAGATCAGCACGAAGGGCAGCAACAGCACACCCAGGACGGTCAGGAACGACGGCGTGGTCCGGGTGGCGGTCTTCGAGGCCCCTGTGGCGCCGGCCCCGTCGGCGTCGGCCTCGGTGCCGGTGGCGTCGGAATCGCGGCCGCCGTTGATCTCGCCGAACAGTGACGTGGGAATGTCGACGTGAACCCGCCGACCGATCACCTGGGACACGAGGAACGCGCCGACGTACCACGACACCACCGCCACGGGGACGCCGACGATCAGGGTGAGACCGATGTTGGCGCCGAGCAGTTCGGCCGCCGCGACCGGACCGGGATGCGGCGGTACCAGGGCGTGCATGGCCGCGAACGCGCCGGCTGCGGGGAATGCGTACAGCAGCAGCGATCCGCCGAAACGGCGGGCCACCGTCATGATGATCGGCAGGAAGACGACCAGGCCGGCGTCGAAGAAGATCGGGAAACCGAACAGCAACGCCGCCACGCCGAGCGCGAGAGGGGCCCGCTTCTCGCCGAACCGGCCGATGAGCGTGTCGGCGAGAACCTGTGCACCCCCGGTGGTTTCGAGAAGACGCCCGATCATGACACCGAAACCGACGAGCAGGGCCACGGAGCCGAGCGTGCTGGAGAACCCGGATGACAGGGCGCTTGGCACATCGGCCACGGGGATACCGGCGGCCAGTGCGGTCAACAGGCTCACCAGTACCAGGGCGACGAACGCGTGCAGCTTCACCTTGATGATGAGGAACAGCAGGACCGCCACCGCGGCTGCCGCGATCAGCAGAAGGGTGGTGGTGCCGTATGCCGGATCAATGGCGTCCACGACGCCCCCTCAACACAGCGAAATCCATGGGTCGGCTCACCGGTCCTCCTCTGGTGTGTGGGATTGTGTTGCGCTGACGTAGCTTTCGATGATGTCGTCGATGGACTGGTCGACATCGATCGCGACACCGCACTCATCGGGCGCCAGGGGCTCGAGGGTTTTGAACTGTGATTCCAGCAGCGACGCGGGCATGAAATGGCCCGGCCTGCTCGCCTGCCTCCTGCCGATGGTCTCCATCGACCCCTCCAGATGCAGGAACTCGATGTCGGGGCAGTGCTGCCGCAGTTGGTCGCGGTAGGTGCGTTTGAGGGCCGAGCAGCTCATCACGCCGCCGGCGGGATGTTCGGCCAGCCACTTACCGATGGCCTCGAGCCAGGGGTAGCGGTCGTCGTCGTCGAGGGCGTGACCTGCGGACATCTTCTCGATGTTGGCCGGTGGGTGGAAGTCGTCGGCGTCGGCGAAGGGCACGCGCAACCGCTGGGCCAGCGCCGCGCCCACGGTTGATTTCCCGGAGCCGGAGACTCCCATGACGACGATCGGTGTAGCCATATCTCTTCTGCCTGGTCGATGTGGGTGACGTCACATAGCGTGCCTCAATCGTCATACGATTGCAATAGCCGACTTTTAATGAGTAGCTCTTTTCAGCGCTGAAGCGTCTCTGGCATCATCAATTGATGCTCGATCGTCCGATTGCTGGTGAACTCCACGGCAGTCTCGTTGCCGCGCTGGGAACCGGGATCGTCTCGGGCCGTTACCAGCCCGGACATGTGCTCAACCTGGAGGGGATCAGCGCCGAGCACGGGGTGTCCCGCAGCGTTGCGCGTGAGGCGGTGCGAGTCCTGGAGTCCATGGGGATGGTCGAGTCCCGCCGACGGGTGGGCATCACCGTGCAGGACCCCGAGAAGTGGAACGTCTTCGACCCGGTGCTGATCCGCTGGCGGTTGCAAGCCGGTGACCGCACGGCGCAACTGGTGTCGCTGTCGGAACTACGACTGGGTTTCGAACCGGCCGCGGCCGCGCTGGCCGCGCGGCGGGCGAGCCCGCACCAGTGCCGCGTCCTGGCAACCGCGGTGTCCGACATGGTGATGCACGGACGCAACGGCGACCTCGCGGCGTATCTGGCGGCAGACAAGCTCTTTCACCAGACCATGCTGGAGGCGAGCGGCAACGAGATGTTTCGGGCGCTCAACGGCGCGGTTGCCGAGGTGCTCGCCGGCCGCACCCATCACGGCCTGATGCCGGAGAAACCGAACATCGACGCGATCGCCCTGCACGACGAGGTCGCCCGCGCCATCAGGATGGGCGAGGCCGATCAGGCCGAGCGGGCCATGCGTGCGATCATCGACGAGTCGGTGTCGGCCATCGTCGAGGTCGGACCACCGGGCGCAGGGACCGCCGCGCAGGCATGAGGGGCCCCACGCGCATGCGACGATCGGCATAATCACCCCGAAATCGTCCTCGCTGCGGAAGGGTGGGCCCCATGCGCGAATACCTCAAGTTCTACATCGACGGCCGCTGGGTGGATCCGGTCGAGCCGCGGACCCTCGACGTCGACAACCCGACCACCGAGCAGGTCGCCGGCCGCATCGCGATCGGCGCGGCGGCAGATGTCGACGCCGCGGTCGAAGCGGCCCGCAAGGCGTTCACCACGTGGTCGCAGACCTCCCGCGACGAACGCCTCGCGGTCCTCGGTGCGATTCTCGACGAATACCAGAAGCGCGCGATTGACCTCGCCGATGCGGTCGGTGAAGAGATGGGTGCGCCCGCATCGCTGGCCGCGGGACCGCAGGTCCGGATGGGCCTGGGACACCTCACCACGTCGATCGAGGCGCTCAAGAAGTTCCAGTTCGAGGAGCAGTACGGCAGCACCCTGGTGGTCAAGGAGCCGATCGGTGTCTGCGGTCTCATCACGCCGTGGAACTGGCCCATCAACCAGATCGCGTGCAAGGTGTTCCCCGCGTTGGCCACCGGCTGCACCATGGTGCTCAAGCCGTCCGAGGTGGCCCCGTTCTCGGCGCAGATCTTCACCGAGATCATCGAGGCCGCAGGCGTTCCCGCCGGCGTGTACAACCTCGTCTACGGCGACGGTCCGGGCGTAGGCTCCGCGCTGTCGAGCCACCCCGACATCGACATGGTGTCGTTCACCGGGTCCACCCGCGCAGGCATCGACGTGGCGAGGAACGCTGCGCCCACCGTCAAGCGCGTGACGCAGGAACTGGGCGGCAAGAGCCCCAACATCGTGCTGGACGACGCCGACTTCGCCAAGAGTGTGGCGGCAGGTGTATCGGCGATGATGACGAACAGCGGGCAGAGCTGCAACGCCCCGTCGCGCATGCTGGTGCCGAATTCCCGTATGGGCGAGGCGATCACGATCGCCCGCGGGACCGCCGCCGCGGTGAAGGTCGGCGATCCGTCCGACAAGAAAGCGATCGGTCCGGTCGCGTCGAAAGCCCAGTTCGACAAGATCCAGGGACTCATCCAGAAGGGCATCGACGAGGGCGCGACGCTCGTCGCCGGCGGCACCGGGCGCCCCGACGGCCTCGACACGTGCTACTACGTCAAGCCGACCGTGTTCGCCGACGTCACCAACGACATGACGATCGCGCGCGAGGAGATCTTCGGCCCCGTGCTGTGCATCCTCGGCTACGACGATCTGGACCAGGCCGTCGAGATCGCCAACGACACCGAGTACGGCCTCGCCGGCTACGTCTCGGGCGCGGACCTCGAAACCGCGCGTGCCGTGGCCCGCCGCATCCGTGCGGGATCGGTCGCGATCAACCACGGATTCGACCTCAGCGCCCCGTTCGGCGGGTACAAGCGCAGCGGCAACGGACGCGAATGGGGCCACTTCGGTTTCGACGAGTACCTCGAGACCAAAGCCGCGATGGGCTACGCCCCGCCGCAGTAGACGCAGTAGACGGATCGGTCGGACGTGGCACCTACTCCGCGGGGGCGGGTGTCACGTCGGCACCGGATCCCTTGATCGACGCCTTCGCGCGGTTCTCGGGCCGCACGGCCCTCTTGCCGCGCACGTAGCCGGTCTTGGAGATCGACGCCGCGAGCAGAGCGTCCTCGCCCTTGACGAACGGGTGGAACGCCACGCCGGCGCCTCCGCGCCCCTTGACCGGGATGTCGGCGACTTCGGTGACCTTCCAACTCTTTTCGGCGATCGACAGGATCGCCTCGCCGTTGGCGCATGACACCGGCAGCGCGGCGATCACCTCGTCACCGTCGGCCGCGAGCTTCACCCCGGCCACACCGTTTCCGGCGACGCCCTGCGGATTCACCGAAGCCGGGTCGACACGCAGGATCTTGCCGCGCCGCGTCACGAGCGCCAGGTGGTAGCCCTCCGGAAGCACACCCGAGCGCACCAGACCGGTGATGTCGGGCGCGACCGGGATGTCGCGGATCTTGAACGGCAGACCGTTGCCGGTCGTGAACTTGATGCGACCGTCGGACCACACAGCCCAGCCAAGGCCGGAGGTGAGCAGCTCACCGTGGCTGTCGGAGAACACCCCTCGGTCGTCGAGCCGCCAGGCCGTGTTGACCTTGCGTTCGCGCGAACCGTCCTCGTCGCCGCGGGAGACCGGGGTCGCGTCGAAGTCCAGCACGGTGCGCCGGTCGTACTCGGGGCCCTTGAACAGCTTCGCGGTCTCGACGAGTTCCTTGTCGATCACCTTGCGGCGGGACTCGGGGTTGGTCACCAGGTCATTGAGTTCGGCGAACTCGGCGTCGAGCTTCTCGGCCTCGGCCTGCAACTCGATGACGTCGAGTTTGGTCAGTCGCCGAAGTTGCAGCGACAGAACGTAATCCGCCTGCTCGGCGTCGATCTTGAACCGTTCCTGCAGGCCCTTGCGTGCCTCGTCGACGGTCTCGGAGCCGCGGATGACGGCGACGGCGGCGTCGATGTCGAGGTGGATCTTCATCAGGCCGGCCACCAGGTGGCGGCGCGCGGTGACCTTCTCCAGCCGGTATTCGCTGCGGTGCAGCACCACCGAATCGCGCAGCTGGAGGAAAGCCATGATCAGGTCGCGCACCGACCACCAGCGCGGCACCCGGTTCTCGTCGAGGGCCACCAGGCTCGCGGCGAAGGTGGATTCCAGCGGTGTCAGCGCCAGCAGTTGGTCGCGGATCTGTTCTGCGTTGTGGCCGCGCTTGGCGGTGACGACGATGCGCAGGCCGTTGCGGCGGTCGGTGAGGTCGGACATGTCCGCGACCCCCGACATCTCGCCGGACTCGACGAGGGCACGGATGCGGTCCTGCACGGTGTTGCTCGCGACGCCGGGCGGCAGTTCGGTGATGATGCAGTTCTTGCCCTCGACCGAGATCGTGCCCCGCACGGTGAAATGCCCACGGCCGGTGGTGATGTACTCACGCAGCCCGGCCGTGCCCACCACACTCGCGCCGGAGCCCCAGTCGGGTCCGGGGATCAGCTTGCACAGCCGGTCGTCGGTCATGTTCGGCGTCTTCAGCAGCGCCCGGCACGCCGCCATCACCTCGCGCGGGTTGTGTGCGGGCACCTTGGTGGCCCACCCCTCGGCGATGCCGACAGCCCCGTTGCACAGCAGCACGGGCCACTGCGCGGGCAGCACGGTCGGCTCGACCCATTCGCCGTCGAACGTCGGCACCATCGGTACCGCGTGGTCGTTGAGTTCGGCGGTCAGCGCCGCGCCCGGCGCCGAGAGCCGCATCTCGGTGTACCGGTCGGCGGCGGGGATGTCACCCTGGATGCGGGGGAACGCGCCTTGCCCGTCAATGACTTTCACGCGCTGGAAGTCCGCGGCCATCAGCGCCGCGGCGCCGTACATCGAGGCCCCGCCGTGCGGGTGCAGATTGCCGGTGACCGCCGAGCACACCTTCGACGACTTCTGCGGCTTGTTGCCGGGCAGCAGTTTCGAGTCGTGCATCTGGTACAGCAGCCGACGCTGACCGGGTTTGAGCCCGTCGTACGCCGACGGGATGGCGCGGTCGCTGACGCTGTAGAGCGCGAAGGTCAGCTGGTAGTGGTTCCAGTAGTCGTCGGCGCTCTGATCGAGCACCAGATCGGGGTTCTGCTCGGGAACGTCCAAGGTGGCGGTCACGTGAAAACTCCTACGTCAGGTCCAGCGCGGAGGTGTCGACGCGGGCGGCGACATCGGCCATCCACGTGCGCCGGCCCTCCGGCGGTCCGCCGAACAACGTGTGGTGCAGCTTCTTCTCGCTCTCGTCGGGGCGTACCCGAATCACCGTGCGGCGCTGCGGATCCAGCACGGTGTTCCAGAAGTCGTCGGCGTCCATCTCACCGAGACCCTTGTTGCGCTGTACCTCCACGCGTCGGTTGGAGGACGCCTTCAACTGGGCCACGGCCGCGTCGCGTTCGGACTCGTCCTGGCAGTAGATCCGCTCGTCGCCGGCCTTCACCACGAACAGCGGCGGCATGGTCACGTACACCATCCCGGCCTCGACGAGCGGACGGTAGAAGTCCAGGAACATCGAGATCAGGCTCGAGTTGATGTTGCCACCGTCGGGGTCGGCGTCGGAGGCGAACAGGATCCGGTCGTACCGGCACAGTTCCGGGTCGCAGTGGTCGCGCACGCCGCAGCCCAGGATGCGTTCGATCGCGTCGAACTCGTCTTTGGCCCTGGCCTTGTTCAGCGGGAATCCATAGACGTTGGGCGGCTTGCCTTTCAGCGGGAACGCGGCCTGGAACGTCGCGTCTCGCGCGGCCTTGATGGTGCCCAGAGCCGAATCGCCCTCGCAGAGGAACAGTTCGGCGCCCGAACCACGGCCCGACTCACGGCTGGGCAGCAGCTTGGGCGGCAGCGACAGGTTGGTACCGAGACCCTTCGCCTTCGACGCCGCGCGGGCGCGGGCCTTGGCGCCCTCGGCGCTGCGGCGGGCGCGCGCCGACTCCAGGGCCAGTTTGCTCCACAGCGTCACGGTGTCGGCGTTGGCGGGGTTGGCCGCCCAGATCGTCACGCTGCGTGCCACATCCGGGGCCATGGCCAGGTTCAGCGAGCGCGACGACACCGCGGTCTTGGCCTGCGAATCCCACGCGACATCGGGTGCGCGGGTGTCCACGGCCAGTGCGGTCACGGCCGCGAAATCCTGTGGTTCCGGGCCTTCTTCGTTCTTGGCCAGGCCCAGATCGCGCATGCGGGACGCGCGCTCGGCCAGTGCCTCGGACAGGCCCTTGATCGCGGCGGTCAGGTGCGACCCGCCGCCGGGTGTGCGCACGGTGTTGCAGAACGCGGCGACCGTCGCCGGTTCGGCCGGTCCGGCGGTCAGCGACCAGCGGAACGGGGTCGGTCCGCGGCCCGTGGTGTACTCGCCGCGGCCCTCCACGACGGCGCGGACCTCGGGCAGGGGCGTCCCGGCCGCGGTGCACATGAGGTCCAGCAGGGTTTCGGTTCCCCACGGTCCGCTGAACGGGTCGAGGACGGCCTGTGGGATCTCGTCACCGGGCCAGCCCTCGTCGACGACGACCAGGTGCACGCCGGGCGACATCCGCGCCGCGGCGTGCGCCCGCAGCAGCACCTCGCCGATGTCCAGGCTGGAATCCGGCGCGATCGCGGGGTCGAACAGGATGCGCACCGTGGTGCCGTGCAGGTCGGGTTTGCGGTTGCCCGATCCACGCAACTTCTGGGTGTCGTTGCGGGTGAATGGTGCCTCGGGATCGAACTCCTTGCCCTCGAACACACCGGGGTAGCCGCGCCCGAAGCTCTGCACGTAGGTCTTGCCGTCGCGGTGCACCGTGACGTCGGTACGTGCGGAGATGAAGACGGCCGCCGCGGCACCGATGCCGTTGAGGCCGGCGCCGGTGCTGGTGGCGTCGGTGTGTGCGGAGAACTTCCCGCCGGCGCGGGCCGTGCCGAGCGTTTTGACGATGCCGTTCTTACCGGTGCTGGGGTCGGTGTCGACGGGCAGGCCACGGCCGTCGTCGGCGACGCTGACCGATCCGTCGGCGTGCAGGGTGATCGTGACCGTGGACCCGCCGTGGCTGGGGTCGGCCACTTCCTCGATCGCGTTGTCCACGATCTCCCGCAAGGCGGTGTTGAGCACGTCGAGGCCCAGGTTCACCGCCGGCCGCAGCCGCGTGTGCTGGACATCGTCGAGCTCGGTGATGTCTGCGGCGGTGTAACTCACTGCTCGTTCTCTCCAAAAGTGGGGGTGGGGGTGCCGGTGGAATGGTAGACGCCGGATACGACATCACCGCGCATCTGCGCTGCAACCTGCGATGTGATCTGCCGCGATACGTACGGAAGTGGTCCAGACCACAGCCACCTGTCAGGGTAGGGACAGCCCTACCTTGAATACGCGGGCACACGGGATGGGGGTGGATCCGGCAGATGCCTAGCGTGACGAGCGTGACCACAACGCAGCGTTCCGGCCGACTTCGTCAGCTGGGTGTCGACAGCGCCTACGTGCTGCTCGGTTTTCCGCTCGCCACGGTGAGCTTCACCGTCATCGTGGCGATGCTGGCTGCCGGGATCGCCACGGCAGTCCTGGTGATCGGGCTGCCGATCCTCGTCGGAACGCTTCTCGTCGCCCGGGTGCTCGCCGATATCGAACGGTTGCGTCTGCCTGCTGTTCTCCGCCGCCCGCGCATCCGGCCGGCCTACCGCAAGGCCGCACCCGGGGCCGGCGTGTGGAACCGGCTCGGCGCCGTGATGGCCGACGCCCAGTCCTGGCTCGACGTCGTGCACGCCGTGGTGCGGTTCCCGGTCTCGTTGGTCACCTTCAGCGTCGTGGTCAGCTGGTGGGCTGCCGCGCTCGGCGGCACGTCGACCGCCGCGTGGGACTGGGCCGTCCCCCGCGGCCCGGACAATCAGTCACTGGCCCAGCTGATCGGCCTCGGCGACAGCACAGTTGCGCGGATCGGGTTTCAGACCGCCGCCGGCCTGCTCTGCCTGGTCAGCCTGCCCTGGGTGGTCCGTGGCTGCGCCTTGCTCGACGCCGGCCTGGCCCGCACGCTGCTGTGCGGTGTCTCGGAGATGCGTCAGACCATCACCGTGCTCGCGGAGCAGAAGTCGGCGGCCACATCGGCCGAGGCGCATGCACTGCGCCGGCTGGAACGCGACATCCACGACGGCCCGCAGCAACGTCTCATCCGCCTCGCGATGGATCTGGGACGCGCCCGTCAGCACACGCAACCGGGTGCCCTGCAGGACATCATCGACGAGGCGGTGGTGCAGACCCAGGAGACCCTCGACGAACTGCGCGCCCTGTCACGCGGGATCGCCCCGCCGGTGCTCACCGACCGTGGGCTACCCAGTGCGCTTGCCGCCCTTGCCATTCGGTGCACGGTCCCGGTCGAACTCAACGTCGACCCCGGCCTGGGCACTTCCGCGGGCAGGCCGGACCCGGCTGTCGAGACCACCGTCTATTTCGCGGTCGCCGAGGCGCTGACCAATGTTGCCAAACACAGCGAGGCGACAACCTGCCGGGTCACCGTCGCCGCCGTGCCGCCGACTGCGCAGGGCAGCGCTCGGATCAGCGCCGAGATCATCGACGACGGACGTGGCGGTGCCCATATCGCCAAAGGACACGGCCTTGCCGGCCTGGCCGACCGTATCCGCGCCGGCGGGGGCACCCTCGATGTGTCGAGTCCCGCCGGTGGGCCGTCGACGATCGCTGTGGCGCTGCCGGTATAGGGGGATGATGTGAAAGTCGTCGTGGCCGATGATTCGGTTCTCCTGCGGGAAGGCCTGATTCGCCTGCTCACCGAGGGCGGTCACGAGGTGGCCGCGGCGGTGGGGGATGGACCGGCACTGGTGCAGGCCGTCGACACCCACCGACCCGATGTCTCCGTCGTGGACGTCCGGATGCCGCCGTCGCACACCGATGAGGGACTGCGCGCGGCGGTCGAAGCCCGCCGCCGGGTGCCGAGGTCGCCGATTCTCGTGCTCTCCCAGTATGTCGAGGTGTCCTATGCCGACGACCTGCTGGCCGACGGCGCCGGCGCCATCGGCTACCTGCTCAAGGATCGCGTCATGGCCCTCACCCAGTTTCTCGACGCCGTGCAACGGGTCGCGTCCGGTGGCACCGTGCTGGACCCGGATGTGGTCGCCCAACTCTTGGTGCGTCGCAGGCGGGATGACCCGCTGCGTCAACTCTCCGACCGGGAGCTACAGGTGCTGGGGTTGATGGCGGAAGGTCGGTCCAACACCAACATCGCACGCACCCTGGTGGTCAGCGACGGCGCGGTGGAGAAGCACATCGGCAACATCTTCGCCAAGCTGGCACTGCCTCCCGACAGCGAACAACACCGTCGGGTTCTTGCCGTGCTCGCGTATCTACGGGGCTGATGAGCCGCCGCTCATGTGATCGACCAGAACTCCAGCAGCGTGCGGATGGTCGCGACGAGCGGCAGCGGTTGATCGAGCATCGGGTGGTGGCCGGCCAGCGCGAGCTCGACGAACGGTCCACGCAGTTGCAGCGTCGAGCGGATCTGCTCGGCCATGTCGGGTGGTACCAGACCGTTCTCGCAACGCAGATAGCCCACGCGGCAAGGGATCTGGGCAAAGGTGTTCTCCAGGATCTCCTGCTCGGCCGGCGTCTGGCCCTGCAGTGAGCCGCTGAAGATCGCCGGATCGAACTTCCACACCCAGCCGGTGTCGGTCTGCCGTACCGATTCCGAGGCGATGTGGCGGTCGATGAAGGGCAGTGTCACGTCCTGCGCCGGAACCGCGCGGAACCGCGCGAGGATCTCCTCTCTGCTGGGATAGCCGGGGTGGTCGCTGCGCCGGTTGCGCAGGCGGCCTTCCTCCGGGGCACGCTCGCGAAGCGGTGAATCGATGATCAGGATGCTGTCGATGTCGGCGCCGTACTTCATCGCGGCCGTCGCGGTCACCCACCCGCCCATGCTGTGGCCCACGATCGTGGGCCGCGCGGCGGGGCCTTCGGCTGCGGCGACGGCGAGGACCTCGCGGGCCCACTTGGTGAGGCTGTAGTGGGAGCGGGTGCCGCTGTCGCCGTGCCCGCTGACGTCCGGTGCGATGACGCGATGGGTCCGGGTGAAGAACGGGGCGATGTGGTCCCACCACCCGGAGTGCGCCGCGCCACCGTGGACGAACACCAGGGGAGGATTTTCCGGATCTCCCCAGGTGCGCAGGTGGATGCGGCACCCCTCGAAGTCGATGGTGGAGTGTTGCGGCCGGTGTTCCAACGCGGCGGTGAACCACTCCGGCGTCCCCTCCGGGGGATCGGACGGCGTCGGCCGTTGTCGCTGGAATAACGGGCTCACCTCGTCAGCATGCCTCATGGCCGTTCCGGGGAAAGAGCCGAATCGCTGTCAGGCGTTCCTAGAATCCGGGTGTGGCGTACACCCTGGAGCCGGCGGCCCGGCCGTACGCCGAGGCGGTCATCAAGAACTCACGTTTCATCGCCCGGTTGTGCCGGGCGGACAGTGAAGCTGCCGCACGTGAATTCATCGGCACCGCGCGGGACGTCGAACGCGGCGCGGGTCATCACTGCTTCGCCTATGTCATCGGTGACGACGAGTCACCCGTCGAACGCTCCAGCGACGACGGTGAGCCGGGGGGCACCGCGGGCGTCCCGATCCTCAACGTCCTCAAGGCCCGTGAGCTCGTCAACGTCGTGGCGGTCGTGTCGCGGCACTACGGCGGGGTCAAGCTCGGCGCGGGTGGTCTGGTGCGGGCCTACGGCGGCACCGTCGCCGCCGCGGTCGACGAGGCCGACCTGCGGCCGCGCCTGCGGTGGGAGATGCTCCGCCTGGCCGCCGATCACGCCGACGCCGGCTGGATCGAGGCCGAGCTGCGGCGACGGGGCTTCGAGGTGACCGGCGTGGCGTACGGCGATCGTGCCGTACTCACGTTGGCGACACGCGACACCGAGTCGTTGATCGCCGCCATCGATCAGATCACCTCCGGTCGTGGTGAACACACCTTCGCCGGGCACGTCTGGCGTTAGCGGCACGCCACTGCTGCGCGCCGGGCCCGGTTGCGACCCGCAATTCCGCTCTGCCCGGACCGGCGGCCTGCGGTACAGTACGCACCGGCATGAGACGGAACTCAAGTTCCGCCTGGGGGCGGCGGCGTGGAAAGGGGTGGGATACGCGGTGTACCGGGTGATGAAGCGGTTCTGGATTCCGCTGCTACTCGTCGTGGTGGTCGCGGTGGGCGCCTACGCGATCGTGCGGATCCGGGAGGCCGCGGGCGCACACGCGCCGACGGTGGCCGAGGGGACCGCCCTGACCGAGAACTTCAACCCCAAGCACATCACCTACGAGGTCACCGGGGCCGGAGGCTCGGCGAACCTCAACTATCTGGACGAGAACGGGCAGCCGCACCTCGTCGAGAACGCGCCGCTGCCATGGTCGTTCACCATCGTCACGACGCTTCCGTCGATGTCGGCGAACATCATGGCCCAGGGCGACCGCAATGTCAGTGGGCTCCGTTGCCGGGTGACCGTGGACGGAGAGATCCGCGACGACCGCGCCAGCGACGACCTCGTCGAACCGTTCATCTACTGCTTGGTGAAATCCGTATGACCAACACGCACTCGAAGTCGCAGCGGCCGTTCGTCGGTCACGTGATCCGGATCTTCTCGCTGCCCATCGTCCTGTTGTGGGTTCTGCTCGTGGTCGCCCTGGGCGCGATTTTCCCGTCGCTCGACGACGTCGCGGCCACACGTTCGGTACCGCTGAGTCCCACCGACTCGCAGGCGTATCAGTCGATGCTGAACATCGGCAAGGTCTTCCGGCAGTACGACTCGGACTCCACGGCGATGGTCGTTCTGGAGGGCGAGGACAAACTCGGCGATGCGGCGCACAAGTACTACGACGAGATCGTCGCCAAGCTGCGGGCCGATCATGAGCACGTCCAGAACGTGCAGGACTTCTGGAGCGATCCGCTGACCGCCGCGGGATCTCAGAGCGTGGACGGCAGGTCGGCGTACGTCCAGATCTTCCTCAACGGTCCGCAGGGCACCACGGCCAGCTACGAGTCGGTTGCGGCCGTCCGCGACATCGTCGAGTCGGTACCACCTCCGCCCGGGATCAAGGCTCACGTCGCCGGCACCACCGTGCTCAACGCCGACACCTCCGTGGCCGGGCACCAGAGCATGGCGCGGATGGAGCTCATCTCGGTGGCGGTCATCATCCTGATGCTGCTCGCCATCTACCGGTCGATAGTGACGATGCTCATCTCGATGGTGATCATCGGACTGGAATTGTTTGCCGCACAGAGTGTCACAGCCACCGCGGGACATTTCAACCTCATCGGGCTCACCCCGTACGCGGTCAGCATGACCACCATGCTGGCGTTGGCGGCGGGGACGGACTACGTGATCTTTCTGCTCGGCCGGTACCACGAGGAGCGATCGAGAGGACTCGACCGCGAAGAGGCGTACTACGTCGCCTATCGCGGTGTCTCCCATGTGATCCTGGGCTCCGGACTGACCATCGCCGGTGCGTGTCTGTGCCTCACGATGACGACCCTGCCCTACTTCCAGTCGATGGCACTTCCGTGTGCGATCTCGATCCTGGTGATCGTCATCGCGGCCCTCACCCTGGCGCCCGCGGTGCTGACCGTCGCATCGAGGTTCGGTCTGCTCGACCCGAAGCGTGAGCTCTCGACCAAGAGCTGGCGCAAGGTCGGCACCGCCGTCGTCCGCTGGCCGATCCCGATCATCCTGGTGACCGGCCTCGTGGCGGCCATCGGTTTCGCGAGCCTGCTGACCTATGTGCCGCAGTACAACGACCAGAAGTTCACGCCTGCCGACATGCCGGCCAACGTCGCCATGGCGGTCGCCGACCGGCACTTCTCCGAGGCGCGCATGAACCCCGAATTGCTGATGCTCGAAGCCGATCACGACATCCGCAACCCCGCCGACATGCTCGTGATCGATCGTGTCGCGAAATACGTCGTCCACATGCGCGGTATCGAGCGGGTGCAGACCATCACCCGCCCACTGGGCTCACCGATCGAGCACAGCTCCATCCCGTTCCTGCTGGGAGCGCAGAACGCCGGCACCATGCAGGCCGCGAAGTTCAACAACGACAACACCGCTCAGATGCTCGAGCAGGCCGACGAGTTGAGCCGGACGATCGCCAGCATGGAGCGCATGTACGGCCTGACACAGGAGCTGACAGACACCACGCACAGCATGGTCGGGCGGACCCACGACATGGTGGAGGCCACCAAGGAGATGCGTGACAGCCTCGCCGATTTCGACGACTTCTTCCGCCCGATGCGTAACTACCTCTACTGGGAACCGCACTGCTACGACATCCCGGTCTGCCAGTCGTTGCGGTCGGTCTTCGACACCTTGGACGGCATCGGCCAGCTCACCGATGAAATGCAAGGTCTCACAATTGATATGGACCGCATGGATGAGCTGATGCCGCAGATGCTGCCGATCCTGCGGTCGACCATCGATTCGATGAAGACGATGCGCGACTTCATGATCGCGACCCACAGCGTCATGGCCGGAACCCAGGCACAGCAGCAGGAGCTGGCCAAGAACGCCACCGAGATCGGTCTGTACTTCGATCAGGCCAAGAACGACGACTTCTTCTATCTGCCCCCGGACGTGTTCGACAACCCGGATTTCAAACGCGGGCTCGAGATGTTCGTGTCGCCGGACGGCAAGGCGGTCCGGATGATCATCACCCACCAGGGCGATCCGGCCTCGGTCGACGGTATCGCGCATGTGCGCGATCTCAGGGACGTGGTCGCCGACGCGGTCAAGGGCACGCCGCTGGCCAACGCGAAAGTGTCGTTGGCGGGTACGGCTTCGTTGTACAGCGACATGCAGGACGGCGTCGTCACCGATCTGATGATCGCGATCATCGCGTCGATGATCCTGATCTTCGGGATCATGCTCGTCATCACGCGAAGTGTGGTCGCGGCGCTGGTGATCGTGGGCACCGTGGCCGCCTCGCTGGGCACTGCATGCGGCCTTTCGGTCCTGCTGTGGCAGGACATCCTCGGCCTGGGTGTGCAGTGGGTCGTGCTGCCGTTGTCGATCGTGATCCTGCTGGCGGTGGGCTCCGACTACAACCTGTTGCTGGTCTCCCGGTTGAAGGAGGAGATCCACGCCGGGCTCAACACCGGCATCATCCGCGGCATGGGAGCCACCGGTCGGGTGGTCACCGCGGCGGGTCTGGTGTTCGCGTTCACGATGATGGCGATGATCGTCAGTGACCTGCGCGTGGTCGGCCAGCTCGGCACCACCATCGGTCTGGGGCTGATCGTCGACACCCTGATCGTCCGGGCATTCATGACGCCGTCGATCGCCGCGGCCCTGGGCCGGTGGTTCTGGTGGCCGCTGAACACCTTCGAGATCACCCGGCGGGGCAGGCAGGCGCCGCACGCGCGGTCGGTCGACGGCAACACCCAGCCCTTCCCGGGGGTGACGACGGCGCCGTGAGGCCACGGCTGGATCTGGCAAGCTGGTGACTGAACTGTCGATCGCCAGAGAGATACATGAAGGCCACCGATTCGAAGCTGAGGCAGCGCACCGACGGGCGCCTGGACCGCACACGGGATCCGGCGATCCTCGACGCCGCGTTGGCCGCACTGGCGGAGAACGGTTACGCGGGCACCAACATGGACGACATCGCCTCGCGTGCAGGTGTCGGGAAGGCTGCCATCTACCGGCGGTGGTCGTCGAAGGCTGCGCTGATCACCGATGCGCTCGTGTACTGGAAGCCCGCGCTTCTCATCGACGACATCCCCGACACCGGCAGCCTCGAGGGTGATCTGAACGAAATCGCCGAGCGCGCGGCACGCAACGCCGACGAGCGGATCACCTACGACCTGATCCTGCGTGTCGCCGTCGAGGCCATGAATGATTCGCAACTCGCCTCGGCGCTCGACGATCTCACCCTGTTGAGGGGCCGTCGGACGATGACGGCGATCCTGAAGAACGCGACCGCGCGCGGCGAGATCGCCCCCGACACGGACTGGTCACTGGTCCCGGACGTGCTGACCGCGATGCTGCTGATGCGTGCGATCCGCGGTGAACGGGTGGACGCGAACTACGTCCGGAAGGTCATCGACACCGTCATCGTTCCCGCGGTGCGCGCAACCGCCTATTGACCGCCCTGCCACACCGCGTCGAACGGTGCGTTGCCGCCGACCCGCGCGACGATGCCCGCAGTAGTGAACTCCTTGGCCCTGAGCACGGCCTCTGGCACGTCGGCGCCCTTGGCTAGTTCGGCGGTGATCGCGGCGGCCAGCGTGCATCCCGCGCCGGCGACGCGGGCCTCGCCGACCTTGGCGGCACGCAGCACCTGGGCGTTCCTGCCATCTGAGTCACGGTCGAAGAGGACGTCGACGGCGTCGCTGCCGGGGAACTCGACGCCGCCCTTCACCACGACATGGCGCGGCCCGAGATCGGCGATGCGGCGGGCGGCTTCGATCAGGTCGTCGACCGTGGTGATCTCGTCCATCCCGGACAGGGTGCGCGCTTCGAACAGGTTGGGCGTGGTGACGGTCGCCAGCGGCAGAATCTCGCGGCGCAGCGCGGTGTCGGTGTCCAGCGCGGTGCCGGGTTCCTGGCCTTTGCAGATCAGGACGGGGTCGACGACGATGTGGCGCCACTGCTGCCCGCGCAGCCCCTCGGCGACGACATCGATGGTCGCCGGTGTGCCCAGCATGCCGATCTTCACGGTGTGCAGGTCGTATGCCGACGTCGCGGCCTCGATCTGATCGGCGACCACCTGCGCCTCGACGGGTACGAACCGATGCGACCAGCCGGCCTTCGGGTCGAACGACACGATGCAGGTCACGGTGCCCACGCCGTAGGCGCCGAGCTGCTGGAAGGTCCGTAGGTCGGCCTGCAGACCGGCGCCGCCTGTCGCTTCGGATCCGGCGATGACGTAGGCGAAATCAACCACGTGTACGACCCTACGACAACCGCGGGAGGTTTCGGTCGGGGGCTTTGCCCGCTATTGCCACCGGACGATGGCGCCATCGGCTACGGTGACGAAATCGTCAATATCGACCGACCCGAGGATGCTTCGTGCTCAGATCTTTCGCTTCGGCCCTCGCCCTGACCGCCCTGCTCGCCGCGGGGTGCGCCGCCCGTTCTGATCAGCCGTCTCCCGAGAAGGCCGAGGCGGGTGCGGGCGAATCGGAAACCGTTGTTGAAGCAGCGGATTCGGACACCGGTGCCATGGTGGTGCAGTACGAGGACGCCACCACTGAAGAGGCGCAACGGGGGCGTGAGCTGCTGCAGAAGACCGGGGTTCTCGAACAGCTCGCAGAAGACGTCACCGCCACCTACAAGCTGCCGTATGACATCCCGCTCATCGGGGCGCAGTGCGATGAGGCCAACGACTTCTGGAGCCCTGACGACCAGGCGATGAGCATGTGTTACGAGGACGTCGACGAAAGTCTCAAGATCTTCGGTGAGGCCGGCGACCCCGACCCAGAGGAGTCGGCCCGTCGCGTCGTCGTCGCGTCGTTCTTCCACGAACTCGGGCACATGCTCATCGACATCTACCAGTTGCCGGCCACCGGTCGCGAAGAAGACGTCGCCGATCAACTGGCCGCGTCGATCCTGCTCGGCCCGGACGACGACGGAAACATCGATCCCGACTACGTCCAGGCGGCCAAGGACCAGGCCCGCGAGTATCAGATCTATGCGCAGCAGGACGAACCCGACGAGGAGTTCTTCGCCGACGTTCACACCCTGGACAGAGCACGCGCCTACAACTTCGAATGCTGGATCTACGGATCCGATCCCGAGGCCAACGCCGACATCGTGGAGCAGGGATTGCTGCCCGAGTCGCGTGCCGAGCGCTGCCAGGACGAGTTCGACAAGCTCACCAATGCCTGGGCGGAGCTACTCGATCCGCACATCAAATAGCTCATCGGTTCACGTCAGCACCATGCCGAGGCCGAGCGCGATCATCGTCACGGCGATCACGCCGTCGAGGATGCGCCAGGTCATCGGAGTGGCGAACAGCCCGGCCAGGCGCTTGGCGCCCAGACCGAGACCCAGGAACCAGATGGCGCTCGCCAGCACCGCGCCGGCGCCGAAGAGCCACCGTTGCTCGCGTTGTTCGTTGGCCAGGGTGCCCAGCAGCACCACGGTGTCGAGGTAGACGTGCGGGTTCAGCCAGGTCAGCGCGAGGCACGTGACGAGCACTTCGGCGAGGCGCGCCGGGGTGCGCTCGGACGGATTGAGCGTCGACGGACGCAAAGCCCGGCGTGCCGCGAGCACGCCGTAGCCGATGAGGAACGCTGCGCCGCCGAACTTCGTGACCGTTACGGCATCGGGGTGTGCGGTGATCACCGCGCCGACGCCGGCAATGCCCGCGGTGATCAGCAGCAGGTCTGACACCGTGCAGACCGCGATCACGGGCAGGACATGCTCGCGTCGGATGCCCTGGCGCAGCACGAACGCGTTCTGCGCGCCGATCGCGGCGATGAGTGCCATCGAGGTGAGGAAACCGAGGACCAGCGGGGAGTTCACGCGGTCGACGTTATGAGCGCGTGTCGATCAAGTACAGCTAATGATTCTACATATGGATTAGTGCTGCTTATTTAAACTGGGCATCGAAAATATCTCTGACTAAGGTCAGTGTCGGTTCTCAAACGACGTGTCGGAGTTCTCAAACCGATGTCGTGGCGATGTCGGACCCGACGCACATTTGAGAACGCGTACCAGCAGCCGGCATGCACTATCGGGAAGGTCGACGCCGTCGTACTATTCACCAAGACCACAACACCTACGTGGTCCCCATTAGTCATCCGTTCGATCACCGGGGCCATCGTGTTCACGTGCAGAGCGTGGTCGGCGAGTAACGGCCGCTGGAACCTCCCCGCTGGCCGTCGGAAGATTTGCCACGAGGCGATACACATATCGGTGCCGCGATGTCCTACGCGATCATCAGCTGACGGTTTTGCTCGTCCCAGTCGTGCGCGTCAGAGGTCTGATACCCAGGGCCACGGGCTTCGGTTCCGAGAGTCGGCCAAATAGGTGACGAGGAATCATCCACTTGTTCAAGGTCGAGGTGCGTGCGAATCGTGCACGCGAACGTACTGTGTAGATCCGGTACACAAGCGAAGTCTTCACGGGTCGCCCGAACTTCCGCTGCGGAAGTGCTGCGCCGCCACGCTATCGTGGTGTGAGTCCTCTGGATAGGGGGTGGCAACGGATCGGTGAAAAACACTTCACGCGTCATCGGACCCCGGGTTCACGCCGTCGGTGTCCAGCCTCGTCGTCGCCAAAGGGACGGGCTTACGCGTTCGAGAGGCAACTGGTTGTACCCGATGTCAATCTCGTCCTCCGCGCTAAGCATGGCGAGAGCAAGCTTTCGGCTCTCATCCCATAAATCCTCTGTGTAGGCACTCAAGTCACCACCGGGTAACGCTTCGTAGTCAGGCGGTGCCCCTTGCCCGAAGGCTGCGTCGCAGGCACGCAGACGGTCCTCTTCAGTGACGTTGATGCCGAGCGACAGGTGGTAATCATGCCAGTCGTGGGAGTTCTTCCGGAAGCAGTCGTGCAGATGGTGCAAGAAATCTCGGCCATCTTCGTCAAATCCCTCCAGATCTATCCCGTAAATCGTGCGAGCCGCGCGAACCTCCACCCACGGACCTGCGGTCACAATGAAACGGAGATCTTGTGCGCTACAGGCTGAGCCGTCAAGTGCGTGATCCGTGTAGCCGTTCGTCGGGTGGGTGCAGATCTCGCGGAGATATTGTCAAGACTTGTGGATGAGCGAGTTTCAGGCGGCCTCCTCGGTGGGTGAGGTGGAGTCGGTTTCGGCGAGTTTTCCCTTCTCGAAGGTGGCGCCGTCGCGGACCAGTTTCACCAG
>Ga0182742_1002344_pt1 | contig 21187 bp, 14 predicted proteins | sample eDN5th37CBELigMG_FD_128880 | JGI IMG/M metagenome (GOLD analysis project Ga0182742, IMG submission 128880) | Enriched Miracle-Growth compost microbial communities from Emeryville, California, USA - eDNA 5th pass 37_C BE-Lig MG (version 2)... ... | reverse complement strand
GCGCCGCTTCGTGCACCGCCGGGCAGTCGCGGAAGTCTTCCTCACCGACTGCGTGGCCACGGACACGGTCGATCACTTCACCCTCGGTGCGCAATGGCCACGATCGCACAGCTTCTATCGATCACACAACGGCCGCTACGACACGATGCTGATGGTCGAGACGCTGCGCCAGGCGACGATCTACTTGGCGCACACCAGGTATCGAGTACCCCTGGGCCACCCGTTCGTGATGCACACCCTGCGTGTGGACGCCACACCGCACGCCCTGGCGATCGACGACCGGCCGGCCGAGGTGACGATCGAGGCACAGGTCGGCGACCATTTCTACCGGGGCAACATGCTCGCGCGCTTCTCGGTCGTCTACGTCTGCCGCATCGGCGACACCGAGATCGGGCGCGGTTTCGGCACCGCGAGTGTATTCACTCCCGCTGCGTACGCCCAACTTCGTTGGGGCGGTTCGGGTCCCCGAATCATCGGCACGCCGGTCTGCCCCGAACCGATGGCAGGCAAGATGGTCGGTCAGTTCCGTTCGGAGGACGTGGTCCTCGGAACGGAGCACGGCCCGAACCGGTGGACATTGCGGGTGGACGACGAGCATCCGGTCCTGTTCGACCACCCGAGCGATCACGTTCCCGGCATGCTCGTTCTCGAAGCTTTCCGGCAGGGGGCTCGCGCGGCACTCGCCATGCCGCACGCGGACATCGAGTCCGTCGAGGTCACGTACCACAGATTCGCCGAGAACGATGCGAATGCCACGGTGTCCGCCGAGCCCGACCCGGATGCCCCTTGTACAGTTGGTATTTCGGTCGAGCAGTGGGGGCAGCACATCGCCAGCGGCCGGGTCCGCCTCCTATCGGACGGTTTCCTGTGACGACACGATCGGCGTCACGACGCGACTGCGGACCACCGTGCGCTGCGGATCGTCGCGATCTTCCAGTGCCGGTCGGCCGGCATGAGTCCCGGCAACATCAGCGACCACATCTCGTCCAGCCGCTGCTCGAGGTCCTCTCGCCCGGTCAGGACGTTCGAGACCAGCTGCACTCCGGTGAACGCGCCGATTCCGAAACGTGCGAGAACGTCCGGCTCGATGGTATCGAGGAGGTCACCTTCGGCGCGGGCGCGCTCGGAAAGTCCCTCGTACGCTCTGATCCAGCCGAGATACGGTTCGGCGGGTCCGGCGACCACACTCAGTTCCAGGGTCAGCCGGATACCGGCTCGCACGATGGGGTCGTGCACCATCTGATGGCCGAATTCGTAGCTGAGCATGACCATCTGCTCGAGGGCGGAACTACCGGTTGCAGCGATCGCGTCGACGGAGGCGATGGAGATGCGGTGCTGTTCTCCGATGATGGCCTGCGCCAGCTCTTCTTTCGACTTGAAATGGAAGTAGAGGGCGCCCTTGGTGGTGCCGGCGATCTCGACGATTGTGCCCAGCGTCGATCCTTCGAAACCTTTCTGTTCGAAAGCCTTTGCCGCGCCCATCAGGATCTGTTGTCTGGTTGCCTTCGCCCGAGCCTGCCTGACCACGTTCGCTCTGCCCCTAACCGACAAGTGAGATGAATAGTGACGGAATCTGCTGACAACCCCGCTTCCGACCGGTCACAGAACACCATAGCCCGATCCGTCTCCCCCGGATCGGTACCGCCTGCGCCGCGAATCGTACTCTTCGGCGCGACCGGATTCATCGGGAGCGCAGTACTCGAGGCCCTGACCAGTGCGGGGGCAGACTTTACCGCAGTGGCACGGCGGCCGGACGCAGTTGCCGAGTCGGCTCCGCGTGTCGTCGCGGCGGATCTCACCGATCCGGCGAGCCTGCCGGGCGCGTTGAGCAGCGCGGATGTGGTCGTGCATGCCGTCTCGTACACCGGGGGCGACCCGGAACAGGCCGACGCGGTCAACCGGATCGGCACCGAACACCTGGTCGCGGCAGCCCGAGAACGACGCGTGCCGCTCATCTACGTCAGCACGGTCGGCGTGTACGGATCCGGACCGCACCGCGGGATCGTCGAGGGCACTCTGGACCCGAACCCGGTATCCGTCCTCAGCATCAGCCGGTTCGCTGCCGAGAAGGCCGTGCTCGACTACGGGGGGACGGTGGTCCGGGTCGGTTTCGTGTACGGACCCGGCGACCGCTGGTTCGCTCCCGGCCTGGCGTACATCCTCGCCCGTCTGGGTGCGTGGGTCGACGAGGGCCGGTCGGTGCTCTCGCTCATCGGCGTCGGCGACCTCGGCCGGCTGCTCGCGGCGCTCGCGCGGCAGGCACCGCCGCTTCGGCCGGGCGGCACCGTGCTGCACGCGGCGTATCCCGAGCCGCGGACGGTTCGGGAGATCGCGGCCGAACTCGCGGCCGGTGGCGCGTTTGCCCTACCCGAGGCGAGCCTGACGTTCGACGAGGCCGTCGCCCGCGCGCCCGAACTCGGACTGTCCGAACGCAACATCGATCTGGCCGGGCACGACCACCACTACGACTCGGCTCGCATCTGGGAGACGACCGGGCTGCCCGTTCCGGCCGCGCGTCCCCGGCTGAGCTTCTGAAGGTCCCGGTCCGGGCCGGACTACCGAAGGACGCGGTCCCGGCCGGCCCCCGGTCGGCCGGGACCGCTCTCCGACACCGATCAGTACGCGCCGTCGCTGGCGAGGACCGCCTTGACGGTCTTCGCCACGATCAGCAGATCCTGCACCATCGACCAGTTCGACACGTAGAACAGATCGAGGCGAATCCGGTCGGCCTCGGACAGGTCGGATCGTCCCGAGACCTGCCACAACCCGGTGATGCCGGGGCGGACGAGCATCCGGCGTTCGACGAAACCCGGCACGTCGCCGCCCTCGCCGGGTGTCAGTGGGCGGGGACCGACCATGCTCATCTCGCGCTGGAGGACGTTGAACAGCTGCGGCAGCTCGTCGAGGCTGGTACGGCGGATGAAGCGTCCGACACGGGTGATCCTGGGATCGGCCGAGGACTTGAAGAAGGTCGCGTCGTCCTGGCCGGCGCCCGCGCGGATCTCGTCCTGCAGACGGTCCGCGCCGACCACCATCGAACGGAACTTCCACATCCCGAACATCTCTCCGTTCAGGCCCACTCGCTGCTGGCGGTAGAAGACGGGACCGCCGTCGCCGAGTTTGATCGCCAGCGCCACGGCCAGCATGACCGGTGAGAACACGAGGAGCGCGATCGTCGCGGATACGAGGTCGAACACCGTCTTCGCAGCCCGATTGGAACCACGGAACCGCGGTTCCTCGACGTGCATCAGGGGAAGACCGCCGACAGGCTTGATCGCCAGTCGCGGCGCGGCGACGTCCATCACCGCCGGCGCGACCGCAAGGTCGACGCCGTAGGGCTCGAGTTCCCACGCGAGATCGCCGAGGTCGGCGCTGCCCCACTGGCCGCTCGCCGCGACCGCGACGGTGTCCGCACCGGTCAGCTTGACCGCGCGGAGAACCTCGGTTTCGTCGCCGAGCAGCGGGATCTCGCGGCCACCGATGATGACCGTCTGGCCGTGCTCTCCGGAGTAGCCGGGAGTGCACACACCGACGACGCGATAGCCGGCGTCGGCGTCTCGATCGAAGGACTCCACCATGGCCTGCGCGGCGCGCTCGCAACCGACCACCAGGACCGAGCTCTGGAACCGGCCGCGCTCGCGCAGCCGCTCGAGGTGCTGCCGCCACCACCAACGCGAGATCAGCAGTCCGAACAGGCCCACGGGCAGGGCGACGGCGAGATATGCACGTACCACGTCGAGTTCGACGAGGAGCGCCAGGATTGCGAGACCGCCGAAGAACTGCATCGTGGCATAGGTGACGAGGCGGTACTCCTCGAGGCCACTCCCGGTCACGTTGGGGTCACGGGTTCGACGGAACGACAGGGTGAGAAGCCAGATCGCCGCGAGCGCAACCGACAGGGCGGTCTCGTCGAGCGCTTCGGACGCCGTGAACGACATCCGAAGGTCCGGGTTCCCGAATCGAATCCATTGCGCCAGTGCGACCGCCGCGATGACGACGCCGACGTCGGACAGTCGCAGCCATCTCGCGTAGGCCACCTTCCACTGACGCCGGTTGCTTCGCCAGCCGGGGTCCGACGCCTCCGCGGTCGATCGGATCGAGATCCGATCCGTCAGCTCACCGGGACCGGTGCCATTCGTAACGTCCATCTTCGGCTATTCCCTCACGTACTCCCCTTCAGGCCCCCGACGCGATCGAACAGAACAGTTGCCGCACCCCTCGGTGTGACGGGCGATCGCTCTTCCGAGCCACCGCGGCACGAATGCTTGCACGCTGGAGTGCACGAAAACCCGTACAGTGCAGGAGATCACACGCTCTCGCTGCCGATCACCCGGGTTTTCACCCCATGTCCCCACACCGGACGCCCATCCGCTCCCCGCAGGCCCGGGTGAAATTCACCCTCGAATCACCCTTGACACCTCACGTTTTCGACCGCCGATTCGAGGACGGCACGCGAGGGCGGACGTCGAACTACGACGCGACGGTGAATCGAGCTCGTGCGATGCGGGTCGCCGGAGATACAGGACGACCATGCGAGAACTAGGTGTGGTGTCGAAATTCCTTGCGTGCCAGCGGTACCGGGATCATCCGAGCTCGAGCGTCAACACTCGAGCCGGACGCTCCCGATACCCCGGCCGCCATCCCCCAGGTCCACGGGTGTGCGTGCGATCCACCAGAAGAGGAGAACCTGCACAAATCCGCACCCCCGGACTCACCCCATCACCAATGGTGACGAAGCTACCCCACCAACTGTGTGCAATCAAGGTGCAAAAACACCGGCAATCGTGACCCACGTCACTGGCGATTCGGCGGGTTCCGTCGTCAGTTTCCGACCCATGCAACGATTTCGGCGCGGAACCGTTCCGACGAGAGATCCGCGGTCGAACCGGCCGACGGACGCGGAACCCGATCGATCTCCGGAATGCAGTCGGCAACCGCCTCCCAGCGGTCCTCGCGGAAGCACAAGCCGTCGACACCTTCGGTCAACCACTCCGACGCACCCCCGAGGCTGTTCACGATCACCCGGGCGCCGGCCGCGCGGGCCTCGACCGGCATGATCCCGAAGTCCTCGATCGCCGGAAAGACGTACACGAGCGCCCGTTGATACAGGGTGTACAGCAACGCATCCGACGGGCGGCGCAGCACCCGCACCGGAACCCGCGCCGATTCGGCGAGCTCGCGCAGCCGCGCCTCCTCCGGCCCCGAGCCGGCGATCACCGCGGGCAGCCCGGCCCGCTCCGCAGCCCGGATCACCCAATCCAGTCGCTTGTACGGAACGAACCGGGACGCGCCGAGGACGAACGAGTCCGGCAGGCTCGCCACCAGTGCCGATTCGTCGTCGTCCAGTTCCGTACGCCAATCCGCGACGGCGGTGATCCGGCGCGTGTCCACCGGCGGGAACACGACCCGCGCGTCCACGTCCCACGCCTTCTCGATACGTCGACGCACGAAGTCGCTGTTCGCCGCGAAACGCGCCCCCTCGCGTGCGCGGCGTCGATCGATCCCGCGCAGGACCGGCGATGCCAGCCGCGCCGCGGGCGACGTGCCGCGTTCGTCGAGTTCGGGGGTCCACAGGTAGCGCGCCGGCGTGTGAACGTAGACGTACTTGCGGAATTCGGCGGGCGGCGTGCGGAACGAGACGTGGTGCGCGAAACAGTGCGAGCTGACCAGGGCGAAGTCGTAGTCGCCCGGACGGTCGCGCCACACGAACGGCATGGCCGGCAGCGCCAGGGCCTTGCTGCGTCGCAGCGGGGTGCGCGCGAGCCCGCTCTCGACGACGGTGCGGCCCGGGTATCGGCCGGCGTTGTCCCACAGGCACAGCACGTCCGCGTCGGGGAAGCAACGAACGAACTCGTCCAGAACCTTCTCCGAACCGCCGTCGCGCTCGATCCATTCGTGTACCAGAACTCCAGGCATGACAAATCCCTCCGGGGCCGACGACGCGGCCACGGCCGGATACCTTAGGCCGCGACGACCCGATCCGGTAACGCCGGACGTCCCGGGCCCGATCGAATACATCGTGAGATCAACGGAATTCGACCCGACGCCACGGTCGGACACGGAGATTTCACCCCCAGAATCACCCCCGGATGACTTGGAGAATCACCATGGGCGTGCAATACCCGACCTGGTTCGGTCCGGACGATCTGCCTCTGCTGGGGACCGTCCACGTTCCGGACTCGGGCCGGGCACGTGCCGCGGTGGTGTTGTGCCCACCGCTCGGGAAGGAACACGTCGACACCTACCGCGGGATCAAGGCCCTCGCCGAGTCCCTCGCCGATCGGGGTCTGCTCGCGGTGCGGTTCGACTACGCCGGAGCCGGTGACTCGGCGGGTGCACAGGACCACCCGGACGCGGTCGCCGGGTGGCTGCGCAGTGTCGTCGAAGCGGTCGGACTGGCCCGCGCCACCGGTGTCTCGTCGATCTGCCTCGCCGGGTTGCGGTCCGGGGCGCTGATCGCCGCCGCAGCAGCTGCGACGGAGGCGATCGATTCGATGGTGCTGTGGGACCCGATTCTGTCCGGCCGCAACTACCTGCGTGAGCAGCGCGCCCAGTACACGTTGAGCATCGGCGCGGACGATCCGTCCGATCCGCGGGTGTCGATCCTCGGTGGGGTTCTCGACCCGGCCGCCGTGTCCGCGCTCGGCGCCCTGACGATCGACCCGACGCGCCTCGCCGGCGTCCGCACGCTGCTGGCGGTGCGCACCGCCGTGGCCGACACCCCGGCCGTGCGCACGCTCGCCGACGCCCTCGACGGTGACGAGATCACCCTCGTCGACCACGAGGCGTTCACCAACCCCGCCAGCTTCCATGTCGCCCTGCCCACCGGACACATCCGTGAGATCGCGGACTGGATCGCCGAGGGTGCCCCCGCCACCGGCACCGAGGTCCGGTTGGAGGTGCGCGACCGGGCGCGGGTCGCGTCGACCGCCGACGGCCGGCCTGTCGTCGAAACCCTCGAGGAATTGGGGCCGAACGGACTCTTCGCGATCCGCACGCACGCTGCTGCCGGTGGAGACGGGGCGACGCATCCCACCCTCCTGTTCCACGCGACCGCGTACGAGCACCGCGTCGGACCGGGCAGGCTGTGGGTCGAGATCGCGCGCTCGCTCGCAGCGGACGGGGTGTCCTCGGTGCGGTACGACCGGCGCGGCACCGGCAACACCGGCGTCGTCGACCCCGACAATCCGGTGGCCCTGTACTCCGACGGCTCGGACCGGGACGCCCGCGACGCCGCCGACGCGGCGGTCGCCGACCCGCGCGATCTGGTGATGACCGGGTTGTGTTCCGGCGCCTGGTATTCCGCGGCCGTCGCGTTGCGGGTGCGGCCGCGCGCGGTGATCCTCACCGACCTCATCCTGTGGTCGGTGTATCGCCGGCGGTCGTTGCGCGAACAACTGGCTCCGGGGATGCCCGCGGGCGATCAAGCCGGTGGCGACCTGTCGGCGCGGGCTCGGATCAAGGCACTGCTGCAGCGGCACCTGCCGTATCCGGCGTGGCGGCTGCTCGGCCGGTTCGGCGTCACGCAGGTCCCGGAGGTGCTGCTCGAGGCGCTGCGCAAGGCGGGGGTTCCGACCACCGTGATCCTGTCCGCCGAGGACCACGCGTGGTTCGTCGGCCAGCGCGGCGAGGAAGGGCTGCGGCGGCTGCGGCGTCGCGGCGGTGATCCGGAGATCCACGCCGTGGGGTTCGGCGACCATCCCGCGCTCCACCGCGACCTGCGCGAGCGGATCCGGACGGTGACCACCGAGACGGTGCTGAACCGGTTCGAGATCTCCGTGGACACCGAACGCACCGTGGACACCGAACGCACCGCGGAGGTCCTCCGGTGATCGGTCTGCTTGCCGTCGGGATCCCCGCCGCGGCAGTGCTGTTCGCGCTGCTGTACCGGCGGCCGCAGAACGGGCTGTTGCTCGTCGCTGCGCTGACCCCGTTGCACGGCCTGCTGACGATCCTGCCCGGTGGACCGTCCCTGACCGGCTGGAAGGAGGGTGTGCTGGTCCTGACGTTGCTCGCCACGTTCGTCACCCCGAACCGTGACCGGACGATGCCGCCGTCGATGCCGTGGTGGCCCGCCGCGGTCGCGTGGGTGGCGATCGGAACACTGTCGGCGCTGCTCATGTCCGGTCCGGCCGCCGTCACCGCACTGAAGATCACCTACTTCTACCTGATCATCCCGATCATCCTGTGGCGCACACCTTTCGACGCCCGCGACCGCGACCGGCTCGTCACGATCCTGATGGGCACGACCGCGTTCGGCGCGGTCGTCGGCCTCGCGCAGCAGGTCCTCGGGGCGGACCGGCTGGTTGCGCTCGGCTACTCGTACGACGAGCACATCCGCACGACCGGTGGAATCCTGCGCAGCTTCGGCACGTTCACCGGACCGTTCGCGTTGGGGCTGTTCGTGATGATCGGTCTCGTCGTGGGCGGTGCGGTCGCGCTCGCGGATCCGGGGCGGCTGCGTAACACCCTCTTCCTGTGCGCGACGCCGGTGATGTTGCTCGGCATGGGTGTGACGATCGTGCGCGCCTCGTACATCGGGCTGGCGGCGGCGCTGCTGTGGCTGGCGATTCATCGCCACCGGGCGCTGTTGGTGCTCTTCGGTGCCGGTGCCGTCGCGCTTCCGGTCGCACTGCTGTTCGTGCCGGGTTCGGTGACGTCCGCGCTGTTCTCGTCGTCGAGTCTGGGTGAGCGCGGTGACGGCTGGGCAGACACCGTCTCGTCGTTGTTCGTGCATCCCTTCGGGCAGGGCCTGGGTGCCACCGGGGCCGCCGCGGACAAGGCCGCCGAGCTCGCCGATCCGCTGTATTCGACGCTGTCGCTCGACGCGGCGATCGCGCTCGGCCGGATCCCGTACCAGCCGGACAACTACTACATGAAGCTCATGGTCGAACTCGGGCCGATCGGGCTGTGGATCTTCGGCCTCCTGCTGGTGTCCGCGGCGGTGTCGACGCTGCGGGCATCGCGACTGTTGCACGGTCAGGACTCGGCGCTGGCACTGGGCGTCAGCGCGTCGGTGATCGCCGCCGCGGTGGCGTCGACCGTGTCGACCTATTTCGAAATCTTCCCGCTGGACGTCTACTTCTGGCTACTTCTAGGAACTGTCGGATGCGCTCTCACACAACAACTCTCGTCTCGATCGGAACCCGGATCGGATTCGGGGCCCTCGCGCTGCGCCCCGGCGGCAGCGGGGTCCAGACATACGCTCGCGAGCTCCTGAACGCACTCGCTCCGAAGCTCGGGTCGGCGAGCCTGCGGGCGGTGGTGCAGAGCGATGCCCGCGCCGAACTGCCCGGGCGGGTCACGCCCGTCGAACGCCCGGTGTGCGACGGGGCGCAGCGTGTCGCCTGGGGACTGGTCCCGCTGCGCGACGTCGATGTCTTCCACGCGCTCGACGTCGATCTGCCGCTCGCCCAGCGCGGCCCCACCGTGTCGACGTTCCACGACCTGTCGGTCTTCGACGTGCCGTGGGCGTTCGGCCGCGGACGCGCCGCCGGGGAGCGGCGTCTGCTGCGCCGGGCGATGCGTCGCGCCGACGTCCTCGTCGCCGTCTCCGAGTTCACCGCGGACCGGTTGCGCGCCCACTGCGGACGGGAAGCCCACGTCACTCCCCTCGCGCCCGCACCCTGGGCGGTCCCGCCCGGTGCTGCGGAGGTCGCCGAGGTCCGCACGCGGTTCGGGCTGCCCGAGCGGTTCGTGCTGCAGGTCGGCACCGTCGAACCCCGCAAGGACGTCGCGCTGGTCGCCGCCGCGTGCCGACGACTCGACGTTCCCTTCGTGCTCGCCGGTTCCGGATCGACCGGGCCCGGCAAGCCCGCCGGCGCACACGGCCTCGGCTACGTCTCGACCTCCGACCTGCCCGCGCTGTACGCGGCGGCGACCGCCGTCACCTACGCCTCCACGTACGAGGGGTTCGGCCTGCCACCGCTCGAGGCGATGGCGTGCGGGGGCGCCGTCGTCGCGAGTGCCGTCGGCGGGTTGCCGCAGGCGGCACGCGACGGCGCGGTGCTGGTCACCGAGCACACCGAGGACGCGTGGGTCCGGGGCCTGCGCGAGGTGCTCCTCGACCGCGACACCCGCCACGCGCTGCGCAGCCGGGCGGTCGTCGCCGCCGCGGCCTCGACCTGGGACCGCACCGCGGAGTTGACCCTCGACGCCTACCGCCACGCCGGGCTGCGGATCTGAGGTAGCGATGGGCAGGCACACACGACCGGACGACCTCGGCGAACCCGCGGTCGCGCCGTCCTTCGCCACCCAGTCGAGTGTCGGTCGGCACGCCCGGCTCTGGGACACCGCGTCGTGGTCCGCGCTGGGCGCCCCCAGCTACGGGACCGGCCAGGGCAGTGTCCACGGCGACGTCGCCGCCGAGACGGTCGTGCTGCAGCGGATCGCCGCGAAGATCCGCGAGGACACGATCCACGAACCGCAGACCCCCGAACTCGACGCGCGCGACGCCCGCCGCAACACGATCACGATGCTGGGCAGCCGCGTCGCGGTCGCCGCGATGGGCTGGACCGGATCGATGATCGTCGCCCGGGCGCTGTCACCCGACGACTTCGGCAAGTTCTCTTTCGTCTTCGGTCTGCTCGGGCTGCTGTCGGTCGTCACCGATCTCGGTGTCGGCCGCGTGGTCCTCGCGAAACTCGTCGAGTGCAACCCGTGGGAAGTGTCCTATGTGACGACCGCGTTCATCGCGCTGCGCGCCGCGCTGGGCATGCTCGGTCACCTGCTGGCGATCGCCTACGTGCTGGTGATGGGCTATCCGTCGGATGTGGTGTGGGCGACCGTGATCGCCGGTCTCGTCGTCGTGGTCGCCACGCCCAGTCACGCGCTGACGGTGATGTACCAGAGCCGATTACGGATGGCGTACGTCGCGGTCGCCGAGACACTCGGCCAGCTGGTCCAGCTCGTCTGCACCGTCGCCGCGGTGCTGTTCGCCCCCGTGCTGCTGGTGCTCGTCGTGCCGGCGGTGATCAACGAGATCGTCGCGATCGTCGTCAAGATCCGCGGTGTGCGAAACGGGATCGCCGGTCCCGTACCCGCGTCCCGCGCCCAGTTGTGGCGATGGCGCGAGATGCTCGCCGAGGCCGTGCCGTTGAGCATCGGCTTCGCGCTCATCACGATCCTGTCGAAGATCGACGTGCTGATGCTCGGCCGGATGGACTCGTTCGACTCCGTCGGGCTCTACACCGTCGGCTACAAGTTCGCCGACCTCCTCGGGATCGTCGCCTCGACCGTCGTCGGTCCCGTCACCACCCTGCTCGTCGCGACGTGGCCCGGGGACACCGAGCGATTCCGCGGGCGCACCCGCGAGTCGGCGATCCTCCTCACCGTGCTCGGTGCGGTCGCCGTCGCCGCGTTCTGGCCCGTCGCACCGGCATTGATGGATCTGCTCTACGGTTCCCGTTTCGCCGAGGCCGCCGACGCCGGCCGGTTCCTCGTGCTCGGCAGCGCCCTGTCCATGCTCACCGAACTCGGATTGATGGTGCTCGTCTCCACGTCCCGCCACCGCGTCTATCCGTGGGTCGCGCTCGCCGGTCTCGCTGTGAACGTCGCACTCAATCTGGTCATGATTCCGCGGTGGTCCTATTTCGGGGCGTCGATCGCAACGCTCGTCACCGATCTGGTTCTTCTGGCCGCCATCTGGATCGTCGTCGCCCGCACGGTGCCGATCCGTCGACTGTTCCCGGTCGGCGCGATCATCGGTGTCGCGATTCTCGGTTTCGCGGTGACCGTGTGGGCGACGCTGCTGACCGACCGCTTCCACATCCCGTGGATCGTGACCGCCGCGGTCGCGCCCACACTGGTCCTCGCGGGCATGCAGTTCCTGCCCGTCGCGGGGAGAATCCGCCTCGTCCATCTCCTGAAGTCCAGGTAGCACACGTGAATTCCCATCAGGCTCCTTCCACGCGGCGCCGCGTCGTCTTCGTCACCCACACCGCCCAGGTGTCCGGCGCCGAACTGGTCATGCTGCAACTGGTGCGGTGTGCCCTCGACGAGGGTCACGCGGTCGCCGTCGCCTGCCCCGACGGGCCGTTGCGGTCGCGACTGCCCGCAGAGGTCGACATACTGGCGATCCCGCTGCTCGGACCGCAGGGCGAACGCGGACTCGCCAAGGCCACGACGCTTGCCCGGCTCGCTGCCGACTGGTTGCGCACCGGCCGGATCCTGCGGACGGAACTGCACGGACGCGAGGACGCGGTGATCGTGAACTCGCTGTTCGCGTTGCCCGCCGTCGCGGTCGCGCGGATACCCGGCGCGGTGTGGCTCGTGCACGACACCCTGTCGAGCGCCAAGCAACGAGGGATCGTGCGGTTGTCGCGCCGCGGAATCACCCGTGCCGTCGCGGTTTCGGAGCCGACGGCCCGGCCTCCGCGACAACTGGGGCTCGACGTGACGGTCGCGCATCTCGGCGTCGAGGTTCCCGACTTCACGGTCGCCCCGGCCGTCGCGGCGACCCCGGTGATCGGCATGATGGGTGCGCTGACCCCGTGGAAGGGGCATCGGGTGCTGCTCGACGCGGTATCCCGGATTCCGGGGGTCCGGCTCGAGATCGCCGGCGCACCCTTTCCCGGCGACGAACCGTACGCCGAGGAACTCCGCAGGCGGGCAAGCGAACCCGACCTCGACGGCCGCGTCGTCTTCCTCGGCCGCGCCGAACCGCTGCCGACACTGCGCACCTGGGACGTCGCCGTGTCCGCCAGCACCTCCCCCGAAGCGGGGCCGCTGGTGGCGCTCGAGGCGATGAGCGTGGGCGTGCCGGTGGTCGGCACCGATCACGGCGGCACATCGGTACTGCTGAGAGACGGTGCGGGACTCCTGGTTCCGCCCGGGGATCCCGCGGCGCTCGCCGCGGCGCTCCACCGGATGCTCACCGACGACGACCTGCGCCGGTCGGTCACGGAGACCGCCCGCCGCCGCGTCGAGGACAACCACGACCGCACGACCACCGTCCCCCGGATGCTCGAGGAGTTGCTGCGTGGCTGAGTCGTTTCCCCGCCGCGCCGTCGCCGGGACGATCGCCGCTCTGACCGCAGTGGTGCTCACCGCCACGGCCTGCGTCCCGGACCCGGACCTGCCGTGCGACCCGTCGGTCACCGCCGACAGTCTCGGGATCGCCACCGGGTCCGGCCTCGACGCGATGCCCACCGACCGTCTCGATCGGTATCTCGATCTCGTCGACGCGTCCGGTGCCCGCTGGATCCGCTTCGACGTGGACTGGTCGACGGTCGAACCGGAACGCGGCCGGAGCGATTGGAGCGGCGTCGATCGGGTCGTGGCCGCGGCCGTCGAACGCGGATTGCAGGTGCTCGGTCTGATCACCAACACGCCCGCGTGGGCACGCATCGAGGAGTCGGGGGACGACTCGCACGGCCGCCCCTCCGATCCCGCCGAGTTCGGCCGCTTCGCCGGGGATGCCGCGGCCCGGTACGCGGGTACGGTGCGCCACTGGGAGATCTGGAACGAACCGAACCTGACGCAGTTCTTCACGCCCGCACCGGATGTCGAACAGTACGCGAGGCTTCTCTCCGCCGCGGCGACCGCGATCCGGGCCGCAGCGCCGGACGCGGTGATCGTCACCGGCGGGTTGTCCCCCGCCACCGACAACGGGACCGACATCAGCCCCACGACCTTTCTCGACGAGCTGTACGCCCTGGGCGTCGAAGACGACTTCGATGCCGTGGGCATGCATCCGTACAGCTACCCGGCACTGCCCTCCGATGCCGGGACGCGGCGCTGGAACGCCTACTACCGCATGCGGAACCTGCACGCCGTCATGGCGGACCACGACGACGGGGACACCCGGATCTGGGCCACCGAGTTCGGCGCACCGACCGGATCGGGCGAGGACAGCGTGTCCCCCGACGAGCAGGCCGAGATCCTGCGCGACGGCATCAACGAGCAGCGGCGGCTGCCGTTCGTCGACAAGCTGTTCGTCTACAGTCTCGTCGATCGGGGGAACGCTGCCGCCGACCGCGAGCAGAATTTCGGCATCGTCGACCACGATCTCGATCCGAAACCCGCGATGGCCGTGGTGCAGCGCGCCGCGTCCACCCCCGGGTGCATCTGACTCCGTTGGCAGTCAGCGTATTTCGATTACGGATCGAAGCGGGCGGATCCGGTCGGCGGCGCGGTCGGCGACGTCGAGCGTCCACCGGTGCAGCGGTCGTCCCCGCGGGGTGGCGGTGACCGTGACCGCGTCGTATCCCCCGTTGGCCCAACGGGATTTGAATTCCGAAGTTCCGAGCAGGTAGTCGAATCGGGTGATGCCCAGGTCGTCGTGGTGGTCGGCGAGCCACCGATGCAGCAGGTGTCCGGGTCGCAGGTGCGCAGCGTCGGGATCGAACCGGGCCATCCACATCTCCGCGGTGCTGCCGGTGCGGAACATGATCTCGTGCGCGACCCAGCGGTCGCCGACGATCAGGCCCGCGACGAGCAGCGACCCGGCGCGCGCTTCGGCCTCGAGGAACGGCCGGGTGAACGCTGCGATCGGCGGGGCACAGAAGTCGACGCGGCCGCTGTCGGCGTCGGCGCGGGCGGCGACACCGGCGATGTCCGGCCATCGCCGGGCAAGATCCGCCGGTTCCGTGACGATCTCGACGGACGCCGGGGTGCCGGCCTTCTCCAGCGATCGTTCGATGCGCCGGAGCGCCTTGAGGGTCTTCTTGCCGCGCAACGCCGCCGCGTTCTGTCCGGGCTCGAGATCGATGGTCAGGCAGTGATCGTCGATGTATGCGTCGACGTGCCAGCAGTTGGATCTGCGGAGGGCCGCGATGAGGGGGTCCGTCGATTCCAGATGTGTCAGTTGCAGTGGAATCCGCCGGGTGGCGAGGGCATCGACCAATTCGTTCAGTGCGTCGTCGTCCTCGGCGAGCACCCCACCGATGGTCGCGAGGCCGTGCCCGAGAACCCGGTACGCACGGACACCGAGACGGCTCCGGCTGTGCAGCGGTGCCACCGCGACGAGACGCCCGTTGCGGCGGACGGCGCACACCGCGAGGCGTCCGCGGCCGAGGGCGCGGAACCACGTCAATGCGTAGGACGGACGGGTCGCCACCCGGTGCGGGATGCGCGTGGTCAGGTCGTGCCAGTCGTCCAGGATCGTCTCGATCGCGGACTCGTCGTGGATCGCGAACGTCATCGAATCATCCCGACGAGGGTCGCTGCACTGCCGCCGGTTCGCGTCTGCCCACAGCCGTGTACGACAATCGTCGGCAAATACCGGCGGCACGGCCCCTCATGTCGATACATTCTTCCCGATGGCTCTGTTACTGCTGTTACCACTGTGACGGGTGGTAACCGTTGTCACCGATGCCCTCGCCGGGGTATCGGTCCGGGACGCTCGTAGGTTACAGGCCGCGGCTCGTGCCTGCGCACGCCCGGGTACCGCCAGACGTCCGGACACCGGACGAGACCGGAAGAAGGTATCGCCGTGCGACATTCACGCCTGTTCCGATCCGCAGCACCGGTGCTCGTCACCGGATTCCTCGCCGCCACCGTCGCCTGCGCCCCGCCCGCACCGCCGCCGCCGACCGGCTGCACCACCTCCGACCTCGGCATTTCCGGTGGCGCGCCCATGCTGGGTCTCTCGGACGCCGACCTCACCCGGGAACTCGACACCATGTGGAATACGGGAATCCGCTGGCTGAGATTCGACGTCGACTGGTCGGTCGTGGAAGCCACCCGAGGACAACAGAACTGGTCCGCGATCGATCGACTCGTCGACCGGGCCCGCGCGCGCGGACTGAATCTGCTCGGCATCGTCACCTACACCCCGGCCTGGGCCCGGGTGGCCGGTACCTCCGATTCGCACGGCCGGCCCGCGGATCCGGCGACTTTCGCGACCTTCGCGAAGCAGGCCGCGGAACGCTACAACGGCAAGGTCGCCACGTGGGAGATCTGGAACGAACCGAATCTGGTGAACTTCTTCCGGCCCGCCCCGAACGCGGATGCCTACGTACAGTTGCTGTCCGCCGCAGCGCAGGCCATCCGTTCGGTGCAGCCCGGCGCGATGATCCTCAACGGAGGCCTCGCACCGGCGGTCGACGACGGCACGAACATCGCGCCCACCACCTATGTGCAGCAGCTCTATCAGCGTGGAGCACAACAGTATTTCGACGCACTGTCCGTCCACCCCTACAGCTGGCCGGCGCTACCGTCCGATGCGAGCACCCAGAGTTGGAACACCTTCTACCGCATGCGGTTCATGCGGGACACGATGGTGCAGTACGGCGACTCGGCCACCGAGATCTGGGCGACCGAATTCGGTGCACCCACGGGCCGGGCGAGCGACGCGGTGAGCGCTCAACGGCAGGCGGACATCATCCGCGACGGCATCGCGGAGGCACGCCGGCTCGGGTACGTCGACAAGGTGTTCGTGTACACGCTGCGCAACCACGGCACCAACCTGTCCGACCGCGAACAGAACTTCGGTTTGCTCGAGTACAACTTCACTGCGAAACCGTCTCTGGCGGTGGTGCAATCGGCCGCAACCGCATGCACCGGGGTTTCCGACACCCTCGACTCGGAGTCCCCGACGCCACCCCCGGTCGCGTCGTAACCGTCAGCGGCCCCACGAGTCCGGGGGCGCACCCGGCCCGCGCGAATCGTCGTGCACGATCTGTGCGCCGAGTTCGGCTCTGTCCTGCTGCGCAGGGTTCCCGTTGCCCTGCCCCGGGTACGGCATCGGAACCTGCTGACCGTTGGGCGCAGGAGCCCTCCAGGTCTCGGGGGGCCGGGAAGTGCGCCAGACCTGTTCGACGTTCACCGGCGGGCTCGGCGGACGGCTCTCCGCCCACGCCGGTGCGGCCGGCGTCACGGGGGAAGCCGGGACGTTCCGTGCCACCGGTTCCGCCGGGACCGAAGTTTGCATCGGCGCCGGAGTCTGCATCGGCGGCGGAGCCGCAGCCTGCATCGGCGGCGGAGCCGCAGCCTGCATCGGCGCCGGAGCCGGGGCGACGGATGTGTCTGTGGCGCGTCGAGAACCTGAGGCTCGCAGTGAACCCAGGGCACCGAACAGACTGCCGCGCGGTCCGGACCCGAGCAGCACGAGGCGGGTGGGCACCTCGATCTCGGCCAGGGCGCGCACCGCATCCTCGACGGCCGCGCGCTCGCTCTCGGCGGACGCGACCACGACCACCGCGAGCGCCAGTTCGTCGGTCGGGACCGTCTGCCACCAGCGGTCGGTCAATGCGGCCCGGGTGATCCTGTCTGCGGCGGCACCGGCGAAGCTCCGCGGATCCGACTGCACTCCGGCGCCCCCAAGGATCAGAATCGACTCTCCCAGGGACGCACGCTGATTCACCATGACGGTCGTGTCCAGCGGCAGCCCGAGGACGTCGGTGGGCTCGATCTGCAGTGCGGTCCGGTAGCGACGGGACAGCCGCCGCGCCCATTCCGGGCTGTTGGTGGTGCCGCGGCGACCGCTCAGCGCCACCAGGGCCTCGGCGGCGACTACGAACAACGCGAGGAACGCGACCATCGCCTCGGCGGCCGGCTTCGGCGACACCTTCTCGCCGCTGCTGTTCGGCGACGCCAGCAGTTGCAGCTGGGCACTTCCGAAGCTGGCGCGGAGCTGACGCTGCTCGTCGATTCGCGCGTCGATCTCTCCCTGCAACGCCGCATACGCCGGGGACTCCGGGTCGAGGCTCGCGAGTTCGGCACGCCGGTCGGCGATGGTCGTGTCGAGTTCGGCCACGCTCGCGTCGACGGCTGCCCGATTCCGCCCGGACTGCACCCGGTCGAGCGAGGTGACGACGATTCCGGTGAGTTCGTCGGCCTCGGCCTGGGATCCCGCGGTGGCGTTCACGATCAGCAGTGTGGGCGACGGACCGGGCGAAACCTCGATGTGGCCCTCGACGGTCGCCGCATCCCAGCCCTCACCCATCGCCTCCCCGATGAGCGCGACCACCTCGGAGTCCGAGGACAGTGCGACGTAGGGGGCGGTGAGCTGCCCGAGGTTCGCGTCGCCGCCGTACATCGGGGAGGTGCTGCGGATCTCCGCCACCACCTGGGACTCGTAGACGCCCGGTCCGCTGTCGCGCACGATGAAGACGAGCGCGGCGCCGACCGCTGCGATCAGGAACGCGGGCAGGGCGACGCGCACGAGATCCCGGAGGTGCCCCAGCAGGTCGAACGACGGGGGAACACCGAGTTCACGACGCAACTGCGCGTCGCGGATGCTTCCTTCTGACACTGGGGACCTCTCCCGCACCGATCCGGACAAACCATGCCAACGGTACGTCGGGCGACGTTCGCCGAACGTTACGGTGTCGGGATCGGCTGTGCATATCGGATCGGTCCGGAAACTCTAGGCGCGCGTCGTCCGGTCCCCGTGCCCGAGATCCCGGTCGGGATCGACGACGTCACGCACCCGCTGCTTGAGGGTGACGATGTCGGGAAAGCCCCCGTCGCGTTTGCGATCCCACACGAGCTGCTCGTCCGCGGTTACCTGGAAGACTCCACCCGTGCCGGGAATCAGGGCTACTTCACCGAGGTCGCAGCCGAAGGTGTTCAGGAGTTCCTGCGCCATCCATCCGGCACGCAGCAGCCATTGACACTGTGTGCAGTACGTGATGGTGATCCGCGGCCCCGTCGTCATGGCGCCAGGGTATCGGGCAGATCGGTCGGGGTGCGCGCCGGAAAGGCGAGACCCCGCCGACAGTGGTGGGGGCCGGCGGGGCCTCTACAGACCGGTGATGGGGGGATGACCAGCCTGCGCGGCCGCCCACGCAGGGGGGTTGGAGGACGACCGCAGTGGACAGTAGCGATAAAGATCGTTACTCGCTAGTACAAACGATTTCGGCGTGTCAGCTCAATTCCGTATGGGAGTCGTCTCGCCGGCTGCGCTGAATCTCGACGATCTGCTCCTCCACGTCGGCACGGCGGAGAATGCGCCCGATGATCAGCGCGGCGGCCACCGCGACCATCACCCACACCGCGACGCCTATGGCGATCCACCACCACATGTCCAATATTGTCCCCGATAACCGGAACCGGGCCAACCATTGCCGCGTCGCGGCGGAGCGACGGGGCAACGACCGGCCGGGCGGTCACAGACCGCAATCCGGGATGGGGTCACAGGATCAGATCCTGTGGTCGCAGCAGTTCACGGACGGAGACACCCGCCTCGATGCGCTCGAGAGGGTCACCGGCGACGTAGGCGTCCAGGCCCAGACCCGTCATCGACGCGATGCGCCGCACCGGAACCTGGAAGGTGCGGTAGGCACCGAACGAGAACTCCTCCGGACCCGCGAGGAACTCGTCGAGCAGCGCGGCCTGGCTGAGCAGATACCCGGTGGCGGACAACGTGCCGTCGGACTTCGTCATCGCCACCACCTTCCAGTACTGGCGGGGCAGAGCGACACCCCGATACAGCGGATCGTCGTCCGCGAGGATCGGCCCCGTCACCACGCTCACCTTCAGATCCCGGTTGTCGGCATTGCCGAGAACATAGTCCTCGAGCCCGAGCCACAGCGTGCTGCCGGCGTTGAAATCGTGATGCTGCGGGGTGCAGTTGGTGAAGTGGAAGGTGTCGTCGTTCGCGGCCTTCGCGAGCGGACCCCACGCCGGATCGAGGCGACGCACGAGATGACCACGGTCGAGCGGATTGTCGCGGTAGACCTCCTCCCCCGTCTGCTCGTCGGCGGAAAGACGCGGATCGCGGATCCACCGGTCGCTGTCCCGTCGCGGTTTCTGCGCGAGTCCACCGTCGATGTTCACCGCGGTGAAGAGAGCCAACCGGCGCCGCCGGTGCATGACGACGCTGAAGTGGTGGTAGCGAAGCTCATGGGATGCCACCGAGACCGCATCCCCGGTCACGACCGGAAGCGGAAGCGCCGTGCAGAGGAAGCCGGGGTCGTATCCGCCGCGCCGGCTGTAGTCGGGATCGATGGAGATGGCCTCGGTCGTGGACGGTGGAATCGTCGCGTCCGCTGCGGTCGCACCGACCCGCACGGTGATCTCCACGGACCGGTCGCGCGGAATATTCACTGTCACAGCACCATCCGATGTTTCCGCGGTGCCGAGACGTGACTGCGGGACCGGCCGATCGGTGAGCAGCTCCGGACGTTCGGCGGTGGTCAACTCCTCGACCAGTGCCCGCTGTTCGGGCGGCAGATCACGGTCGCGGAGGAACTGCAGGATCCGGCTGATCCGCACGCCCTCGTTGAGGAATCCGCCGAACTGGGTCTGCTGTGGTGCCCGCACACTCGCGTGGTGCAACGCGACGACCTCCCATTGGTCGTTGAACACCGGGGAACCGGAGGATCCGGGTTCGGTATCCGCGGAGTAGTGCACGAACATCTCGGGGATGTCGACAATCTTGTTCTCCCGCAACGCGATTTGCTTCTTCTCACCGCGCGGATGCTGCACGATGGTCACGAACTCGCCGATGACCACCGTGCCCTGGGCAGCGGTCAGGCGGTTGAAGCCGTACTGCGCGAGGACATCCGGCGGCGCGTCGACGGCGACGAGCGCGAAATCCCGTTCCCGATCGGCGACGAAGAACCGTCCCGGATCCAGCGGCACCGATCGCGGAGTCAGGGGGTGGCCGTCGATGCCGTCCTGGAAGTCGAACTCGACGACGCTCGCCCCCGCGATGACCGCGTCGGGCAGCACGTGATGATTGGTGAGGAGCAGGTGCGGGGAGACCAGGAAGCCGGTGCCGAAGCCGAGCCGTGATCCGTCCGCGCCGAGGATGTGGACGCGACCGATCGCGCGCGCGGCCGCCACCCCCTCGTCGAGATAGCGCACCCCCACGAAATCCGCCGTGTTGATGATCTTTTCGAGCATCGACTCCACGTCCTCCGTGCCGGATCCGAGGATCGCGGGGGCGCGTTCGAGCGCCGATTCGACCAACGCGGCGGGATCGGCACCCGCCGGCGCATCGGCGGGATCGCCACCGAGGTAGTAGCGACTCACCCGGTCGAGACGCTTCGCGATTCGCGCGGGGTCGTCGGCGCGGGCGATCCCGCCGGGTTCCCCGAGTACCTGCTCGTTGCCGACCCGCACATCGGACCGGTCGACGATGCGCCGGGCCGCGGCGCGGCGCTGGTGTTCGCGTTCGGTGAGATAGGCCGCGGCGTTGTCGCCGGACCCATGGACCCTGGTGTTGGAGATGATGGTCATGGCATCGCTTTCGGCGAGAAGTGGATTCGGATCGTATTCAGCGTCGCCCGGTACCGGG
>Ga0182742_1002341_pt1 | contig 21249 bp, 17 predicted proteins | sample eDN5th37CBELigMG_FD_128880 | JGI IMG/M metagenome (GOLD analysis project Ga0182742, IMG submission 128880) | Enriched Miracle-Growth compost microbial communities from Emeryville, California, USA - eDNA 5th pass 37_C BE-Lig MG (version 2)... ... | reverse complement strand
CGGTGTTGGTGTCGGTGTTGGCGGTGGTGGCGGTGTTGGTGTCGATGTTGGCGGTGGTGTAGCACTGATTGACGTATATTCAACTGCACCAATATCAATTTTCGAGTCATAAATTCGATTATTTCCGTAAAAATCGACTATACCAGCTTTCGAATTATTAATCCCTTTATTAATTGCCGGTGACAATGGTTTTAAATAGAAGCTGCTTTCACTTAATTTTTCAAATAGTGGGTCAGCTACAATGGAGTTATTGTCTTGTGCAGAGGCTTTTTTATAATCAGCTAGCTTACTGTAAGCTACATCATTGAATCTCCATTGTGATGATTGTCCATTTTCAGTAAAGTACAGATTATAATCAATTTCATTGTTATAGCTTGTTGATCTAGCATGATGAATATGAGGTGTCCCTCTACTGCTGTAAAAGATATTGTTTATAAACGAGTTTTTTATGACATTATGCTGGAACGTTAACTCGCCATAGCCAGTATCCATTGAGTTATTTTGAATAAACGTATTATTGATAATGACATTATCTGTCGCTCCACCATTCGTGCTTTTTGAACCACCAATTACTAAACCCGCACGATGGTTTTTATACATGATATTATTTCGTAGTATTATTCCTGAAGCTAATTTGCTTTGTTTTTCGCTAGAAATGGAAAATCCAAAGTTACTGTGAGACACTATATTGCCTTCAATAATTGTGTCTCGCCCGCCATCAACATAAATGGCCGCAGCAGATGTGCCACCTCCATACATAGGATTTTTTGAAGAGTCGCTATATGACACAATATTTCTTGCAACTAATCCATTTCGTGGTTGATCTTCACATCCACTTGGGCAAGTATTATAAAATCCTGCCACATCAATACCAATATTATTATTGTTAGTTAAGATGTTGTCAGCTACAGTAAATCCATCAACATTACCAACAATCGTAAGTGCTTCGCTTGAACCAAGTTTTAAATTCTCTAGTTTGTTATTTGCTATTATTACATTTTTTATTGGCTCAATATTGTCTCCGTATACTTTAATTCCGTTAGCATTTGCTCGTTCAGTCGATTGGTGTTCAATTTTATGCAAGTAGTTGTTTTGAATATAAATGTTTGAGGAGGTACCACTGATGCGTATACCTGTAAGTGAGGAACTACTGTCTGTTGTTGTTAAATCCCGAAGCTCAAACCCATCAAAAATGATATATTTTGCACTCTCAAGACTTACTAATCTTCTAAAGGTTTGACCATTTCCACTTATGACTGGCTTCTCTCCAGGATATGCTTGAATCGTAATATAACCTTCTGCTTCGCCTCCTTTTTTATTGATAATGAGTGATTCGTAATAAACCCCTTCTCGAACATATAGGGTGTCACCAGCTTTAAGCTGATTGATACCGTATTGGACAGTTCTCCAAGGTTTACTCATTGACCCATCATTACTGTCACTACCAGTAGTAGATACGTAATAATGATGAGCTGCTTGAATGACACTAGCTTGCAGATTATTTGGAATATATGAAACTACAATTGCTATAGCTAAGAATACTATGAAGCTTACTTTAAAGAATCGGATGTTTATTTCATATCTGCTAAACACATTCATCTTCCACATCCTTTCACTAACTTTAAAGCTATTTACAATCTATACATATATAGTAGATTCAATTAGAATATTTTTCAATGTGGAAAAGCCTGTTTTTTAGAAATTATGTAAATATATTGTAATACATATTTCCACCATGAATAGACAATTAAATAAGTTTAGATCCTTCTAGTGACATAATGTGACGATAAGTCTAATTATTCATTTTAATCTTGCTCTATATTATCACGCTTCTTCGACATGATATGAAATTTAAAGAAAACTTTAAGTTATTTTGTCATCCAAAAAAATAAAAAAAAAGTAAAAAAAAATTTTTAAAAAAATATAAAAAAAAGCCCTTGATTTAGAAAGGGCACTATTATATAAGCTTTTTACTAGCCGTTTCATTGAAACTTTTTTTCATTTTACATTATATTGCTTCACTTTCTCTACCGCATCAAAAAGCTTTACTGTCACAATATCCGATTCTTCAATATGTGAATGAAGTATTTTTTTAGTATCGTCAAAAATAGTAGTGGAACATTTAAAGTTGTTTAACACTTCTTCGTTCGAAAGCTTTTGATGCTTAATTAGACTTAATAATGCATGAATTTCACTTTGTACATCAGCTATCATGAGTAGTAAGTCTTCCATCTTTTCTACATTTTCAGATGAGGTTTGAGTACCTTGTTCTACAATATGCATATTTCTTTTTGTATTTTCTGATACTTTTTTTATTTGAAGCTGGGTATCACTTGTTAATTTAACAATATCCTCAGTGCTTTTTTTTGTACTTTCAGCAAGTTTTCTTACTTCCTCTGCTACAACTGCAAATCCTTTACCATTCTCTCCTGCTCTTGCAGCTTCAATAGATGCATTTAATGCTAATAGATTGGTTTGATTAGAGATATTGCTTATTACTGTTACGATATCTGCAATCTCTCTTGAATAACGACTCAATTCCTTCATATTTTCAGAGTTTTTTTTAGATTCATCGCCTAATCTATTAATTACCGTTTTAACTGAAGTCATAGCTTCTCGACTTTTTTGAGATACATGGACCATTTCTTCAGATATCTTGATTAATTTATTGCCCTTATTAAGTGCGTTATCTGAAATTACGTTTGACTGAATGGTACTCTGCTCAACTAATTGAAATTGTGTAAGTATTTTTTTTACCATTTCACCTAATATAATATGCTGACTATTGACAATATCGTGTTGTTCAATCGCAGAAATCAATTCCTTATGTAACTCATTTAAAAATATTTGAAAAGCATGTTCTTTTTCATCTAGCTTCGCATTTAAGTTATCAATCATTTCCTTAAATAAATCAATTTCTTCTTTTTTTGATGAAAAAACAGAAAGCATAGTCATAGTAACTCCCCCATTCACTTGATGATATTATTATCTTAAGCGGTGTGAGTCTTAAATACTGTGACCGTCATCATTAATTCCAAAAAAAGTTCTAAATAAAGATAAAGGCAGCTAACTTAGTGTTAGCTGCCTTTATTAAAAAAAGTTTAAATGGTATTATCCTTGTCAAACTTACACTCTTTTAGTGGAATCACTTTAGTCTTGTGTACGAATTTATAACCTAACCAAACACCTAAGAAAATAGGTATACCTATATAGGATACAAGCACCCCATACCAATCAATCGCTCCTCCTGTAAATGCCTTGAAATTTTGTCCTATAATAACGATCATGCAAAGTGTGAAGGCAAATAGTGGACCGAACGGGAACCACCTTGCCCTATACGGAAATTCGTTTAAATCACGGCCTTGTGCAATAAAAGCACGACGGAAACGATAATGACTAATTGCTATACCAAGCCAAGTAATAAATCCACACATACCTGAAGCATTTAATAACCATAAATAAACAACGCCATCACCAAAAAATGAAGCTAAAAAGGCTAGCATGCCGACGGCAGTAGTAACAAGAAGGGCATTAACAGGAATGCCGCGCTTGTTTAATTTTTTCAAGAATTTTGGTGCGTTGCCTTCCTTAGCAAGTACCCATAATACTCGAGTAGAAGCATACATACCAGAATTACCGGCTGACAGCACTGAAGTTAAGATAACCGTATTCATAATAGCTGCGGCGAAGGCAAATCCAGCCTTTTCAAACACAAGAGTAAATGGACTCACTGCGATATTTTCGATCCCAGATTGCATCAAGCTTGGATTTGTATATGGAATTAGCATCCCTATTACAAAAATCGTACAAATATAGAATATAAGAATACGCCAAAATATTTGCTTAATAGCTTTAGGCACGTTCTCTCTTGGATTCTCACTTTCACCTGCTGCAATACCGACAAGCTCAGTACCCTGGAATGAATAGCCTGCAGCCATAAAGATACCTAGAAATGCAAGGAACCCACCATGGAATGGACCTCCATCCAGTTTAAAATTACTGAATCCGACAGGCTTGGAACCATTCATGATACCAAATATCATAAGTACGCCAACTACTAAAAAGATGATGACAACTGCTATTTTTATTAGAGCAAACCAATATTCCGATTCACCATATCCTTTTACAGACAGTAAATTCAACCCGAAAATAATAGCTAGAAAGAGAAAGCTCCATAAAAATGAAGGACTATCAGGAAACCAATATTTAATAATAAGCGTTGCTGCAGCAAGCTCAGAGGCAATCGTAATTGCCCAGTTAAACCAAAAGTTCCAGCCTAGGGCAAATCCAAGTGCAGGATCAACGAAACGGCTAGCATATGTGTTAAATGAACCTGATTCTGGCATATAAGTTGCCAGCTCACCTAAGCTGCTCATTAGGAAGTACACCATAATACCTACTGTAAAATAAGCGAGAAGAGCACCACCTGGACCAGCTTCTGCTATTGCACTACCACTTGCAAGGAACAATCCCGTGCCTATAGAACCTCCAAGTGCAATCATCGTAAGGTGACGAGTTTTTAGCCCGCGTTTCAGCTGCTGTGATGCAGCCGACTGATTTGTTGACATTTAAAACACTCCTTAATTTTCGTATCGCTCTATTTTTACTGTATTGGAGTGGGAAATAAGAAAAAACGTTGGTCATCGATTCGTTTTTTATGGTAAATAAAAAAACGTTCACACAAGAGTGGTGAACGTTTTTATCATTCCCATCTTATCTTCTTTGAAGATAGCTCAACACAAATTTATGATAAGTAAATTTGTGACAGTTCTGCACCTTTCGGCAACAGTCCCAGCCCAATTGTCCAGAGCAACAATCAAACTTCGGCGGTTGATCCTTTCAAGAGTTTCATAGACGTTCTCTGCGTCTCCACTCATTTACTTATAACAACCGCGACCTCTACCTCACCATGATAGGATGAGGGTAATATTTATTTTTATACATAAAATATTATAGCGAACATTTAGTCGCTAAACAATGGAATAAAAAGTATATTGTTGTTAAAAGTCGAATTTGAGGAATGGATATTCTAACATGAGTTATGCCTTTATTAGCCCATTGTTGTCAGTAAGGCCATAATCCCATTGGTCATACCATGAATCAACACTGAAGGCCATATCGAATGAGTTCGCTCATAGGCTAGAGCAAATATGATACCACTAAAAAAGTTTACTGGCAGAGCGTTGTATTCAATATGTATCAATAAATATTCCCTCACAGTAACTGTGAGGGAATATTTAAAATGTACCCTGTTGAAATGTACATGCAGTTTATTTATTTTTTCTAGCTACTGGAATCCATACTCCACTTTGATAATCGGAGTCCTGAATGCTTCCAGCAGAGGAATACCATTCAAGGCTGAAACTTCCTGAAAGCTCATACTCATTATTTCCTGGAAGCCAATCATTCCAAATTTGGTGATTAACCTCTTGAATTGCCGCAGGTATTGGACCAACACATTTAAACTTAGCCCATTCTGCTTCTGGAAGCTCAAAAACCTCCATTCCAGCAGGAATATGTCCTCCCATGTATCTGCCTGCAATCATGTATTTGAATTTACCATTAATTCCGATATCATCAATACATACCCCAAATTCACCGATACGATTATCAATGAGGGCCTGCTCAATTTCGTTTGCCGGTGGATTTCCTGCAATGAGATTTGCTTCATATTTTTTTAAAATTTCATCCCAAAACTTAGGAATGTCTACATTAGATGAGTCAAAGGAAAAATCTCGAGAAAAGCCGATAACTTTAAAAGCCGTCATTTTATTAACTGTGTACGCCATACTACTACTTCCTCCTTGAATGGATATATTTACTCTCAGCGGTAGAAAGGTTTTTACAATGCTGTTTTGTTTTCGAATGTCTGTAGGAGTAGCATGATGAAATCGGAAAAACGCCTTTGAAAAGCTCTCTGGTGTTTCATAGCCATACTTTAACGCAATGTTTATAACCTTTTCCTCGGTATGGACTAGCTCCATTGCTGCCAAATATAATCTTCGATTTCGGATATACTCACCGATAGTATAGCCGGTCACAACTTGAAAGCCTCGCTGAAGATACATTGGCGATATATGAACATGTGTTGCTACCTCTTCAGGGCCCTTGATGGTAAGCAGTTCATCTTCCATATATCTGATTGCTTCTTTAATTGTCGTTAGCCATTCCATCGCTTACTCTCCTTTCTCTACTAGCTGATACGAAAATAGTAACAGGAGTATTTCGAGTCTTCTTGTCATTTTCGAAAATGATTTGTCCAGATAAACCTCTTTTTAAAGCTCACTAACCGTTGTTCTAATATCTTTACTTAGACTTATTGCAGAAATAACTGCAACTCCGTCAGCTCCAGCTTTACGTACGATATAACTATTTACAGGTGTTATCCCTCCAATAGCTACGATAGGGACATTAGGATATTTTCTTCTCGCTTTTTGCAAAAACATAATACCGGCAGGAGGCATCGCATCTTTTTTTGATGCTGTTTTAAAAATGGGGCCAATACCAACATAATCTGCACCACTGCTTATTGCCTGCTCCAGCTCAGCTATTGTATGAACTGATACACCAATTATTTTACCTATAGCTCGACTTCGAAAGCTATCAATATTTAAATCATCCTGACCAACATGTATGCCATCAGCATTAAGCTTTAAGGCAAGCTCAACATCATCATTAATAATAAAGGGTACATTATAATGCTGACATAGTCTTTGACATTGACGAGCAAACTGTTCATAGGCTTCACCTTTAAGTGCGTGTTCACCTTTTTCTCTTAACTGAAACATCGTAATTCCTGCTTGTAATGCTGTCTCTAACACGTCTAAAGGATTATGCTGGCAATTGATTGTACCCATTATAAAATATTTATCGAGATTCAACGACATTGACATCACATTTCCCCTCTAGCTGACGGTAAGCGAAATGATTGGTTGGACCGTAGCCATGCCCAATGTTTAATGGATGACTGATGGCTAGTTGAACAAATTTTTTAGCTTCCAAAACTGCTTCCTTTAAGGCTTTACCTTTTGCGACTTGTGCGGTAATTGCAGCAGAAAATGTACAGCCTGTTCCGTGAGTATGTTCAGTATTAAAGCGATTCGTTTCTAGCCATATAGGTGCCTCTCCCTTTATGAAAAGTACATCAACTGCTTTATTACCAGCTAAATGTCCTCCTTTCAAAACAACACAGTGAACCCCTAAAGATATAATGTTATTTGCTGCTACTAATAAATCCTCTTTTGAGTTTATTTTTATCCCACTAATAATCTCAGCTTCAGGAATATTAGGTGTACATACAGTTGCAATCGGAAGTAATTTGTTTTTTAGAGACTGTACAGCTTCTTGTTGAAGTAAGCTGGCTCCTCCCTTCGCAATCATTACAGGATCAACGATAAGAGGTAAATGTCTATTTTTAAGTATTGCAGCGACACACTCAATAATTTTGGAATTAAATAGCATACCTGTTTTAATCGTCTTTACATTAAAATCCTCTAAAACGGCCTTTAATTGCTTCTCCACGAATGCTTCAGTAGTTGGAAATATGCCATGCACTCCTACTGTGTTTTGAGCTGTTAGAGCTGTAATCACACTCGTTCCAAATACACCGAGCTCCTGAAATGTTTTTATATCTGCCTGAATGCCTGCACCACCTCCACTATCTGACCCCGCTATCGTTAGTGCTATCATTGAATCCCCCCGCTAAATATTCAAGTTGATTAAGAAGATTAATTTGGAATGTGCCAATCATCGAATACGAGTTTAAGCTTGCTTGCTTATAATCTCGAAGTAGACTTACTAAACCCTCAAATCGATGCTCACAGCTTGCGAGAGTTGCTGCACATAAGGCACTTAATAAACAGCCCCCTCCTGTTATTTTTGTTATCTTTTCATGACCGCCTGAAATCCGTTCTACTCTGTCCCCATCTGTAATGATATCCTGCTCACCTGTCACAATTACAAGGCAATTATACTTGTTCGCTATTTGTAGAGCCGTTTTTGCAACATCAATCTCCCCCACTCCACTATCGACGCCTTTAGCTTGCCACGATACTCCTGCAATTGCTGCTAGTTCACCAACATTACAACGGATTAAATCTATTTTAAGCTGCTGTAAAATATCCATAGTCGTTTGTAATCTAAAGTTTGTAGCTCCCGCTCCTACAGGGTCAAAAACGACAGGTATGCCCTTTAGATTTGCAGCTTTACCCGCAATATGCATCGATTTGATTGTACGATCATTTAATGTACCAATATTGATTAAAAGTGCACTAGCTATTGATGCCATTTCTGCCGCCTCTTCAACAGCATCAGCCATTACTGGTGATGCCCCAGCTGCTAATAAACCATTTGCTGTGAAATTAGCCACTACATAATTTGTTATACAATGCACTAATGGATTTTGCAGATTAATTTTTTGTAGGCTCATTGATATACACTCCTTTTGTCCACGTTTGCGTCGTCCATGACATTTCCCAAAACATCCATTCATAATAACAACTTCTCTCAAAATAAGCCTTTAATGCACTTTGCTTAGCTGGCTGCTCCATAGCAAAGCGATTTAACATCGCTTTTTGCTTCTCTATCGATAGCAGCATATCATCTGAAGCATATAATGCAATCCATTGCTCATAGAGTGGCTCACTTGGCTGAGCAAATTTATACTTCTGACCAATTTCTTGATAAAGCCAAGGGCAAGGTAATATTGCAGCAAATGCTTCTGCCACATCATTGTTATGTATAGCATTGTACATATGATTCACATAATTATAAGTAGCTGGTGCTGGCTTGAAATTTGCAATTTCCTCAGCTGATACTGCCAAGTCTCTAAAAGTTGTACGATGTAGCTCAAGCTCAGCTTCATGAATAAACCTAGCAGCGTTCAAAAAATGCTCAATGTCCTCTTCTTGTGAAGCCTTTGCAGCTGCTAAGGCTAGCACTTTCGTATAGTGCTTTAGATAATAGGAATCCTGAAGCATATAAAATTTGAACTTCTCTAATGGTAAGCTACCATCTGCAATGCCCTTTACAAACGGATGATGAAAGCTTGCCTCCCAATAAAATTGGGTTTCTCTTCTTACTTGTTCACAAAACTCCATTTTTTGTCCTCCTTTTTTTGGCGGACGTAAGTGCAAAAAAGGGCGCCTCTAAATAGAGACGCCCAAAAAGTGTAGACTACACCAATGATTGCTCCCTACGCCAGTATTAACTGTCAGGTTCAAAGGGTCAGGTTTTACCTTCTCAACACCTAAGTGTCCCCCTGCAAATCCATATATTTACAATTATTCTAACTTAACCCACTTGTGAAGTCAATTCTATAATATGTCCTATTAAAATCAAACTACACTATCATTTCTATCTAATCTAATCTCGTAATAAGGGCAGAGTTACACAATGAATGCCTCCGCCTAGCTTAAATATTTCATCAACCTGTACTGGTATTGTTGCTATTCCTTGCTGCTCCAAAAGCTGAATAGTGCGTTTGCCACTACTACTAATTATGACTCTGCCTGGAGAAACGGTTAATGCATTTATCGTAAGCTGTGGGTCCTGTGAATCTACGTGGATTAATTGAATATTACGTTTTTGTAAATGTTCTAAAAACCTAAATGGTAGTAACGCTGTTTGAACAAGTGCTTTATTGTGGTCAACCATAAGAAAAGCCTCATCCAAATGAATAATAGTAGCAGGCAAATCGATAGTAATGAGTTCGATATTTTGAATAGCCAAAATAGTACGAACTTGTTCGACTCCCTCTTTATTAATACGTTCCGATAAACCAACAACCGCAGTCTTAGAGTCTAACATGGTGAAACTACCACCTTCCATAAACCCATGCCCTTGCACCATGCCAAGTATTGGCATACCAAGTCGTGCGATAGTTCGAGCCATAATCGGTGTTTCACCGTAACGAATATAAAGCGCTAAACGTGTCAGAATAATGCCTCCAGGGATAACTAACCCTAAATCCCGCGTAAATAGTCGCTCTGGCCAATCCTCTGAATCTCCATCTAAAGGAACAACTTCAATCCCTTCATTTATTAATGCCTGTTGTATTGAATCAAACTGAGCTTGCAGCAGTTTAAGATTAGGTGGTTCATTGCTTTGTTCACTTTGCGGTGTCGAGCCAATAATTGAATCAATTAATACTGGACCCGCTTCAATGGCTTGTGCATAACCATGAAGTTTTAAAACCTCTTGTCCTGGTCTATGCATAACAACTTTTCGAATAGTACTAAATGCATTCTTTACTCCCCATTCAGCTCCCCAAATATCCTTGAGTAGCTTTTCATTATTAAAATCTTTAGTCACTCTTTTTCTCGATAAATATTGTCGTTTCATCAAATCCTCCCTTTCCTACTCACTAGTTTAACCAACTCATTTGCACTGCAATCTAATAGGGATGTTCTTCGTCTGTTGTAGCCCTAATTAATCAAAAATAGCCGATTAACGTCATACTAACGTTAATCGGCTATTGCTTTCTTTTTGTACTTCTATTAAATTAAAGAGCGATTTTAACAGATAATATAAAAACGTAAAGATTACCCCTTTACCGCACCAGCAGCAATGCCACCAGTAATCTGTCTTTGGAAGATCATATAAAATAAAAGCACAGGTCCCATCGAAATAATGAGTGATGCAAACAATGGTCCCCATTCTGTCCGATACTGCATTTCAGCCTGCATAACTGCAATAGCGACTGGGATTGTGTACTTAGTCGGGTCATTAATAAGTAGCAATGCGAAAATATACTCGTTCCATATATTTAAGACCGTTATAATCGCAACAGAAACAAGACCAGGCTTCGCTAAAGGTAGCATAATTCTAAAGAATGTGACGTAATGACTAGCACCATCAATCGCTGCGGATTCCTCTAGCTCCTTTGGCAATGTCTTAAAAAAGCCGACTAGCACGAATACGCCAAATGGAATAGCTGTTACTGTATACACAATGATTAGCCCAATCGGATTATTTGTTAAGCTGAAATCATTTAATAAAAAGAACAACGGTATAATGCCTAAAAAGATTGGTAGCATCATATAAGACAAATAGATCATATAGAGTAAGCCGTTACCACGAAACGCAAATCTTGCAATGACATAGGCTGTCATAGCTGCAAGTAACACACCAAATACTGTACTAAACGTTGTTATGAGTACAGAATTGATAAAATAACTACTAAATTGATATTTATCCCATACATATAAGTAGTTTTCCCATATTAATGGAAGCTCGGGAAAGCTCCACGGTTTGTTCAGCATAAATTGCTGATTGTTCTTCAGTGCGGCAAGAAGAGTCCATACTACGGGATAGAGAACACAAAATGACCATACGACTAAAAAGATTTTCATCATCCAACGCCAAAAAGGGTTAACGTTCACCTGCATCTACCATTCGCCCCCTCATGAAAGTTCAACTGTTTCACGCTTCATCAGACGTTGAAGCACGACCGTCGTCAGCAAGGATAGGACGAGGATCAATACGCCGATTGCAGCTGCGTAACTAAACTTACCATATTTAAATGCATTGAAGTATAAATAGGAGCCTAATACTTGAGTAGCGTTATCAGTACCACCCTCAAACGTCATAATCGTGACAATAACAAATGCACCGTTCAATGTCGTCATCACTATCCAAAGCACCGACGTCTTCACTTGCTCCCACATTAAAGGTAACGAAATGCTCCAAAATTGTCTCCATTGTGAAGCACCCTCGATATCTGCCGACTCATAAAGAGAATCAGGGATATTTAAAATACCTGCAACTAATAAAATAACAGTATAGCCGACCCCTGCCCAAATGGAAGGGGGCAATAAGGCAAATATCGACCACTGGTCACCAAGCCAAGGAAAGTTGAATTCCTTTTCAGTAAATAAAGAAATAAAAGAGTTCAAAAAGCCGATGTTCGGGTTATATATATAACGCCAAAGTACACCTACAACAACGACTGATAAAACGTTTGGAATAAAAAAGATGGCACGATAAAATCCAGAGCCTTTAATGCGAAATCGAGTCAAGCCTATTGCAAAGATAATCGATAAAACCATAAAACCAAGCACCTTGCCGATAATAAGAATGTAGTCGTTTCGTATACTCTTTAAAATGACTCCATCTCGAAGCAAGGCTTTAAAGTTATCTAGTCCCACAAAATTATACGTTTCTGATCCACCGGACCAATCAAATAAGCTTAAATATATTCCTTTACCAAGGGGGTACAATGCAAACAGGAAGTAGAGTGCAAGTGCGGGTAAAATAAAGCTTGCTAAAAATAAGTTTCGTTGCAACTTCACTGTAAGTTCACCAGCCTTATTCTAAAAGTGAAGCGATAATAGGGGAGTTCCCCTATTATCGCTGAATTTAAGTGACAGGATTAGTTTCCTCTCGCTTCTGCTGTCGCTTTCTCCATCCGCTCTACCCATTCCTGTGGAGTAATTTTTCCTTCTAGTAAGGCCATAGTAGAATTATTACGCTCTGTTACAAGTGCTTCTGGCATAACAACCTCAGGAGAAACTACAGTATCTGCTGAGCTATAGAAGGCAGCTGCCTCAATCGTCAGCTTCGTTGCGTTTGTTCCAGATAAATCTGCTTTTATGTTAGAAGGTGCTTTAGACAATTCTGCCCAAGCCTTAGATTGCTTTTCAGTGTAAATATATTGTAAAAATGCTTTTGCTGCCTCAGGATTTTTAGCTTTTTTTGCAATTGCGACAGTAGATACATATGGATTTGCTACATATTTACCACCGTTATCCTGACCGATAGATGGGATAAATCCAAATTGAAAGCCATCTGGCACGTCACTACCCATTTCTCCTTCTACCCAAAGTCCGTTAGGAATAAATGCTGCTTTGTGCTGTAGGAATTCCATTTGCGAATCTGTATGGTTAAGTGCAACTGAACCTTGATCAATAAAGCCCTTGTCACGCATCTCTACCATCTTCTCAAGTGCCTTCATAACAGGCTCACTCTTCCAGATGCCCTCTTCTAAAGCATTGATACGTTTTACAATTGATGTATCGTAGCCATTCATCGCTACAATCGTTGGATCTAGCAATGCACCGTTAATGTAATAAGGGTATACACCAGTGTGGATGTAGACACTCATATCACCTTCTGCTTGGATTTTTTCTCCCACACTAATAAAGCTTTGCCAATCTGTAGGTGTCTCCCAGCCTTTTTCAGCAAACAGGTTTTTATCGTAAAACGTTCCCCAAGAGCCAAAAACGAAAGGAATAGCATGCATTTTTCCAGCCTCATACTCCTCTGGCTGTGCAATTAATAAATCCAATATGTTCTGACCATCTACATTTTCAGCCTCTTTAAGCCAATCTGTAATATCCATTAGCTGATCGTCCTGCACCATTTGTCTAGTATTAGAGCCTGCTCCATCTATGTAGACAAAGTCTGGTGGATCACCTTGTAGCCAGCGCGGCTTCATTTGATCGTTGATTTTAGGACCTGCGGATTGTTTAATCTTTAAATCAGGATTCAACGCTTGAAACTCTGCAATAGCTTGTTTCCACCAAGCATCACCATAGCCTCCAACGAAGTACTGAATTTCAAATTCACCTTGAAGACCTCCACCATTGTCTGTCGTTTGTGTATGAGAGTCTGTTGTGTTTGTAGATGTAGTCGTTGATGTCTGACTTGAGTTGTTTTCAGAGTTAGTATTACTGCTAGAACAGCCTGCCACCAGTACTGTAATGAGCAACATAACACTGAATGTCCACGATAAACCTCTTGCTTTCTTTTTCACGAGATAAACCCCTCCTAATTGATAAAATTGGTAATATCTCTTACCTCTTTCATCATAATTTTAGAAGGGGTTTTACTCCATTGAATATCTTCTTATTAAAGGTCATTAATTTCTTAATCTTCTGGTTTGCCCTCTGCAAGCTCCTGCAATCGATCGAGTGCCTCCTGTGGAGACATTTCTCCTAGGAGCACCGCTTGCCCCATATTCCTTGTTGCCTCCTTCACAGAAGTCCAAACGGGATCATTCATAGGGTAAAAGTAGGCATCGTTAATTTGATTAATCCAATGCTTCATATTAGCATCCTTCTCATAAAGCTTATTGCCTACCGTCTTTGTTACAGGCACAAAGCTCTCACGAAGGATAAATTCTTCATAACGCGAATCTTCATAAATAAAGTCCAAAAATGTGCGGATTGCCTCCTTATCAGTATGATCTGTTTTGAAGGAAACAAGAACATCCTGTACACCAAAGGATAATGGTAATTGCTCATCCTTAACAGGAATTGGACCTATTCCCCACTTCAACCCTGGAAACTCACGCGGTACAACTGAGGTGAAGTAATTTCCACTAATCATTAAGCCTAGCTTACCGTTACCCAGTATTCGGTGCTTTTCATCGCGAGTTGTTACACTTGGCTCTGCATCAGTTAACCCTTCATCGTAAAGTCGCTTAAGAAATGTTAATGCCTCCACATTTTCATCTGAATTAATTAACCAACGTCCGTCCTTTTTCCAGCCTCCGCCAGCCCCATAAAAGAAATAAGTTAAATATGCCCAAATTTCATTATCAGTAAAATCTATCCCAAAGCCGTCTGCCTTTCCCTTGTCTCTAATAGCTCTTGCTGCTTCCTCTAATTCACTCCATGTGCTAGGCGGCTTTTCTATGCCCGCTTCTACTAACAAATCTTTGTTATAGTACATTTCTCTAATTGAAGCGACATAAGGAATAGCATACTGCGTACCAGCAATTTCATCCATTGATATAAAATGAGGATAAAAGTTTAACATTAGCTCTGGAGATACGAGCTCATCCATTGGATTTAGCAAGCCCTTATCAACATAATGGGCATAGCCATTTGTATTTAATAAATCAGGAGGATCGTTTTGGCTTATCATAATATTAAAGGCAGACTCAAGAATATCCCAGTTGATAACCTGTAGCTCAACATGAATACTAGGATGCTCTGCATGAAAATCCTTTACTAGCTGTTCCAAATACGGTTTAGTTGACGTGCTATATTCGGCTGCCACAAACTTAATGATAGCAACACGATTCGTATTAGCTGCTGGTTGCTCAGTAGCTTGTTCATTTGAGCAGCTCGTTAAATATACAGTCATAGCTGTAACGAGCATAATAAAAAAGCATAACTGAATTCGCGATTTCATTTATGACGCCCCCTCTAAAATATTGTTTAATGCTATCTAATCACAAAGGGAAACAATATTTTTTGGTTTTCTGGCTCATACATATTATTTTGTGTAATAACTACAGGCTCAAGCATAACCGTTGAATTGGAATGTGGATTACGAATCAAATCTACTGCTGCTTTAATCCCTAAATAGCCTAGATTAAATGGCTTGCGAACAACTACAGCTGCCATTAATCCTTCTTCCAATAGTTTTATTTCGTTTATCGAGCCTTCAAAGCCAACGAGCTTGACGCTTTTATTAACTAGCTCAATTCCTTTAAGAGCTTCCGTTACGCCAACCGTTGCAATGCTATCCATTACAATTATTCCTGACAAATCTTTGTGATCGGAAAAAATCACCTTTGTTTTGGCATAGGTTTCTTCCTCTGAATAATTGAAATATGACCCTACGATTTCTATATGGGGATATTCAGCCTCCAAAGCTTCCCGCACGCCTTGTTCTCTTAGCAAGGCAACTTGATAGTTTTTCATTAAGCTCATCATTACAATTTTAGAATTTGGCTTCAGCTGTTGTGCCAATACAGCTCCCGCTTTCCTACCAGCATCAACATGGTCGGTCATCACTAGCGAATCGACTTTACCTGCCTGCAAGGCCATATCAATAACAATTAAGCGTATACCTGCTTTTTTTACTTCCTCCGCTGCAGGCACCAATGCTTCAACATCGACAGGTGCCAGCATAATTGCATCAGGTTTCTCAGCTATAGCTTCACGAAGTAGCTCGATTTGTTCCTCTATGTCAGTTTCTGATAAAGGACCACGAATATCTACGATAACATCGAATTCCTTCTCAGCGGAATGGATGCCTTGTGCGACCGTTTGCCAAAACTCCTTGCGTATATCGTTCGTTTTTAATATGGCAATTATTTTTTCTTGCCTATGCTCCTGAGTAAATATAGCCCGTAATATTAATATGAGTGACAGTCCGAGAAGGAGCAAAAACAATACCATAAGCATCCTCTTACCACTACTCATCGATACATTCCTCCTCATGACGAATAGGTAGGCGAATCATAACCTTTGTACCGTTACCACACTCACTTGAAATATAAATCCCTTCCTTACCGTATAGCAGCTTTATCCTTTCGTTTACGTTTGCAACTCCGATTCCGCGTTTATTTACTGGTTCGTGATTTGATGATAATAAATGCTTCAGCTTTTCTGGTGGAATACCGACGCCATCATCTTCAATTTCGAAAATCAGCTCGTTATTTTCTAACCACCCCTTAACACGAACCGTTCCCATTCCTTCTTTATTTTTTATGCCATGATAAATGGCGTTTTCCACAAAAGGTTGTAGTAAAATGCGAGGCATTCTACATTCTAAAGCAGCAGCATCGAATTCAACTCTATAATCAAGTCTATCCTTGTAGCGTAGCTTTTGGATTTTTAAATAGTTAGTAATATGTTCTCTCTCAATGAATACAGGAATCCACTCCTCGTCCTTTTGAATGCTGGAACGAAATAATCTAGCAAGTGAGGCTGTCATCTCTACAACTTCACTATGCTTCTTTCGTTCAGCCATCCATATAATAGAATCGAGTGTGTTATATAAAAAATGAGGATTAATCTGAGCTTGTAGTAGACGCAGTTCATTTATACGTTTAATTTCCTGATCTTTAAGCTTCTGATTCATTAACTCTTTAATTTTACTAACCATGACGTTAAATGTACGTGCCAATTGACCAATCTCATCTATACTTAAAATTTCCGCCCTTATATTAAAATTCCCTCGCTCTAGTTTTTTCATGCTTGATTGTAGTCTCTTAATCGGGTGTGAAAGACGCTTTGATATGATATTGGAAATAAAAATTGCAACTACAATACTAATGAGCATCAAAATGATATAGGAAAGCTGAATGACCTCCTTATTCTCAATAAGCTCATTCATATAGGCAACACTAACGATTTTCCAACCAAATCCAGTATCCTCTATAGTGTAAAGCCTCTTCTCCCCTTCCTCTGTAATAAAGCTACTGCTTCTAGAGGTTACCTCTTCAATAAGCTCCTCCTTTATACCACTGTATAAAAGCTGCTGCTGTGGGTGATAGATGATATTGCCTAACTCATCGACAATGAAGACGTAACCTCGATTGCCTAGTTTAATTTGACTACAAATTTCATCAATAACACTTAAATTTAAATTAACTAGAAATACACCTTCGCCAATCATGCCGTCTGCGCTTTTTAATTCTCTGCTTAAGGAGACGACCCAGCGATACTCATTTTGAATAATATTTTGTACATGCGGAGGCGACAGCACCGGTTCACCACCCGCATCCACCGCCTTCTTATACCACGTTTGTGACTTTATATCTGCGTAAGGATTCAAGCTTGTAACTCGTCGATCTGAAACAAACCTTCCATTGTAGCCAATTAGCATAATGGAAGAAATATCCGAACGTGTTATGATAATGGTTTGAAATAAGTCCGATATACGTTTTTCATAAGGTCTACGTGCTTCTTCAGTAATAAAGCTCGTATCGGACAAGTAATATTTCACATCACGATTGGTTAGTGCAAGCTGCGAAATTTGCTCCATATTATCTAAGTAGGTAAGAATATTCATCTTCACCTGCTTCATCAATTCAGCGATATATTGACGAGAGTTACCCTCCACAGCATCTGAAGTAAGCAGATAGGAGTTTAAACTCGTTACAGCAAGAACGAATGCTAGGAGCAAAGAGATAATAAATGTGATACGAGACTGAATACTTCTAAAGCGCAATATTCTAATAGGTTTATACCGAGGAAACATCCGCATTCGGTTGCTCCTTTTCTCGTAATTTTCTGTATTCTCTAGGGGTTAAGCCTGTATGCTTTTTGAATAAAATACTAAAATAGTGAGGATCGCGAATGCCAACTGCACCAGCGATTTCGTAGGTTTTCAAATGTGTATGACACAGTAGCTGCTTAGATTTTTCTATTCTAATTTGTGTCAAATATTCAACGAAGGTCATTCCAAGCTGTTGCTTGAACAACAGACTAAAGTGGCTTAGACTCATATGAACATAACGACAAACCTGCTGGAGAGAAATATTTTCATCCGCATAATGGCTCTCGATATATTCTGCTGCCCTAAGCACCTGAAGCTTTGACATGTCCTTCTCCATTTCATGGATACTAAACACTCTATTAATTCCAAGTAGCATGCGATATTGCAAAGCATTAGCAGCACTATTATATGACTCCGGAAGCTGTTCAACACAGCAAACAACATGCCCGATACCAACTGAGACGGTAAAGTTTAAGCAGGAATAAACTGTTTCACGTAGTCGCTCAGCACACTCAAATGCATGCTGCACTAAGAATTCGCCAAGACGATTATGAAGCACAGCAACTATTCGTTGCTCGCGGGTACGAAGGACGATACTATTTTCAGATACGAGTAGCTCCTCTGTAATATTAAATACCGCAAATCGAAGTAAATCCTTGTCCAACTCAGTAAGCTGCTTCAAAGCTCTATCACCAAAGTTATCAATATCAATAATTAATACTATAAAATCCGCTTGTATCTGAGGTAAGCCTAAGTTACGAAGCTGTTCATCTGCCTTCGTTTCGGGAATTGGAAATTCCAGCATGCGTGATAACATATTTTCTCTTAACAAGGGTAAGCTTTGGTTGAGCTGAATTTGTACTTGCTGCAAAGCAGCAATTTTTTTTCTTTCCTCATCAAGAGTCAAGCGTACCTTATCTAATAGATGACCAAGCTCTAAAGCAGTAATAGGCTTTAGTATAAAATCATCTGCATTTAAGCGTAAAGCTGCTCTTGCATATTCAAACTCGTCATAACCGGTAATGATCATGACCTTTACATTTGTAAATCGCTCCTTTATTTCACGTGTCAGCTCTAGCCCGTCCATGAATGGCATGCAAATATCAGACAACACCAAATCTGGTTTTAGATGCTCCATTGCTGCAATGGCTTCGCGACCATCCTTAAAATCACCAATTAGCTCAAAGCCATGGTGCTTCCAATCGATCGTCTCTTTAATACCCTCGCGAACTTCAAGCTCATCATCAACGATAATAATTTTATACATCGTTTTTTACCTGCCTATTATAATCGTTATTATTTCGTCAAACATTTTGTGCCTAGCTAACCTTACTAGAGCTTTGCTCCCAGTAACTCTTATGAGCTTTCCATTAATTGTATATAGAGAATAAATCGATACCTAGCTAACAACAATACCTCTATTTTTACATTTAGGTGCTTTTCTTTACCATTTTCAATATAAGTCATAAGCATATTCATTATGGTTACGACAAAGGGGCCTAGAATGAATGCTTCTAAAGCCCCTTTGTATTTGAGATTATGTTGTAATGTTAAGATTCATTCGCACCAAAGATCGCTAGCCATTGCTGTAAAATGGTAAACTTCTGTCCATCCCACTGAAGTGTGTTTATGATGTATCCTAAGGAATCAGCATGATAAAGTCCGCTTAACTGCTGGTAAGCTTGAATTTCATACACGCCATTGCGATCCATATCAACCGGATAGAAGCCACTTATACCGTCAGCCCAGCCTTGAATTGGCTTTTTTAATGTGCCGTCTACGATATAAAGTTGTGTTAAATAATCGGTACCTCTATTGCTAATATCAATTAAATAGCTTTTGCCTGTAGCATGACTAACAATTTCAACCTTATAGCCGTCCAAGTAGTTAACCTCATATTGATTAAGTGCATTATATTGCTCATAGTCGAATAGCTTTTGAGCTTCGTTGTTAACAAAGGAATAAATATAATCAAAGGTAAATGCTCCCGAACCTCCAGAATCAATCACAATCATAATGTCCTGTATACCATTGCTAGTAAAATCACCTAAAAAAACTGTTGGATTATAACCAGCGTTCCCATTAGCATTCAATGGAATAACAAACACTTGATTTGTTACGCCATCCTGAATATTCAACGTGATCTCCTTCAAATAAGCACTAGGTGGATCTTCTGATTTTATTGCTGTTAAATATACGCGATCAGATATGCCATCACCGGTTACATCACCAACCATTGAACTTATTATTTGAGTTTGACCTACACGGTAAGAAGCTGAAAAAACAGGTTGCGTACGTCCACCTATAACGCGATTAGCTCCATAATAATATCCACTATACATGAATCTTCACTCCTATGAGTTATTCGTCCCGTGTTAGTGTATTCGACTCAATAGAAATGTTGATATTTTATGAAGTAAACGCTAGCTATGTTAATCTAAAACATCCTTTTCAACAAACTGTCCTTCTCGAAATTCGAAACGCTTAAATAGCGTCGTCAATTCACCAATCTGCTTGTTATCCTCTATTGCTGTAACCATGTCTGTTTGCCAATAAAACAGGTCGTCGTTATCATCATTAAACTGATAACTTCCCATCTTAATAAAGTTTTTATTTTCAAAAGCCGTACGCTCTTTAAGCATACCTTTCCAAGCCTCTGTCCATTCACCATTATGACTCATATACATAAGATGGACTTCCCTAACGTCAATACCCGATCCACCAGCTCTAGTGACAATATTGTACAGTGGAGAAATATCGTCGTTATCAAATAAAAACTCAATATCCCACAGCTCCACATGCCAAGGCTGCTCATAGATTAATTTATATGAGCCATCTAGCTGTACATCAAATACAAAAAAGTGACCGAGATGAACACCACCATCAATTTTAGCTAATACTTCTAAATCTAAATCCCTATCAATATTGTTCTCTTCAAACAATAATTCTTCAAAATAATATTCGTCTTCTTTCCCTTGAGCTTGTATCCAAGCTACAACTTCATCTTTAGTCAGTACTGTTTGAAGTACTTCATCCTCATTTTTTAAGGATTTACCATTTATGAATGAGAGGATTGAAATGCTAGCTAATGCTGTACAGATTACTATAATAAGAAGTGTTATCTTCATGCCTCTATTAATCTTCATTGCATATTCTCCTTTTTATTTAGTTAAAGCATATATAAAGTTAGACGCTAGGTAGTATTAAATGTTTTATTCCTATTTGTTCTAACGAAGCTAGTCTAAAACATATTGCAAATTTTTTTATTAATAAAGGCATATTAAATTAAAT
>Ga0182742_1002340_pt1 | contig 21254 bp, 24 predicted proteins | sample eDN5th37CBELigMG_FD_128880 | JGI IMG/M metagenome (GOLD analysis project Ga0182742, IMG submission 128880) | Enriched Miracle-Growth compost microbial communities from Emeryville, California, USA - eDNA 5th pass 37_C BE-Lig MG (version 2)... ... | reverse complement strand
CAGACAACTCCATGCTGACCTCCTGATCCAATCGCCAGTCACGGGTTCAGAATCTCATGCAAACCCTTAGCTGCAAAGGAAAAGCTGTCTTTGGTTGATAATGCCGGCGCTCAATCAGGAACAGATCTTGCGCTGACCCCTTTAAGACAGCGCCGCAGCCGAGGCGCTCTCTTTCCTGATGGACGGTCCCACAACACACCAAGAGCATCGTTGTCCCAAGCATCATCGCAGCGAACTCTCGGACAGGATCTCGGCGACATTTTATGAGCGGTGAAACCCGGCGGCAGCCAGCCTTACCTCCCGGGCCCTGATGCGCTCCCGATGGGCCGTGTAGAGGCCGCTGGCTGCGATGACGAGACCGCCAGCGAGAGTCATGGCTCCTGGAGCGGTGCCGAAAATGGCAAAGCCGAGCAGCCCGGCAAACAGGAGCTGAGCGTAGGAAAACGGCGCGATGGTGGACGCGGCACCCTTGCGGTAGGCCAGGATGATCAGCCAGTGGCCTGTGGTCGAGCAGAGACCCATTAGGACAGCCACGCCGATTTCGCCAGCTGTGGGGATACGCCAGTGAAACGGCACGAAGGCGGACAGGGCGAGCAACCCGATTACCGCCGACCACGCCAAGGTCGCCTCTGGCCGTTCAGAGCTCATTCGGCGTGTGGAAATCGCGGCCACCGCCCAGGCAAGGGCTGCGCTGATCGGCAGCAGGGCAGCCAGCTGGAAAGCCGAGCTGCCGGGCTGGACAACGAGCATCACGCCCAGAAAGCCTACCGCCGCTGCAGCCCAGCGCCGGATGCCGACTGTCTCACGGAGAAGCGGGATCGAGAGTGCGGTGATGAAGATCGGCGAGATGAAGTTGATCGCCGTGGCTTCAGCTACCTGAAGATATCCCAGTCCAAGGATGAAGAGGACGGCTGAGCCGGTCGTGGCCAGCGCCCGGATGATTTGAAGACGCAGGCGCCGCGTGTGCATCGCCCTTGCGCCACGCGCGACGAAGACCGTCGGCACGACCACCAGACAGAAAACGAGGTAGCGTAGCCAAGTGACCTCGATCGCAGGCAGCGTATCCGTCAGGATCTTCGCGGCGACATCACCCATGGCGAAGAATACGGTCGATAGAAGGGCCAGGCCAATGGCGGCCAAGGTCGTGTCCTTGGCAGGGGCAACGCTCCCGGCACTGGGGCTCGCGGGCACAGCCTCAGGAAGGGATGGACAGTCCGCGACAGCGGAGATGGAGGGAGGCGGGCTCATGGGCGCTTGGAAGGTCTCGGCGAGGGCGTGAGGGCGTGTGGCTTCACGCATCTAGTGCATAAAGCAATATAGACCGAGACTGCTGAATCTCGCGTGAACCTTGCCCTTTTGCGTGCGCGGGGCTGCCCCGCGCTGGGCGCATGGACGTCGGCCTGCCGCGGCACCGGCGGTGATCGCACCAAGTCGCATGGTCAACTACGGTACACCACCAAAGTTTTCCTAACACTGGTTTTTATCTCTGGCTCGCCGTGCCATGTGTACTGCGCCTCCAACGAGACAAAGCTGTGAACGATCTCCCGGAACGGGGCAGGCCGTCGGCTCCGCGGCAGATCCTCCAGCAGCTCGGCAGTCCAGGTGCAGGGTTGGCGCAAGCCGCTTCTGACCACGCAAGCGAGCTGCCCTTCGAACCATTCATAAGCTTTGGCGATGGCCCCTCCTCGATGGGATCCCCTATCTCAGGGGGCGATATTTCACGCCGAAACGCATCGGGGGGTGAGCGAGCCATACTCGGATCACTATGAAAGACATTGATCAGCTCGGCTCCGAGCATCTCCGAGATCACCGGCTGACCCGTCAGCGCCTAGTATGAGGAATGGCAGGCTGTTTGGAATCTTAAGTCGCCTGATGAGGCTTGCAGGCGAGGATTTCCAACCGCTCGATCTCGGGAGGGTCAACGAAGAGTTCTGGGGCTTGCTGGATCAAGGTCACAAGCGCTTCACCAGCCAAGTGGGTGTTCCGCGCGGCTTCGTCTTGGAAAGCGGCAAAAAGCGCGAAGGTGTTGTGATCTAACCTCACAGCATACCACGTTGTTGTTTCCGGCTCATTTTCAACCAGGGGAAAGAGTGACTGGAGGAGCGCGGCGGCCTCTTCCTCTCGATCCGGCCGTGCTTCCAGGGGCACATACAAGGCGAGTTTAGTCATGCCAGCATGCCTTCCTCTTTGCTTAAGGGTAACCGAGGGATATGGAGCAACCATAGGCAGCGCCTAGGCGGCTTCGCGGGCGAAGATCTCTCTTCACCCTTCCCTGCCATACCACAGCCCTTTTGGAGATAGGCGGAGGAGAGCTTAGACGAGCTCCTGACGTCTCCCGGCTATGAGCCTTGGCGATCGATGGTTGTGCAACCTCGCCCGAGATCCAGAGCGGTATGATCCGAAGACCGATGCCGCACGTCAGCTTGGAGCTTTTGGTTCTCCGACCTTCACGGTCGGTCAGGAAGGTTTCTGGGGTGATGCCCGGCTGGAAGAAGCGCAGTTATGGGCCGGGGCTCACCACCCGGCCCTAACCCGCTGGCGGAATTCCGAGCAGGCTTTAGCTTAGCCGTTCCCGATGATTTTGCCTGCCAGTGCTGGGCCAGCAGAAACCAGACTGACCGACACTATGACGCCCAACGCCATGATCGTGGAAAGCGCAAAGGTGGACAGACGCTTCAGCATGACTGTTCTCCTGCCCTTCTGACGTGGGGAGCTCAGCGTTCCTTCAAGGGTGATAAGTGAGGATCGCCAATGGGTTGATCTGCCGATGAACCTCAAGAGTAGACACATGGGCCAAGGTCGAGCGGCGACATGCTGCGATCTTCGCAGCTGATGTGGCTGGCGCCTGCTGGGAGGAGTTCCCGGCCCCTTTGACTTTATCGCTGAACGGCGCTGCCGACGGGGTGGGGCTTCTCCGCTCCCATCCCCACCAAGGCGGTCAGAACCGACCTCTCGGAGGCTAGCAGTAAACCCAGAAGGAAGATGTAGGAGGTCAAAGCGTGACTTGACCCTGATGTATGTTCTGTGTTTGTTCTTTTCGAGGCATAGATCAACAGGGATCACCAGATCATGATTCGCACCGGCTCAGACCGAAAGCTCACCGAACCCGGAGAGGCCGAGGAACAGACAAAGGACCTGAAGCGGCTCCTCGCGAAAGCTGAACAGCAGATCAGGAAGCTGCAAGAGAAGATCGCGGATCAGAAGCAGCAGATTCGTGAATTACAGGCTCAAGCCAAACATGAGAATGGCCTTGCTGCTGAGCGTGAGGAACTTAAAGCTGAGATCGGTGACCTGAAGAGCGAAATTAAGGAATTGACCCGCGCCAACCGGGAGCACGTCGAGAAACTTGAGACATTCCGGGCCGAGAATGCGAGGCTGAAGGCTGGAGCAAAGGTCGCGTCCCAGAGCAGAACGGCCGCTCAGGCAGACCTTCGAGAATCAACGCAAACCTTGCTGTCCTGATGATTGGAGAAACAGGCTGGTCTACGGCTCTGCCGAAATGGCTCTTGGATTGTTCCCTTATGAGCATCCATATCGAAGGCATGGGGAAGACATCAAAGCCCAACCCAGGCAAGTCGCGAGGCACCTGAACAGCCCGGTGCTTGGTTGCCGATCCGCCTCGGTGTGGATGGGAAGGCTCTCGATGGTTTGGACAAGCGAGCCATCGCTGTACGGTTTGGGATCGGTATCGTGGCAAGGTGGCTTGTGGGCGGCTCCGGTCTTCTTCAGTGCGTGGTCGCCGGACTGGCTGGATCACTCGTCGGTGGCTTTCTTCCGGAGCTCTTTGGAATTGTGTCCTTGGCATCTGCAATCAGACCGCCAGCCGTATTGCCATTGTAACGAGAGGTGCAGTGATCGTCGTTCTCCTCGCCGCATCATCGGCTGACCGATATCGACTCTCACGACTTCATTCACATAATTTGATGCCGTGACGAGGCCGGGGTCTGCAATCAGATGAACATCTTCATACTCACCGGGGCTGGCGTGTCAGCCGAGAGCGGCCTCGGTACCTTTCGGGATAAGGACGGCTTTTGGTCCCGTTTTGATCCGATGAAGCTCGCTACGCCAGAGGCTTTTGCCCACAACCCAGACGAGGTGCATGCCTTCTACAACATGCGCCGTCAAAACCTCCTTTCGGCGGAGCCCAATGCCGCTCACCGGGCTCTTGCCCGCCTGGAGACGGGTCTGGTGGAGTGCGGCGGTCGCCTGTTCTTGTGTACGCAGAACATCGACGACCTCCATGAGCGGGCTGGATCGCAGCGGGTCGTCCATATGCACGGAGAACTGCTCAAAGCACGTTGCACAGCCTGTGGCGACACGATGCCATGGCGTGAGGACTTGAGTGTCGAGGTATCCTGCCCGTCCTGCCTCCATTCGGGAGGCTTGAGACCTCATGTGGTCTGGTTCGGCGAGATGCCGCTGGACATGGATGCAATCTACGATGCTCTCCTGGAAGCCGACCTGTTCGTTGCCATCGGCACGTCGGGCTCGGTCTACCCGGCTGCTGGGTTCGTGTCAGAAGCGCGAGGGCACGGCATCCGCACCTTTGAAATCAACTTGGAACCCTCGGACAACGCCCGACAGTTCCACGAAGGCCGGTATGGACCAGCAAGCGAGGCCGTCGCGGCTTGGGTCGAGCAGACACTTTCGTGAAGGATCATGGGCCTTGTAGGTCGATGGTGATGCCGTTCGGGTCCTTTAGGAAACACTGGGGAGTTTGCTGTCCAGATTATGCCCCAGTCCAGAATGGTGGATCCTCATGGCGCCCCCGAATGCGAAGCGCCACCCCCACACCGTTAGTGTTGATCTGCGTCAGAAGGTTGATCAACGAGCCTCCTGATCTCGAACACCACTGCCGTGACAAAGGCGGAAAGCAGGACAAAGCCCAGAATGGTCGCAAAAGTGCCGTCCTGGACTCCAGGGTTCAATCCGATCAAAGCAATCGACAGCAAAGCCGGGATGCCGAGGGTGATGGCAGCAAGGATGTAGAGGGGCGTTGCTCGCTCATCAGCCTGCTGGTTCATCGGAGCACCGTGCGCCATTCCTGTTTGTGTCCGGACCTCCATCCGTGCCGAGGTATTCCTCACACGATCTGAAATGGATTGAGGAGCAATGCGGGATGTGCGTTTATCATCCTCACCACTGTCCGACTTGGGATCAGGGGCCATGGGGTGATGCTGAGCTGACTCCAGCGTCGAGTCGCCTCGTACCCCTGCTTCTGCGCTGGGCTGAGCTGGAGCGCCAGCAGCGCTCTGATCGGGCTCTGTTCGGCTATGATCATCCGCCAATGCGACCGTCTGCACCTGTTGCTCCGCCTCATCCTTGACTCTGCTGTGGGGGCTCTGCTGATCCGACGCGTTCTGGGTACCTTCGGCGACCACGCTGTGGTCTCTGGCGAGAGGGTTGCCCCGCTCGGACAGTGTGCTGGAGGCAGAGTTCCCCTCTGGGCCTTCCATCACCTCGCTTGACAGTTCGACGTTCGCGGCGTCCACGACCGCGTCCGCCTTGCGTTTGGGAGCCGCACGCGGCTTGCGCGTGGGAGATTTCGGCGGTTGCCCACCTGCCGCATCTCCCTGCTGTCTGTGGTCGTTACGTTGGCGCGGGCGCTTTGGGGTCTTGCTCATATTAAAATCAAGAGCAGATACCTTGGCTTTTTGATGACATAGATGCTGACGCTTGATGACGAAAGAGTGTCTGGCGTGACACCACTCAGAGGCTTATCCTCAAGGCCTTCGCCTCTGCGTTCTTCTAAGATGGTTATTGCTGCAGAACCAGACGAGGACACACTGGAACCTCGATCCTGCATCTTTGTTGGCCTGCCTTCCTTAGCAAAGAGGAGGTCGGGCCAATAATCTGCCCGTTCTGCAACCAAGAGGTCGATCAGCCCTGCCGCAACACGGTTGAGGTGCAACGGCGAGCCAGCGAGAACATCGAGCGATGCGATCAGGCTCTGCGGAACCTGAAAGGGATCGTGTTCGACTAACCGTGGCGGCTGGCGTAGCGGCGCTTCTTGGTAAGATTCTTCATCCCTTCGAGGACCTTGGTTGGGGCGATCACCTCTTTATAGCGGCGGGTGTGCTTCTTGAATGATGGGCGCATGCGCGATTTCCCAGCCATGGTTTTTCTCCTTTCAGTTGGTCCCACATCGAACCATACTGAGTCGTAAAGGAACACCTTATCCCGAATGGGTACACGAAGTTCAGGTCAAGGTCGAAACATCGGTGCTATGCTAACCCCGCCCCTGATCAGGTGGGAGAGATGCCATGCGCGTCTACGCAACATTTGCAGCTATCTTTCTTGCAGTTCCTGCCTTGGCGCAGGACAAAGCGACAATTCAGAGCCTGAGCGATCAGTTCGCAAGAGCCTTCAATGTCGGTGATGCAGCAGCCGTCGCGGCACTTTACACTGAAGATGCCGTTATCCTCCCGCCTGGAGGCGAGGCGATGAAGGGCAGGAGTGCCATCCAGGCTTTCTGGAAGGACGCCGCCGAGCAGCTTGGGGACGGGAAGCTGACCACTGGCGATGTGAAGTCACTTGGTAATGAAGCAGCCCGTGAAATTGGCTCCTTCACGTTCCGAACGAAGGGAGCGCAGCCGCAGGAGATCACCGGCAAGTATGTGGTGATCTGGGAGAAGGTCGGCAAAGATTGGAAGCTCTCTACCGATATCTGGAACATGAACAAATAATCCGGAAACAGACTTTCAGACGAGATTGCGATCTGGAGCCGTCGAGGGGGCATAATGATTAGCTAGCTTGTCCATATCACCTGTGGTCCTGAGAACCCGATTAAAGCGACACTCGCCTTTTCCGTCGCAGCAGCGGCAGTCGAGGCAGGACATGAGGTTCATGTCTTTCTGGCTGGTGATGTGGTCCAACTCATGCGCGAACCCGTGCGGAGCGCTCCGACGGGGCTCGGTACAGGTGCGCGGAGGTGAGCCGGTGCCGGTAGGGACGTCAGCTCTGAGGTACCTGGCGATCAGATCAATCAGGGCCCAACCACCCTACCACATAGAATGCACAAACAAGGCCCGCAAGAACTCACGCGGGCCCTGACGTTCCAGGGCCCGCCTCGGCCTCCGATCACGAGAATTGCAGGACGACCTTGCCGAAGTGATTTCCACTCTCCGCATGGCGAAGAGCACTGACCGCCTCCATCCAGGGATATACGCGGTCGACGACCGGCCGCAGCTGGTTCACCTGCATGGCCATGTTCATCGCTTCAAAGGAAGCGCGGGACCCGACTGGAATGCCGCGGACGCGCACCTGGCGGCGGAAGATGGCGAGTGGGTTGATCTTGCCCTCCGTTCCCCCGAGGTACCCGATGACGTTGATCTGTCCGCCCAAACGCACAGCTCGGAGAGACTGGGCGAAACTCTCGGGTCCGCCAACCTCGATGACGTGATCAACCCCGCGCCCACCGGTCAGATCCAGGATGGTCTCGGCCCAGTCCGGCTGACGGTGATAGTTGACGCCTGCGAACGCACCAAGCGCCTTGGCACGTTCAATCTTTCCGTCGCTGCTTGATGTCACGATCACCCGTGCGCCCGCGGCGGCAGCGAACTGAAGCGCAAACAGGGAAACACCGCCGGTTCCTAGGACCAGCACGCTCTCCCCGGCCTTGAGCGCTCCCTCAGTCACGAGCGCGTGCCAGGCCGTGACGGCGGCGCACGGGAGCGTCGCCGCCTCGACATCGCTCAGGTGTTCCGGAGCAACGATAACACCTTGCTCGTCCAAGCGGACATATTCCGAGAGGAGCCCGTCGATTGGCCCTCCGAGTTGAGAGGAGGTTTCCGCCATGTCGAAGCTTCCTGCCGTCCATCGCTGCCAGAACGTACTGCAAACCCGGTCTCCCACCCTCACACGCGTCACATCCTTACCAACGGCGACGACCTCCCCGACACCGTCCGAGAGTGGCACCAGTGGGAGCGGAAACTTGGTGTGGTAGGTGCCGCGGACAATCTCGACGTCGCGGTAGTTCAACGCCGCTGCTCTCACCCGGACGACCACTTCCTGTCGGCGCGGCTCCGGGACCGACCGCTCAACGACCTGCAGGTTGTCGAACCCATAGGCCCCGTCGATTACAAGTGCCTTCATCTGCATCTCCTTTCAACGAACGAGATGCAGTGATGCCCTTGCCCGAAGCCGCTTTCAAATTCATAATATTCAGAATCATTATGAATGTGAGCGTTATGCTGGACGAGATGCGCACCTTTGTCCTCCTATCGCAGGAGGGCTCAATCCAGCGAGTAGCAGAGCGGGTTCGCCTGACGCAGCCGGCTGTCAGCCGTCAGATCCAACGACTGGAGCAGGCCTTGGGCGTCGAGTTGCTGGATCGCCGCCTGAAGCCGCCTAGGCTGACACCCGCCGGAGCCGAAGCTCTCTCGCGCTGCCGACAGATCCTTGCCGCTTATGCGGAGATGCAGCGTATCGGAGCACGTGGCGAGCCCGAAGGCCTCCTGCGTGTGGGGATCGCCCACGGCCTTGCAGACGACCGCCTCGCAGCAGTTGTGAGCAGTCTGCGGGAGACATTTCCAAGGGTTATCCTTCAGCTGACTGCGGGATGGAGCGACAGGCTCGCCGAGAACCTCCAGCGTGGAATGCTTGATGTTGTATATCTCTTGTCGAGCTCGTCAGACCGTGCATACCTCAGCGGTAGCACCGTTCTCGGTCATGAGCCGCTCGCGATCATCGCCTCGAGCGATCTCGCGCACGCTCGCGAATACAATGCCGCAACCATTGCCAGCCATCCCTGGATCCTGAACCCTGAACCGTGCGACGCGAGACACCGTCTCGCCAAGGTTCTGGCCCCTCACAGCCGCCGCTTGAACATTGCGGCCGAGGTCCAGGACGCAAGATTGCAAATTGCGCTCGTGCGCGAAGGCGTGGGCTTCAGCCTAATGCCTCGTCGCCAGCTTCGTTCCGGTCATCCGGATGGAATTGACGAGGTCGGCGTCCCGGATCTAAACCTGATCCTCGCCATCGAAGTCCAGCGCTCGCCGCACCTCTACAATCTCAAACCGGTCGAGGATGCTCTGACTGCTCATTTTGCTGCCCTCACCGGTGACCCGGTGCGCCACGACTGACCATCGATGAGGATCATGGGGCGGTGGGACGGGATATCCCAGCGCAAATTAGGCACGGGCTGGACAGCAGACGAGCCTCTGGAAGGAAGGGACATTGAGGGGCTCTGTCGCGAACAGTTCAGTAACTCAGTTCAGTCTATGCTTCCCGCAAGCTCCAGAGATTTACGATGTTCAAAGGCCGTCACTTCGATCGCTCGGCGATCCGACTCTGCGTGCGGTGATACTTGGCCTATAATCTGAGCTTGCGAAATCTCAAGGAGATGATGGCCGAGCGGGGTATCTCCGTCAACCGCTGGACCGTCCACTATGCCCCGCTCCTGCTGGAGCAGTTCAATCGGCGCAAGCGCTCGGTCATCGGCAGGTAGCATGCTGACGAAACTTTTATCTCAAGGTGCGCGGCCAATGGTGCTATTTGTACCGTGCCCTAGACAGCAACGGCGACACAGAATTCTGGTTCAGCGAACGATGCAGACTGACGGCTGCGAAGCGGTTCCTGCGCAAGGCCTTGAAACGACATGGCCGTCCCGAGCGCATCGTGATCGACGGCAGCCGGACTAACAAAGAAGCAGTCCTATCGTGTGATGGAGCGAGCCGTTTGCAGGATCGGTCAGGGCCTCAGCGAAAACCAACCCGGATCCGCCAGAGCCGCTACTGGAATAACCGGATTGAGCAGGATCATCGCGCCGTCAAGCGGCGGATGCGGCCGATGCTCGGGGTCCAGTCGGCGGCCACGGCTCGTGTGATCCTCAGCGGGATCGAGATGATCCACAGGATGCGCAAAGGACAGGCGAAGTACGCCTGCAATCCGTAACTGTTACTGGCTGAACAGTTCGATCTGCTCGGCGCCTAATCCTAGAGCATCGGACCCAAAAGTGGAATCCACTTTTGGGTCCGATGCTCCACTCTTTGAAGAGCGCATCGTTCGGGCGGAAAACCGGGTCCACTTTTCCGTCCGATGCGCTAGGGTGAGTCCTCTGTCACGTTCGCTCGCTTGCTGCAAGGTTGCGACGCAACCCGTTTGGAAGCTGTTCTTGTTCCGCCCACCTCCATGCAGTCGGAACCTATCGCGCGCCCTGCCCTTCGCACCCGTGATGAGCGTTCAATAGCCCACGTGCTGCGGATCACCTCGGCGGTGCTCGGGCGCGCCACGGGTGACTTGCCAGCATTCCGCCTGAAGTCGTTCCGCGACGAAGTCGAGGAACAGCCTCATGCGGAGCGGCAGATGCGAGCGAGACGCATAAACGGCATAGAGATTGATCTCGTCACACTCGAAATCCTGCAGGAGGCGGACCAACCTTCCCGCCCTGATGTCATTCTCCACATCCCACAAGGCCTTGTAGGCGACGGCCTCGCCCGCAACGGCCCATTGGTGAACGACCTCCGCGCTGTTCGACAGCAACTTGCCGGTGACCCGGATCTCCCGCACCTGGCCACGCTCTTTATACACCCATCGATCGGAGATTCGGCGACCGCGCACGAGCCGTGCGCAATCGTGATCGAGAAGGTCATCTGGTCGAGCGATCGGCGGGTGTGTTGCCAGGTACTGGGGTGATGCGACAGTGACGCGCCGGCTGCGTAACAAGGTTCGTGTAATGAGGCTTCCGTCGCTCGGCTCATCGAGAAAGATCCCGATGTCGATCTCTTCCTCGAGAATATCGACATAGGCATCGTTCAGAACTAGCTCGATGCTGATGTCCGGATAGCTGGCCGTGAATTCCGCAACCATCGGCGCGATACGGTTTCTGCCGATTTCAAGCGGCGCGCCGATCCGCATATGTCCCTGGGGATGCCCGGCGCGGGCCATGACTTCGGCCTCGGCGGCGTCAAGATCGCGAAGAATGGCCTCGGCGCGCTCCAGCAGGAAGCTTCCCTCTTCCGTCAACGTGAAGCGTCGCGGGCCGCGCTCGATCAACCGCACGCCGAGGCGTTCCTCCAGGGCGGCGAGGCGTCTGCTGACGGCGGGCAGAGAGCTCTGGATGCGCCGCGCTGCTTCCGAGAGGCTGCCAGCGGCGACAATCCGCACGAACAAACGTAGGTCGTTGAGATCGTCCGTCACCAGCACCCTTCCGTTTTTCGGAAGGATACCTCCAATTTTCCATGCCTACAAGGCACAGCAGCGGGCTGTCACATAGCCGTCGAAAATCAACGTCTGACAACCGCAACGCGTCACTCACCATGACCGATACAACACGCCCCACGCTGACGCCGGAGCAGCGCTTCCGCCGCAGTGTCTACACCGCGACCGCCGCCGGAGCCCTGTTGCTCCTTTACGCTGTGGTGGCCGACCAGTTCGTGCCGATCACACCCGAGGCGCGGGTGCTCTACGACACGACCCGCGTCGCGCCGGAGGTGTCCGGCACGGTCGTCCGCGTGCACGTTACCAACGACCAGCGGGTCAAGGCCGGGCAAGTGCTGTTCGAGATCGATCCCACCCGCTACCAGATCGCCGTGGACGCGGCGGAACTGGCGCTCGATCAGGCTAAACAGACGATCCGGCAACGAGATGCGGATATCGCCGAAGCGCGTGCCGCCATTGCCAGCGCGAAAGCAACGGCCGAGGAAGCCATGCGCCAGGCGACGCGGAAGTGGGAGCTGAGCAAGCGCAATGTCGTATCGCTCAGCGCCGCCGAATCCGCAGCGGCCGAACGCGATGCAGCCGTCGCCGCAGTGGAGGTGGCGGAGGCGCGGCTGCGCGCGAGTCTTGTCCAACGCGGGGAGGATGGGCCCGACAACCTTTACTTGCGGGAAGCCCGCAACAAGCTGGCCCTGGCACGGCGCGACCTCGCGCAAACCCGAGTTGTCGTGGCGGAAGACGGCGTCATCGCCAACATGCGGCTCCGTCCCGGCGATTATGCCGCTGCCGGCACTCCGGTTCTCGCCGTCGTGGGCCTCAATCCGATCATCGCGGCCGACTTCCGTGAGAAGGCCTTGACGCGGGTCGGCGTCGGGGACCAGGCGCTGGTGAGCTTCGACGCCTTGTCCGGCCGGGTTTTCGTCGGACGCGTCGCGTCCATCGATGCCGGTGTCGCGCAGGGGCAGGTCAATGCCGACGGCACGCTGGCGCAGACGGTGGAAACCGACCGCTGGATCCGACGCGCCCAGCGTGTGCGCGTGAACGTGAAACTCGACGCCCCGCCTAAGCTCGTCAGCGGCGCCCGCGCAACGGTGCAGCTCGTGCCGAACGGCTCCTCGGTCGCCCGCGCTTTCGCACAGGCCCAGATCCGGCTCATCGCCCTGGTGCGCTATGTCTACTGACGCGATCCCCGCCATGAGCGCGAACGACTGGCGCCAGGCCTGCCGCATGACGTTTGGGGCCTTCGCAGGCTGGGCGCTGGCGACGCTGTTTGCCTGGCCGTATGCCGTCTACTACGCCGTCTACCCGCTGGTTCTGATCGGTCTGGCGCCGGCTTTCGACCGTCACATCGCCTTGCAGTTCCTCGTCAGCGCCCCGACGGGCATGATCGCCGCCGGCACCATGGTCGCCGTGCTCTCCACGCATCCGATCGTTATGACGGCGGCCTATCTGGGCTTCGTGAGCGTCTGCTTCTGGCTGATGACCAGCCCGCGAAAGCTGTTCATGTTCGGCGCCCTGTCGCTGAGCATCTGCAGCGCCCTGGTTCACTACGGCAGTTATCCGGAGATGTCGTGGGAGTCGCTGTTCTGGGCAGCCTGCGGCTCCATCGTCTGCAGCGTCGTCCTGTACATCGTGGCGTTCGCGCTCTTTCCGGACGCGGAGCCTCGCACTCCCCGCATTCCGCCGCCGCGGACCCCCGCGCAGCGGCGCCATATCGTCTTACTCTGCGCGCTGGGCGCGACCGGATCATTCACGTTCTTCCAGCTGTTCGAGATGAGCGACTCGCTGAGCGCGCAGATGGCGACAGTGCTCATCCTGCTCGCGCTGAGCCACGACGGCATCTGGAGCGCCGGTCGCACGCGCCTTTATGGTTCGGTTGTCGGCTCTGTCCATGCCACGCTCGCCCAGCTGGTGATATCGTGGCACTCGAGCTTCTGGCCATTGACCGCCTGCGCTTTCCTGGTGGGCCTTGTGTGGTTCAGCGCGGCGCACACGCGGGAGGGCATTCCCGGAAAAGGGTTTGCCGCCGTCACGGCGCTCGCGATCCTGTTCGGCCTGCTCACTCCGACCGACGACATGATCCAGAATTCGCTGTATCGCGGCGTGTCCGTGGTCATCTCGATCTCGCTGATGCTCGTGTTCATCTCGTTCCTGCATCGAGCGCTCAACCTCTTTCCCCGGACACGTTGGACGACGGATGGCTGAACCGCCGGTGGCAAAAGCCCGTTCCGCTCTCCTTCCCGAGGAGGCTCAAGAAATAGCAGCGCCGCTCTGTTCCCGGGGCGAAGCGGGCTCAGGTTGCAAGTGGGATCTCCTATGACTGCAAAAAGCTCTTCCGCCGAAAACCGCCTTTTCTTTCCTTTCATGGCCGGGTTTTATGCCAACGTCGCCCAGCCGGTCGGCTGGGTCGCGTTTCGGCTGATCATCGGCGGGCATCTGATGGTCTCGGGCTGGCCCAAGATCCTCGAGCCCTTCGCCCAGGCCGGTTTCGTGGAGAGCATCGGGCTTTCTCCCGGCTGGCTGTTTTCGCCGGCTCTGGCGGCACTCCAGTTCGTCGGAGGGCTGCTGATCTGCCTCGGCTTGCTGACCCGCCCCGCTGCCCTTGCCAACGCGGGCATGCTGCTCGTCACGCTCTGGTTTCACGCCTCACATCCCTATGGTGAGGCGTTCCTGACCGCCGAGGGACTGACGCTCCTGGCGAAGGCCTCTCACTACCTCACGCATGCAGGCCAGCAACGCCTCCTGCTCGACGGGGGACGCGCATTCCTCCTGGAGGTGCAGGAAAAGGCGGTGTTCAACTCGACGTTCTGGAGCGCCGGCGCCGGTCTCGTCGCCGCCTTCGGCGGTGGGCCGTTCTCGATCGATCGCCTTGTGATCAGGCGCGAGTTCTGATCTCGCGACCGACGCCGCAGATGGCGGCAAAGTCCGGCCGCCGGCTACCAGCTCCTCGCCTCCAGACCGACGACCTCGACGCTCCAGTCGACGAAGGCGCGAACGGCCGGTGAGAGATGGCGACTTTGCGGGTAGAGCGCCGACAGCGGATCGGTTGATGGCTCCACACGGGTCAGAAGCCTGACCAAGCGGCCATCGGACAGATGCTCGCGCACGACATAGCTCGCTGCGCGAATGAGGCCCAGCCCAGCCACCCCTGCGGCGACATATGCGTCCGTGTCATCGACAGTTATGCAGTCCTTCATTGACACTGTAATGGTCTGATCGCCCTCTCGGAAGGTCCAGTTCGTGGTGCGGCTTCTGCGGCTGTCCGCGTACCCGACCGCCAGATGCCCTTGCAGGTCGGCCACACTTGCCGGTTCACCGTGACGCCGAAGATAGCCGGGCGACGCGCACACGTACCACGGGAAACGGGCGAGACGTCGGAGAATGAGGTTCGAGAGCTGCGGCTCACCGGCCCTTATAACGCAGTCGATTCCCTCGTAAACGAGATCGATCATCGCATCGCTCAGGTGCAGGTCGATGTAGATTCCCGGGTATCGCGCCGCAAACTGAGGAAGCGCCGGGATGATGACGTGGCGCGCGAGCGTGGGAGTGGTGCCCACGCGAACGGTTCCCCGGATCGTGCCGCTGCGGCCGACCACCTCCCCTTCCGCGGCCTGAACGTCGCGCAGAATTGCCTTGCAGCTCTCGTAGTAGCGCTGCCCCGCATCGGTTACGCTGATCGCCCGGGTCGTCCTGTTCAACAGCTGAACACCGAGATGCGCTTCCAGATCCTTGATCGTCTTGGTCACCGTGGAGGGCAGGACACGGAGCGCTTCGGCAGCGCGCTTGAAACCTCCAGTTTCCACGACGAGCGTGAACGTTTCCATTGCCTGAAGCCGATCCATTCCTTCGCTCCATTCCCTCGCTCTTCGGAGCCGGCACGCAGCGCCGCGAGCGTCGAACGCCGGATTGAACCATGCGCCCGCGCCCGCCACTATTCATTTTAAACGAATAACGAGATCAATTTCTTCGCTCTTATCCCAAGTGCGTCAGCAGCCATATGCTCGATGACAGTATGAAAAGGCGTTCAAAGAGCACCGTCACTCTGCATACGCACAAGGATAAGATCGATGAGACCGCAGACTCTCGAAAGCGACATCTCCCGAACGGATATGATTATCTTGAATAATCTCGTACAGGATTGGGTTGAGATAGGTTGGCGCCACACCCCGGAGGCACCGTTCAACTTTCGCGAGCGCCTCGAGCACTTCTACGACTGGTCGTTTGAGGGAACGCAGTTCTTCGATGACTTCGACCAGAAGCGGCGCGTCAACATGAACGTTGCCCATTATGCCGCGATCTGGGACGAGGTCATTCCCCGCATGCGGCGCCTGACCAACGTCTTGGTGGGACGACCGAGCACGCTGGTGTCGTCCGACCTCGCAGTCACGAGCGTCCAGTTCATCACGTCCTTCGTGACCGCGGAAGGTGAAGAAGGCCGGGCGCACACGCTCTCGAGCCTCGTGTGGCGGCGTTCCGCCGACGGATGGCGCATCATCCGCGAGCACGGCAGCGGCCTTCCATCCTAGGAAAAGCAACCCCAGCGCCGGTCCTCGACGCTAAGCCGAAGCTGGTTTCCAATAGGAGCTGTACCCATGACATTCGGATCAAGACTCGTCATCGACGGGAAACTCGTGGCCGGTGACCACACCCTCGACGTGATCAACCCGGCTACGGGCGAAGTGTTCGCGACGGTGGCCCGCGCGTCACGCCAGCAGGCGGAAGCGGCGATCGGGGCCGCGAAGAAGGCCCAGCCGGCCTGGGACGGGCTCGGGTGGGATGCACGAAGCGATCTGCTGAAGGCTCTCGCCGACGCTGTGGAAGCGCGGCGGCACGACTTTATTGACACGATGGTTGCCGAACAGGGCAAGCCCCGCGTCGAAGCCGCGCAGGAGGTGGACTACTCCATCGCCTTCATCCGCCATTTTGCTGGGCTGAGACTGCCCGACAGGGACATTCGGATGCAGGGCGGTTGGGTCGAGCTGCGCCACCGCCCTCTCGGCGTTGTAGCGGGGATCAGCCCCTGGAACTTTCCGCTGCTCATCCCTGCGGCGAAGATCGCCCCGGCGCTCGTCGCCGGAAACACGATGGTGATGAAGCCGGCCCCTACGACGCCGATCCTCACCCTGATGCTTGGCGAACTCGCGGCCAGCATCCTGCCTTCGGGCGTGCTCAACGTCATAACGGACCAGAATGACCTGGGTGACCTGCTCACCTCGCATCCCGACATCGCCAAGGTCACATTCACGGGCTCCACGGCCACCGGCCGGCGGATCATGGCGAGCGCGGCGCCGACGCTGAAGCGGTTGACGCTCGAGCTGGGCGGCAACGACGCGGCGATCGTGCTCGAGGACGTGAACGTCGAGGAGACCGCGGAGCGCATCTTCAATGCCGCTTTCTTCAACACTGGCCAAGCATGCCTCGCCATCAAGCGCGTCTATGTCGTCGACGCGATAGGCGACGCGCTCAGCGAAGCGATCGCGCGTCGGGCCATGGAAGCCATCGTCGGTCCGGGCAACGACCCCTCCTCCCGTTTCGGGCCGCTGCAGAACCGCCAGCAGTTCGAAAAGGCGAAGCACTTCCTCGAAGTCGCCCGCCGCGACGGCCGCGTCATCGCGGGCGGCACGGCAATCGACGGGCCCGGGTACTTCGTCAGGCCGACCGTCGTGCGCGACATCGACGACTCTAGTGAGCTCGTCGCGCAGGAACAGTTCTGCCCGATCCTGCCGATCGTCCGTGTTGCAGACGGAGAGGAGGCGCTGGCTCGGGCCAATCGCAGCGACTTCGGTCTGGGGGGCTCGGTCTGGTCGGGGAACCCCGCGCGCGCGAAGGCTCTCGCGCAGCGGATGCAGTCAGGCACGGTCTGGGTGAACCAGCATCTGAACTTCGGTCCGGAGATGCCGCTCGCAGGCGCCAAGCAATCAGGCATCGGGGTCGAGTGGACGGAACTCGGTCTCGCCGAGTTCTGCCAAGTCAACGTCATCAATCAAGCCTCCTGAGGGCCCGTCGGTATTCCAGCAGATTCAACATGAGCAGATGAAAGGAGACGCAAATGGCTACGGATAGCGGAAAGGTCGACCCGCGTGACATCCTCGTTCTGGGGGCTGGGCAACTCGGCATGGCCGTCCTGCGCGCGCTCGCGCCGAGGATACGTGCGGAGCGCCAGTCCATCACCTCCCTGGTGGCGCCCCAGATGCTGAACAGCCCGTCCGCGCAGGAAAGGGCAAATCTGGAGGAACTGCGCTCGCTCGGCGTGACGGTCATCGGTCTTGACCTGAGCGCCGACGAGGACGCGCTGGCCGAGGCGTTCCGTCCCTACCGCACGGTCGTGAACTGCACCGGGTTCGTCGCCGGGCCGGGGACACAGCTTCGCATCACCCGCGCGGTGATGAAGGCGGGCGTCACGCGCTACTTCCCGTGGCAGTTCGGCGTCGATTACGACATCGTGGGGCGCGGAAGCGGGCAGCCCGTCTTCGACGAGCAGTACGAGGTCCGTGAGCTGCTACGCTCCCAGAAGCAGGTCGAGTGGGTGATTGTCTCGACCGGCATGTTCACCAGCTTCCTGTTCGAGCCCGCATTCGACGTGGTCAATCTCGACCGCGGGACGATCCATGGGCTCGGCAGCTGGGATACGAAGGTTACGGTGACGACGCCCGAGGATGTCGGCAGATTGACCACCGAAATCCTGCTGGCGGAGCCGCGCATCGTCAACGAGGTTGTCTTCGTCGCGGGGGACACGATCTCCTATGGCCACCTGGCCGAGGTTGTCGAACGTGTCACGGGCCGCGAATTCGAGAAGACCGAATGGACCTTGGAAAAGCTGCGGGCCGACCTGGCTGCAGCGCCGAGCGACGTGATGGTCCGCTATCGAGCGGCGTTCGCTCTCGGCGACGGCATGTGGTGGGACAAGGCTGACACCTTCAACGAGCGGCGCGGCATCAAGGTCAATGACGTCGAAAGATACCTGCGCGCTCGCCTCGGTCTTTGATCTGCCCTTTGTCCGTTGAACCACGCATCTGGAAAAGGTCGATCGGACATACGAAATGGGCACCCGTGACATGTGGTGCCCATGTGTCGCGCTCTCGATGTCTCAGGAGGTCGAGGCTTCCAGAAACCCAAACCCTCGGGCGTTTGGCCAGAGGGTTTTTAAGCTATGGGAGAGGGCCCGACGCGCTGGTCTGTCCACGAACCGATCCAGAACGGTCCGTCGCCGGAAGGCGGACGAGATGTCGGAAACGCACCGGCTCTATGCTGCTCGATCCCTGGCACCTTCACCGACCGATATTCGCAGCCACGCCCCGCTCCCTGAACGTTCCCTCACACACCGACCTCGTGCGCGTGTGTCCCTACGGGGTCCACCGGCCCTCTTGGCATGAGACCTGCAGACAACCCCGCCGCTTCAGCCGCACTCAAGCTTCGCAGAATGGTTGGTCCATCGAGCAAGGTGCGCCTGTGCGGGCAAGGATTCCAGACACTCGACACTCACCGATGGCTTCGGCTGGTTGAACATCAGTACCTGCTTGTCCGACAGGCGGGCGTGCCCGAGGTTCCGGGAAATGAAATCCGCTGCCCGACATCCCAGAAGACGTGCGCGACGCACAGCCAGCGGCAGAGAGACGATTGCACCGGCCGATACCGACGACGAAATGGCCGCGGGGATGCCGCGGCCGCGGGGAGAGGATAAAGACCGGCGATGCAGCGGCCGCCATGTCAGCGGGCCTCAGACCAGCGGAAATGCGCGCTCCGTTTTCTCGTCCGTGCGGGTTTCCTCTTCATCAGAATCCCGCCAGCACCACCTTGCCCTGCGCCTTTCCGCTCTCGACGAGCGCGTGGGCGCGGCGCAGGTTTTCGGCGTTGACGGTGCCCAGCTGGTGGTTGACGGTGCTGCGGATGCGGCCGGCGTCCACCAGCTCGGCTACCTCGGTCAGTAGCCGCCCCTGCTCGTCCATGTCGGGGGTTTCGAACAGCGAGCGGGTGAACATCAGCTCCCAATGCAGCGCGATGGACTTCGTCTTCAGCTTCATGACGTCCAGCGGATCATCGTCGATCACAGCCAGCGCGCCCTGAGGCTTGAGGCTTTCGATGATCTCGTCGTAGTGCTGTCCGGTCCTGGTCAGCGCGGCGACGTAGTCGACCACGCCCACGCCTGCGGCCTTCAGTCCGGCCGACAGCGGCTGCCGATGGTCGATCACGGCGTGGGCGCCGAGGTCGAGACACCACTGGCGGGTTTCCGGCCGCGACGCGGTTGCGACGATGCGCAGTTGCGTGAGCTGCCGGGCGAGCTGGATCAGGATCGAGCCGACGCCGCCGGCACCGCCGACGATCAGCAGTGCCTGCCCGGCGCCCCCACCCTTTCCGATCCGCAGGCGGTCGAAGAGCAGTTCGTAGGCCGTGATCGCTGTCAGCGGCAAGGCCGCTGCCGCGACATCATCGAGCGATCGCGGCGCACGCGCGACGATCCTCTCGTCCACCGCGTGGAATTCGCTGTTGGCGCCGGGGCGGTTGATGGCACCTGCGTAGTAGACACGATCGCCGGGCGTGAACTGCTTGACTTCGCGTCCCACAGCTTCGACCACGCCGACCGCATCCCAGCCGAGCACCTCGACCTGCCCTTCGGCCGGCTTGCGCGCCTGGCGGATCTTGGTGTCGACCGGGTTCACGGAGATGGCCTTGACCCGAACAAGCAGGTCGCGCGGCCGGAAAGTCGGAGTGGGGAGTTCGACGTCCTCGAGCGAGTTGTCGTCGGTGATCGGCAGGTTCTGGCGGTATCCAACTGCTTTCATGGCAGACCGTCCTTTTGAGGAGTGAAACAACGGACGGAACTGTACGCTTCAATTCATAATTGATAAGCGAAGGGGAATTGATACATATTCAAACAATGATTGAAAATATCAGTGACCTGAAGGTGCTCGTGCAGACAGCACGCACCGGCAGCCTCACCGGGGCAGCCAAAGCTCTCGGCGTCACTCCGGCGGCTGCAAGCGCAGCCCTGAAACGGCTGGAAACGCAACTCGGCGTTCGCCTGTTCGAGCGCTCCACGCGGGCCATGCGGCTGACGCCACAGGGGCAGACCCTGTTGGACTATGCGGGCCGTGCTTTCGATCTCCTCGCCGAGGGCGAGGCCCAGGCGACCAGAGACCGTACCGGCCTGGTGGGCCTGATCCGCGTCGCCGCGCCGTCCGATCTGACGCGCTCGACATTACTGCCCATGCTGGACGAATTCATGGAGGCGCACCCGGGCGTGCAGCTCGCACTTTCGGTGGGTGATCGCCCGCTGGACGTGGTGCGCGACGAGGTCGATCTCGCGATACGTTACGGCCACCTGGTCGATTCACGGCTGGTGGCACGCCTCCTCGTGGACACCGCGCCCGTGGTTGTCGCTGCACCCACCTATCTGGCACGGCACCCCGCGCCGCAGACGCCGATGGACCTCACCCGGCACAACTGCCTGGCCTACGACCGCGCCGGCCGGCCGCACAGTACCTGGCGCTTCACGCGTGATGGCCAGTCGGTCGAAGTGAACGTGACTGGAAACCGCAGCGTCGACGACGCGTCGCTCGCTCGGCAATGGGCGGTTGCGGGAGCCGGCATTCTGCTCAAGACCCCGATCGAGATGCGGCAGGAGATGGCGGACGGGCGTCTTGTTAGACTGCTGTTGGAATGGCGGCTCGACCGCTATCCGCTGAATGCGATTCTGCCCAGCGGGCGCTTCATCCCGGTGCGCGTGCGCACGCTGGTGAACTTCCTCGCCGCCCGTTTCAAACGCATATCGGAAGAGGTTCACGGTCTGGTCGCCTGAAGACGGCCGGCGCCAGCCCAGTCCGTGAAGGCCGCTCAACCCGGTCACCTCAGGGCCGCAAGCGCGTCGAGATGCTGTTTGCCCATCTCAAGCGGATCCTGAAAATGGGACGTCTGCGGTAGCGCGGTCCGTGCGGGGCTCAGGACGAGTTCCTGCTGGCCACCGCTGCCCAGAACCTTAGAAACTTGCCAGCTGGCCGCTTCACCAGGGCTTCAGATGACCGAAGGAGCCTGAGAAGGCCTGAAGGATACACCTCACCGCAGACCTGATCTCAACGGGCAAGCTGAATCGCTGCCCTAGT
>Ga0182742_1002339_pt1 | contig 21261 bp, 16 predicted proteins | sample eDN5th37CBELigMG_FD_128880 | JGI IMG/M metagenome (GOLD analysis project Ga0182742, IMG submission 128880) | Enriched Miracle-Growth compost microbial communities from Emeryville, California, USA - eDNA 5th pass 37_C BE-Lig MG (version 2)... ... | reverse complement strand
GAGACTTTCGGCAAACGTGATTAATTGCAAGTTTTGTAAAAATGGGTTCACCCATGTTTCATCTTTTATTCGGAAAGACAACATCCCACCGCGACCCGGATAAAGGACATCGGTAACAGCATCATGATTGTTTAAATAGTCCACTAAAGCGGAGGCATTACGTTCGTGTCTTTCCATGCGCAAAGATAAAGTTTTCATCCCACGAATCAACAGCCATGAATCAAATGGGCTTAATACTGCACCAGCACCATTATGATGAAGGAATAAATCATTGCATAGTTCTTCACCCTTGGCCACGATTAATCCAGCTAATACATCGTTGTGACCACCGAGGTATTTAGTTGCACTATGAAGCACAATATCTGCTCCTAATGTAAGTGGCTTTTGAATAAGAGGGGTATAAAAAGTGTTATCAACAATGGTTAAAATGTCTTTTTCTTTTGCGATGTTGGCAATCGCCTCAATATCTGCCGTTTCCATTAATGGATTTGTTGGCGTTTCAATGAAAACCGCTTTCGTTTGTGGGCTGATTGCTGATTTTACTTCGTCTAAATTGCTCATATCTACATATTTTGAATGTAGGCCCCATTTTTTAAATGTTTGTTCGAGAATACGATATGTACCGCCATAAAGATCTTTCGAGACAATCCACTCATCACCAGATTTAAATAGGGAGAGGACCGTTAAAATTGCGGCCATTCCAGAGCTACAGGCAAATCCTCGGTCACCTTGTTCTAAATCAGCAATTGCTTTTTCAAGAACTTCACGGGTGGGGTTTCCTGTGCGGACATAATCATATCCACTCGATTGTCCAATTCCTTCATGACGATAAGCAGTAGATAAGTAGATTGGAGGATTCACAGTTCCAGTAGCGGTTTCGCTTCGATTTCCTATTTGTGCTAGTTTTGTATTGATCTTTACCAAATGTAACACTCCCTGTATTCGCATGATCGATTGTTGGTTGGCTTAAACCACAACAAAAAAGTCTTCTCACAAGAAGAAGACTTAAGTTTAGATGTACATAATCTTCTTCTTATCTGCCAAGTTTAACAACTTGCTGGACTTAGCACCTTTTCAACAATTGTTGAAGGTTGCTGAGGTATCATAGGGCCAGACCCTCAACCTCTCTTGATAAGAACTAAATTGTATTTATAATTTTCTCTACACTTTACTACATTAAATCAGTAAATGTCAATGTATTTTTAATAATATTCTTTTTAAAAAATTGTCTAGATTAAAATGTGAAAAAGATTGATATTTTTGTGAACATTTTGTGTCAATTTTGTGTTTTTTTTGATAGAATATAGACACATCCAATTATTGGAGGATTTTAAATCCTTTGGTTTTTAATTTATTTTACTTCTAAAAAAGGTAGTTGTAAGCGCATTCATTTTAAAGGGGATGAACAAAAATGAAGACTTATACAAAATTATTAAATGTTGTGAAGTATGTTGGAGGAAGTATCTTAGCTGTAGGTACAATGATGTTTTTGTACGGGTTTAGTGTGAGCAATTCACTTTTAACTGGACTTGGATTAGGTGCTGCGGTAGGAGCAATTTTCATCTTTATTATGGGATTGTTTTTCGTATTGACAGAAGAAATGATAGATAATACCGAAAAGGGGATTGTTGTTGTTCCAAAAGAGGCTAGAGCTAAAATCATCCCTTTTAAACTTAAATAAAGTCTACGTGTACCATTCTTTCCGAAAATGGGAGAGAGAAATAAAAATAAAAGAAGGAGCACCAAAGGTACTCCTTCTAAGAGATTATTTACATATCCCAAACCATTGTTAACAAAGTTCCCAAGACCGTAACAATAGCAATGATTACACCGTAATAAATATTTGTATAAATTGCTGGGCGATCTTCTGTTTCACCAGCATGCATAAATACGATTAACTGAACTCCAGCTTGAACGAAGGCAGTTACGAGCAGGATAAGCATACCCATTTGAAATGACATATCCAGGAAAATTACTGCAAGAGCAACCACGGTTAATAATATGGAAAAGGCGAATCCTAGGACTTGTTTTGCTGGAAATAATTCCTTCATATTACATCATTCCTTTCAAATAGATGAAGCTGAAGATGAAAATCCAAACAACATCTAGGAAATGCCAGTATAACGAGAAAATAAATGATTTATTTGCTGTTTGCGGAGTTAAACCGCGTTTTTTAATTTGAAGGATAATGAATAATCCCCAGAACAAACCTAGTGTTACGTGGGCTCCGTGTGTTCCTAATGTTGTTAATAGAATGGAAGTGAATGCACTTGTTTGCAGCCCAGCTCCAACATGAACATAGTGAACAAACTCGTAGATTTCAACGCCTAAGAATGCTAACCCAAGTAGCAATGTAACAGAGAAGAAAGTTAGCATCGCTTTTTGCTTGCCGAGACGCATTGCATGAATCCCTAAGCCAATGGTAAAACTACTTGTTAACAGTAAAAACGTTTCAATCAATACAGGTGTAATTTCGAAAATTTCTGCTCCAGTAGGACCATTACCCGTGCGGTTCGCAAGTGTAAAGTAGCTTGCAAATAGGGTAGCAAAGAGCATAATTTCGGCCCCAAGGAAAATCCAGAAACCTAAAATATTTAATTTATTCTGGTCAGTACTATATTCAAGTGGCAGCGAGTGATCCATTTTCATTATTTAGCACCTCGCATTTTAGTTTCTGTTTCTTCTATTTCTTTAACTGAAATATGATGTCCATGATCTTGTTCGAACGAACGGTGTGCCATGAAAGCAAAGATTCCGATAGTCGCAATTATTGCAGGAATCCATAAGCTGAAGATCATAGCAAATCCCCAGATGAAGAAGACTACACTCATTAGAAATGGTGCGCCACTATTGTTTGGCATATGAATTTCTTCATACTTTCCTTTAAACAGGTTGTGTCCTTCTTTCTTTGCATCCCATAAAGCTTGGCTTGATTTGACCTCTGGAACAATTGCAAAGTTGTATTCTGGAACTGGGTTATGTGTAGACCATTCAAGTGTTCGAGCATCCCATGGGTCAGAACTTATATCTCTTGATGCATAACGTGTACTGTAATAAACATTATAAACAATCAAGGCAAAGCCTACGGCCATAATAATCGCACCGACGAACGAGATCATGTTTAATGTTCCAAAACCAGTTGCTTCAGAGTACGTGTACATCCGACGTGCTTGACCGTCTAAACCAGTAATATACATAGGCATAAACGCCAATAGGAAACCAATTGAAAGCAACCATGCTGTCCATTTCCCGATTTTTTCATTTAGCATGAAGCCAAACATTTTTGGCCAATAGTAAGTGAGTCCCGCTAGCATCGCAAAGACAACACCAGGAATAATTACGTTGTGGAAGTGAGCCACTAAGAACATTGTATTATGGTATTGATAATCTGCTGCTGACATTGCAAGCATTACACCAGTTACTCCACCGAGTGTAAACAATGGGATAAAGAGTAATGAATAAAGCATTGGCGTTGTAATGGTGATTTTACCTTTATACATTGTAAGCAACCAGTTGAAAATTTTCACCCCGGTTGGTACGGCAATCGCCATTGTCGTAATCGAGAAGATGCTGTTAGTTAACGCACCTTGACCCATTGTGAAGAAATGGTGAACCCACACTAAGAATGACATGAGTGAGATAACAACCATTGATGCCACCATTGATTTATAACCATATAGATTCTTTCTAGAAAATGTTGAAATTACTTCACTATAGATACCGAATGCCGGTAAGATTAGGATGTAAACTTCCGGATGACCCCAAACCCAGAATAGGTTGGCCCAAAGCATATCCATACCGCCATTTTCCATTGTGAAGAATTGGGTTCCAAATAGACGGTCCATTGTTCCCATTGCTAGCGCAACCGTTAATACAGGGAAAGCGAAAACAATGATAACATTCGCGATGAAAGTTGACCATGTAAACATTGGCATCTTCATCAATGTCATACCAGGTGCTCTCATTCTAAGGATCGTTGTAATCATGTTAATCCCGGTCATTAGAGAACCGATACCTGAAATTTGGATCGCTAACATATAATAGTTCGTACCTACAGAGGTACTAAAGTCATTTCCTGCAAGTGGGAAGTAAGAAGTCCAACCTGCATCTGGTGATCCACCAACTACGAACGAAATGTTGAAAAGCATTGCTCCCATAAAGAACAACCAAAAGCTTAAAGCGTTTAGGCGTGGGAACGCAACGTCACGTGCTCCAATTTGTAATGGTACAACGATATTCATGAGAGCAAAGATAAATGGCATTGCCATAAAGATAATCATGACAACTCCGTGAGTTGTAAAGATTTCATTATAATGCTGTGCATCAAGTAATGTATTTTCTGGAGCTGATAGCTGAGCACGCATCATAACTGCATCAACACCACCGCGGAACAACATGATCAATGCGGAGATTAAATACATAATCCCGATTCGTTTATGATCAACTGTTGTTAACCACTCTCGCCATAAATAGCCCCATTTCTTAAAATATGTTAAACCGGCAATAATCGCAATGACTACAAGGCCAATCGCAACCATTGAGGCATAAATTGCAGGGCTTGGATGTGGTACAGCAAACCGTTCGAAAAATTCCATCCTGTTGTTTCTCCTTTCGGTAAAATCTTTATGATTCTAGTAAGCTAGCCATAGTTTTAGTGATTACTATGGTCTGAGTCCTTATCTTGTTCGCTATGATTTTGATGTTCATTTCCTTCTTCAGAATCAGAAGATCCATGATCATGATCTGGAGGTGGCATGAAATCTAAATGTGTTCCAGTGAACGTCATTCGACCTAGATGTCCAGGTTCTAATAGTTCATCAAACTTTTCCTCGGTTAATGGGTCAGCTGTATCTTTTACCTCATCTACCCATTCATCAAAATCTTTTTGAGACATTGCTGTTACATCAAAAGTATTTTCGGCAAATCCTTGACCACTAAAGTTGGCGTTTCGTCCTACAAACTCGCCAGGAACGTCAGCGGCTAAATGGAGCGTTGTAACCATGTCACTCATGGCATATTTCTGACCACCTAATTGTGGAATCCAGAAACTAGTTATCGGTCCATAAGAATAAAGTTTAAACTCAAGCGGACGATTTGTTGGAATATATAAGTAGTTGACTGTTTCAATTTCTTCTTCTGGGTAACTAAAATGCCATTTCCAGTTCGAAGATGAAGCGTAAACGACTAAAGGTTCTTGGTCCTCATACTTCTCAGGCGTTGCTTCTACAATATAGTTACTTTGAACAGAAACAAATGATAGGTAAGCAACAATTAAAACTGGGATACCCACACAAATTGCTTCTACCCAAATATTCCCTTCCATGTGTGGCGGTTCATAATCTGGACTTTGCTTAGATGCTCGATATTTTATTAGAACAAATATCAATAGTGCAAAGACTGCTAAAACAATAAATGACATGATTCCAATCGATAACATAATGTCTTGTGCTTGCCTTTCTGCCTGAGGTCCTTTTGGATCTAAGACCAGCAAAGGTTCACAGCCCGACAAAATGGCAGCGATGGTGATAAGTACGGATGAGAAAATCCATTTTCCTTTCATAAGAGGTCTCCTTTCTGAAATAAACAAACCCTGCACATTATACCACAATAATGTTCATTTTTTCACAATTTGCTCATGGTGTTTGCAGGAAAGTTGTGGAATGTGTGATTTATGTCACAGCAAAACCCGTTTAGATTGATTCTAACATGGAAGTCATTCCTACTTAGTCACCTAATTGTGACTAATTTATGAAAACATAAATTGTAAAAATATTGGGCACGTTAAAAAGGCTTAATTTATTGAAAGAATCAAGAAAAAACATTATTTTAAATAGGGAGTTAAAAAATTCTTATGAGATTTGGGAACTTTTTAGAGATTGAAACGTAAAAAAGGTTGTAGAAAAAAGGCACCAGAGGAGGAAGAAAATGGTCAAAAAAATATTAGCAGCAATGATTGCGATGACAATTGTGTTTTCGCCAGTAGGAAATTTCGTTTTTCAAGACATTCAACAAACGGAGGTTAGTGCCAAGAAATACCGTTCCGGGTCCAAGAGTTTTAATCCAACCAGTCCAAGCCAAAATAATAATGTAAACCGCCAAAATAACAATGTAACAAACCGAAACAATGCGACAACGACAAGAAATAATAATGGTGGCTTCATGCGTGGAATGATGTATGGAGGTTTAGCTGGTTTACTCTTTGGTGGTTTATTAGCAGGTATGGGTGGCTTAGGACCATTATTTGGCATGGCTATCAACATTATTGGAATTCTGCTACTGTTCATGGTTATTAGCAAAGTTATTTCAATGATTAAACAGCGAAATCGCACACGGGAGGAAGACCAGTGGCGCCGCTAAAAGTTAGTGAACAAGATATTGTTAACTCCATTTGTTTGTATCTCGCTGATAAAAAACAAGTGAAGCCTGAAGAGGTACAAGTGGAATTAATGTATGATGATGATTACGGTTTTTCCGCGGAAACCTATGTGAATGGACGACAACAAATACTAATAAAACAAAATATGATCGAGGCACTTCGAATGTGGGTTGATCAGTTTTTAGGTCGAGACCCTTTTTCTGGAATTGAATTAATTCTAGATGACGAAGAAGGAATTATTGCACTCATTCACGGCAATTGAATATAATATTGGTGACTTCGAAGGTGAGAAAAGCCGCATGACATTAAATATGTCATAGGAAACAGATACCGTTCTTCGGAGCCTAGACCCTAAGTTACAAAGCGTGAATTCCCATTGGGAATTTACGCTTTTTTATGGAGTTTTATGATATAACAAGTATCGGCAAACTTCTTTATAATAATTGAACAGATATTTTTTACATATAATAAATAGAAACGCAGAAAGGGGAATAAAGATGGGCAAATTAGAAGAAATATACCCAATTGCGATTGATCAAACAAAACAAAAATTAATGGAAGATATAAATGCATACTTAGGTAGAAATGAAATGTTCCGTTCTTATCAAGAATACTTAGAAGACAGGAAACATTTTATTGAACAAATATGGACAAATGTTTGGATTACGAAAGCGTCAAATGATGTACCAAAAAAAGAAAAGAAAAAATATCTAAAAATGAAAGGATATGAAACAGAAGGGGTCGACAAAAAAATTATAAACAAATTGTTCCGCAATGAGGTTAGAGATGTTGAACCTTTTGATGTTGTCAAATGGCTAGATGGACGTTTTGCCCACGAACCTGAACTATGGAAAGACAAATATGAATACGCTCGGGAATTGCACAAACAACGAATCTTGAAAGCTGAGGCAGAACAGAAACAGCAGGCATTCATATTCCAGCTTCAGAAATGGGTTGATGACTATTTAGAAAAAAATTTTCTGTTTATATTTTTAAAAGTGCGTCATTATGTTGCGAAGCAGTTAAAGAAAGATTTGCAGCAAAATCCAAAATATGGATATGTCGAGCCGTTTAGGTTAGAAGAACGACTAGTAGACACAGGTCAGTTGAACCCGAATGACTACAACAGGGTGGCAGAGTTCTTTGAAGAGTTAACAGGAGGCGTTCAATCTTCTTTTGATTGGGGAAAGCGGACTTTTGCTTATGAAACATATTTTGATTTTTATGAAAAAGTCCTTTTAGGGTATATTTATGATTTCGTTCCAAACTTAGTGGTCAAAGAGTTCCCAAATCAGTTGGAAGAAGAATATGCGAACTTTTTTCAAGGGAAGTTTACAGAGGCTAAATTTCTAGAATGGTTTGATCATGAATGTTTGGATATCACGGATGAGTGCATGCAAGAATTAGAGGAAGAATACCTTAGTGATTTATTAACCCTAGCTGATTTGCCTTTTGATGAAAAAGTGCATCAAGAACGGTTGGAATATGATCAGGCGGAAAGGGAGCGGAGAAAAGAAGAAGAACGGATTGAATTTGAACGGAAACAAGCAGAAGAAAAACGAATTATGGAAGACATTTTTGGTAGAGCTTATATTCCTTCTGTCGGAACAAATTTACGTTATGTATTACATATCGGTGAAACCAACACTGGAAAAACGCATCACGCACTATCAAAAATGAAAGCAGCGGAATCGGGTTTATATTTAGCTCCGTTAAGATTATTAGCACTTGAGGTTTACGACAAATTGAATGCGGATGGCGTTCCTTGCTCACTTAAGACCGGGGAAGAAGAGAAAATAGTGGCAGGAGCAACACATATTTCAAGCACAGTTGAGATGTTTCACGAGAAAGATTATTATGACGTGATTGTAATCGATGAAGCTCAAATGTTAGCTGACAAGGACCGAGGATTTTCTTGGTATCGGGCTATTACGAATGCAAAGGCGAAAGAAGTTCATATTATCGGTAGTTGGAATATTAAAGATATGCTCTTTAATCTCCTAGAAGGGGTTGAAATAGAGCTTCATGAATATACTCGCGATACACCGCTTGAAGTTGAGCAAAAGGAGTTCGAATTAAAACACACGAAAAAAGGAGATGCCCTCATATGTTTTTCCAGAAAGAGGGTATTGGAAACAGCAGCAAAATTAAAACGAAGTGGACATAGTGTTAGTATGATATACGGTAGTATGCCTCCGGAAACAAGGAAGAAGCAAATAGAATTGTTTAATTCTGGGGAGACAAAAGTTGTTGTTGCCACCGATGCAATTGGGATGGGATTAAATCTGCCCATCAGGAGAATTGTGTTTTTGGAAACAGAAAAGTTTGATGGCACGAGGCGCAGAAGGCTGACGTCTCAAGAGGTGAAACAAATTGCCGGCCGAGCTGGTCGAAAAGGAATTTATGATATTGGAAAAGTTGCTTTTACATCTGATATTAAGTATATGAACAAGCTGTTAGAACAAACAGATAAACCTGTTGAGACATTCGCGATTGCACCAACATCGACGGTTTTTGAACGCTTTCAAAAATATTTCCGTGATTTAGGAACATTTTTCGAATTGTGGGAGAAATTCGATCCTCCAAAAGGTACGAAAAAGGCCTCTCTTACTGAGGAACAGGATTTATACGAACTGATTAGTGGGACGCCAATCGAAACGCGGTTTTCGATGATGGAATTGTATGGATTCCTCCATTTACCATTTGCATCAAAAGAGCCTGCTTTGGTGCGCCAATGGCTAGATACGATGATTGCAATAGCAGATGACCAAGAATTACCTGAACCACGATTAAAACGTAAAGGATTGGAGGATTTTGAGCTAACCTATAAAGCGATTGGTTTACATCTTTTATTTTTATATCGGTTAGGACGAAGAACGGAAGCAGTCTATTGGGAAAGAGTTCGGGAAGAAATTAGCGATGAGGTCCATGTTTACTTGCGAGATGAGGTAGAAAACTTCCGTAAAAAATGCAAACGCTGTGGAAAACCACTTCCTGATGATTCGCCGTTTTCCATATGTGATGACTGTTTTCAGGGAAGATATCGACGTGGACACCGGAATTCAAAAAAGTGGGCATAAGGAAACATCTTAGACATTATGAATATTCGTTATGTTCGACCATAAACTGGTTATAAAGTAGGTAGAGAGGGGAATAACTTCTCTCTGGTTCTACGTTAATGACTGAAAAAGGTGTGGTTGAATGCCTGTCCATGTAGTACAAAGTGGTGAAACTCTATGGATGATTTCCAGGAAATACAAAATTTCCATTTCAAATATTATTTCTATCAATGGGCTGCCTGCAGGAAATCAACTTACTCCAGGGCTGGCGCTCTATTTACCGCAACCCATGTCTACACTTCGTCAAAGGCAATATCGAACTCAAACAGGTGATACATTTTGGAAAATCGCAATTCGATATAACACGACCATAGAGGCAATCCTTGATTTAAATCCGATGTTAGCATCTGAACCAAGTCTTAGGCCCGGAATGGTCATTTCAATACCGACCAATCAATTGATGGAACTTTCTACATTAGGGTTTAGTGTTCCATATTCAGAGACCGCTGCTATTCAGCAAGTGACTAATTTGGCAAAACAACTCACGTACTTAGCGGTTGCTGCCTATACTCTTACAGATGAAGGATATGCTTATGTGCAACTGGAAGATCGGAATTTAGTTTCACGTAGCCTTAGCCTTGGAGTTTTACCGCTATTAATGATACGAAACCAAGTGGATAGTGAGTTTAGTGCGGAATTAATTGGTAGAGTGCTTGGAAATTCAAGCTTCCGTGCGAACCTTGTACAAAGCCTTGTACAACTTGTTCGAGAACGAAGGTATAAGGGAGTTAGTATAGATTTTGAGTTTATCCCCCCAGGACGGAGAAATGATTTTCTCACATTTTTAAGGGAATTAAAAAATGCATTAGGTCCTCTTACCCTACATGTGAATGTTCATGCTAAAACAACTGACCTCCCAACGAATCCAATTGTTGGAGCATATGATTACCGTGAAATTGGGCGTATTGCAGATATCGTAGCAGTCATGACAATTGATTATGGATATCCGGGTGGTCCACCAGATCCGGTTTCACCAGCTTGGTGGGTAGAAGATGTTATTCTTTACGCAATTTCACAGATTATACCTAAAAAAGTGCAGATTGCGATGCCGCTATATGGATATGATAAAGTCGTACCTAGTAATACGACGATCGGACGTTCTGCTCTTGCTGCACAGAATATTGCGCTCGCCAACTGGCGCCCAATCCAATTTGATGAAAAAGCAAAGGCTCCTTTTTATTCCTATCGTCAAAACAATCAAGAGCATGTTGTTTGGTTTGAAGACATTCGAAGTTTTATTTCGAAATACAATTTGATTGATTTGTATCAACTTTTAGGGACGACATATTGGCAAATTGAATTAGCAGCCCCACAGAACTGGACTTATGTCCGGAATGAGCTGGTTGTGCAGAGGTAGAAGAGAGTTTGCTCATAAGTAATTTCACATATTTTTCTTCTTTTCGAACAATTCTCTTTTCAAATGTACTGTGTTATGCATATAATAATATTTAAACATCATATTATTTCCTTCGGGGTCGGGTGAAATTCCCAACCGGCGGTGATGAAGCTCTATGCTTCTTAGTCCGTGACCCGGTTAACGCATGTTAAACGGTGGATCTGGTGAAACTCCAGAGCCGACAGTGAAAGTCTGGATGGGAGAAGGAAGATTTAAAAATCTTGGGTTAAGTTCTAGGGCAAAATTCTGCCTATGTCTAACCCTAATTTCCTATTGCCATTTTAAGGACCCTAAAGGATCAGACTGAACCTTTGGGGTCCTTTTTCGTTGCTCCGAGGGAGGGGCTCTTGTTGTTTTCCTAGAGACATCATAAATAACTTTGGAAAATGTTGAGGGCTGATAAAATGGGAAAGGAGATAAAGTAGATGTTTACAGGAATCATTGAAGAGATTGGAACTATTGCTGGTATACAGAAGGCAGGTCCAATGTTTGAGTTATCCATTAAAGCGAATAAAATACTTCAAGATGTTCACTTAGGTGATAGTATTTCGATTAATGGCGTTTGCTTAACCGTCACATCTTTTAAGACAACAGAATTTACAGTTGATGTGATGCCAGAAACAGTAAATGCCACCAATATCGGGTCTATGCAACCAGGTTCTAAAGTGAATCTTGAAAGAGCGATGGCAGCTGGTGGTCGATTTGGGGGCCATTTTGTTTCAGGTCATGTTGATGGAACAGGAAAGATCATCCGTAAAGAACGAGTCGAAAACGCCGTTTATTATGAAATTGAAGTAGATGAAGAGGTAGCAACCGGAATGGTATTGAAAGGTTCCGTAACCGTTGATGGGACAAGCCTAACCCTATTCGGTGTCACAGATCGTACGTTTACCATTTCATTAATTCCACACACGATGGAAGAAACTATTATTGGTCAAAAGCAAATTGGGGATATTGTCAATATTGAAACCGATATGATTGGTAAATATGTTGGTCATTATTTGAAAAATACTGGCGTAGCACAGAAGAAAACGTCGATTTCAATGAGCTTTTTAAAAGAAAATGGGTTTGTGTAGAAAGGAGGAAGAAAATATGTTCGATAAAATTGAAGAGGCAATTGAAGACTTAAAGGCTGGAAAAATCATTATCGTTTGCGATGATGAAGATCGGGAGAATGAAGGAGACTTTATCGCCTTAGCTGAAAAAACAACAGCGGAAACGATTAATTTTATGGTGACTCATGGACGTGGCTTAGTATGTGTCCCATTGGAAGAAGAGATTGCCGACAAACTTGAGCTAAAGCCAATGACAACGGATAATACAGATCCCCATGGGACTGCGTTTACAATTAGTGTCGATCATAAAAGCTCAACAACAGGAATCTCTGCATATGAACGGAGCAGAACGGTCCAAGAATTAATTCATACCGAGTCAAAGCCGGCCGATTTTAAAAGGCCAGGTCATGTTTTTCCACTCGTGGCAAAAAAAGGTGGAGTTTTAAGGCGAGCAGGTCATACGGAAGCAGCTGTAGACTTGGCAAAATTATCAGGATCAGCGCCAGCGGGTGTCATTTGTGAAATTATGAATGAGGATGGTTCGATGGCGCGTGTACCACAACTACGTGAAATTGCTGACCGTTTTGAACTAAAAATGATTACGATTAAAGATTTAATTCACTATCGAAATCAGCAAGAAAAATTAGTGATTCGTGAAGTGGAGATTGATCTACCTACTGAATTTGGAGATTTTAAAGCAATAGGTTATACAAATTCAATTGATGGTAAGGAGCATGTCGCGCTTGTTAAAGGAGATGTTTGTTCAAATGAACCGGTGCTAGTAAGAGTGCATTCAGAATGTTTAACTGGTGACGTGTTCGGCTCTTACCGTTGTGATTGTGGGCCACAACTTCATGCAGCATTGCGACAAATACAAGTGGAAGGAAGAGGCGTGCTGCTATATATGCGCCAAGAAGGACGCGGAATTGGACTGTTGAATAAATTGCGCGCTTATAAACTACAAGAGGAAGGTTTAGATACCGTTGAAGCCAATGAAAAACTAGGTTTTCCTGCTGATTTACGTGATTATGGCATTGGGGCACAAATTTTACGAGACCTAGGAGTTCAAAAAATGAAATTATTGACAAACAACCCACGAAAAATTAGTGGTCTTGGTGGTTATGGTCTTGAGGTTGTTGAGCGTGTACCAATCCAAATGGAAACTAATAAAGAAAATGAGCGTTATCTACAAACAAAAAGGACGAAGTTAGGACATTTACTTCATATTTAAAAATTAGGAGGAAAAGATAATGGGGAGAACATTTGAAGGGAATTTAATTGGTACAGGATTAAAAATTGGGATTGTTGTAGGAAGATTTAATGAATTTATTACAAGTAAACTGCTTAGTGGTGCTGAAGACGGATTAAGAAGACATGGAGTAAATGAAGCGGACGTTGATGTTGCATGGGTTCCAGGTGCATTTGAAATTCCACTTGTTGCACAAAAAATGGCTAACAGTGGTCGTTATGATGCAGTGATTACACTCGGTACCGTCATCCGTGGCTCTACGCCGCATTTTGACTATGTTTGCAACGAAGCGGCAAAAGGAGTGAATGCAGCTTCAATGAACAGTGGTGTTCCTGTTATTTTTGGGGTTATCACAACAGATTCTATTGAACAGGCAATTGAACGAGCTGGAACAAAAGCTGGGAATAAAGGATGGGAATCAGCGTCATCAGCGATAGAAATGGCTAACCTTCTTCGAGGCATCGAGTAGAAGAAATTGGTTGAGCAAGTGACTTACTAGTTTTGAACTTTTCGATTATAATTTTAAGGAATAGCCTTAATGGTTATTCCTATTTTTTTGTTAAATAATCATTAGGAGCATTGTGGATGCTCAGGATGTAAATAAAGGACGGACTTCGAAGAATCAAAGGGGAAGAGTAATGAAACTTGTATCATGGAATGTAAACGGACTAAGAGCTTGTCATAAAAAAGGATTTATGGATTATTTTTCTGAAATTGATGCAGATATCTTCTGTGTACAAGAAACGAAGTTACAAGAAGGGCAAATTCAGTTAGACCTCGATGGGTATCAAGATTTTTGGCATTATGCTGAGAAAAAAGGTTACTCCGGTACGGCGGTATTTTCAAAGGTTGAGCCAATATCCGTTCAGTATGGAATTGGGTTAGATGAATATGATCGTGAGGGGCGGGCTATTACGCTTGAGTTTGACGAATTCTTCCTTGTAAATGTCTATACACCTAATTCCCAACGAGATTTAGCACGGCTTTCCTTCCGTCTCGCTTGGGAAGACCAGCTTCGTGGCTTTTTAATTGAGCTTGATAAGAAAAAACCAGTCGTCCTATGTGGCGATTTAAATGTTGCTTTCAGTGAACTTGATTTAAAAAATGCGAAATCAAATAAAGGGAATTCAGGATTTACTGATGAGGAACGAGCGAAAATGAGCTTACTTTTGGAGAATGGATTTGTTGATTCTTTTAGGCATTTGCATCCAGACCAAGAAGGAGCTTACACTTGGTGGTCATACATGAACAAGGTGAGGGAACGAAATATTGGCTGGCGGATTGATTATTTTATTGTATCAGAAAGAATGGTTCCGTCAATTACAAAAGCGGACATAGATGCTCAAATAATGGGGAGCGATCATTGTCCAATCATTCTAGAAATAAATGAATAAAATGCTCATTTAAAAAAACTGCTCTATGCTAGAGCGGTTTTTTTGTTTACCTTTGTATAAAGTCAACAAGCGCTATTGGGTTGAAATCTGTCATGATTTTCCTTAATTGGAGCTATTGCGTTCGGCGTTCTGGGACATTCATCGAATTTATTCAGAAATTTGTCAAATAATTAAATTTCTCTTGTACCTATTCGTGATTAAATGTAATATACTATATATGAAAGAGCATAACACATTAAACAAAGAAATTTGGATAAATGTATCATACTAATGTGTCGTAGGAGGGGTGGTGATTTCAATTAAACTATCAAAACGGCAACAGGAAATTCTTCAAATTGTTAAGGAAGATGGTCCTATAACTGGGAAACAAATTGCGGAAAAGCTTTCTTTAACTCGTGCAACATTAAGACCGGACTTGGCTATTTTAACAATGGCTGGAAGTCTCGATGCAAAACCCCGTGTCGGCTATTTTTACAACCCTCAGAGTGAAACAAAAAAGGCGACTGCCAACTTATCAAAGCAACTGGTTAAACAATATAAGGCACACCCAATCGTGGTACAGAAGTCGGCATCTGTTTATGATGCAATTGTACAAATTTTCCTCGAAGATGTAGGGACATTGTATACAGTTGATGAAGAGGGCTTACTTGCAGGTGTGATATCACGAAAAGATTTGTTAAGAGCGGCGATAGGAAATAACAATTTAGAGGAACTTCCAGTAAGTGTGATTATGACAAGAATGCCAAATATAGTAACCGTCCAACCTGATGAAAGCCTCCTCGAAGCGGCACAGAAGCTCATACATAATCATATTGACTCTTTGCCAGTTGTTCGAGAAGTGGATAAGGAACAAAATCGATATGAAGTCATTGGGCGAATCACGAAAACAACAATTACAAGAGCTTATATTGAAATGCTGGAAATCTAAATAGAACGGAAGTGAGAGACCTTTGGGAAAGAAGGAAGTAGTTTATGTTGTTTCGGATTCTGTGGGGGAAACAGCCGAGTTTGTCGTCAAAGCTGTGGCCACTCAATTTAACGGTGGAAGTATCGAAATTAGGAGAAATTCTTATGTAGAGGATGTTGAGGATATTGAGGATGTTCTCATTTTAGCGAGACAACACAATCATTCAATTGTCGCTTATACAATTGTTATCCCTCATTTAAAAGAATATATGGATCGACGGGCAGCTGAAGAAAGTATCGTAGCGGTGGATTTGTTAAATCCATTGATGAATGCATTTGAACAAAAATTTGAAAAGCCACCAAATCAACAGCCGGGACTAATGAGAAAACTAGATGACGATTATTTCCGGAAAATTGAGGCGATTGAGTTCGCAGTAAAATATGATGATGGTCGGGACCCGCGTGGAATTATCCGCTCAGATATTGTCCTGATTGGAGTTTCACGTACTTCAAAGACACCGCTTTCGATGTATTTGGCGCATAAAAGATACAAGGTGGCAAACGTTCCACTAGTTCCGGAAGTAAAACCTCCTGAAGAGCTATTTAGTGTGCCCAGGAGCAAATGTGTCGGGTTAATTATTTCTCCTGATAAACTCAATGAAATTCGTAAAGAACGACTAAAAGCTCTTGGTCTAACTTCTCAAGCTAACTATGCTAGCTTTGAACGTATTTTAGAGGAACTGGACTATGCTGAAAAAATTATGAAGCGGGTAGGTTGTCCTGTTATTAATGTTTCGAATAAAGCGGTGGAAGAAACGGCAAGTCAAATTTTAGACATTCTGAAAAGTGAGAGGAGCTTTACATAATGAAAAAATTTGTATATTTGTTCAATGAAGGCAATAGTGAGATGCGAAATCTTCTTGGAGGGAAAGGTGCTAACTTAGCAGAAATGACTAAAATTGGATTGCCAGTACCTTTTGGTTTTACGATTTCTACAGAAGCGTGCAACGCTTACTATGAAAATAATCAAAGTATTTCATCGGAGATTCAGAATCAAGTTTTACAAGCTCTTTCCGAATTGGAAGCTGGAACGGGGAAAAAGCTAGGAAATCCAGCAAACCCGTTATTGGTTTCGGTCCGCTCAGGTGCCGTATTTTCAATGCCAGGGATGATGGATACCATTTTAAACTTAGGTATGAATGATGAAACAGTTGAAGGAATGGCAACACTGACAAACAACCCACGCTTTGCTTACGACTCTTATCGTCGGTTTATTCAAATGTTTTCCGATGTGGTTTTAGATGTGGATACATTCTTTTTTGAGAGATTACTAGAAGAAACAAGGGAGAAAAAGGGTTACAGTTCGGATCCTGAATTAACAGCAGAAGATTGGAAAGAAGTGATTGTTGGGTACAAACAAATTGTAAAAAAGCATACTCGGAAATCGTTTCCGCAAGATCCTAAGGAACAATTATTCTTGTCCATAAATGCAGTATTTGATTCATGGAATAACCAACGAGCCATCGTGTACCGACGTTTAAATAAAATTCCTGGTCATCTTGGAACTGCTGTAAATATCCAAAGTATGGTATTTGGAAATATGGGAAATGATTGCGGAACAGGTGTTGCGTTTACAAGGGATCCATCCACTGGGGAGAACCGTTTGTATGGTGAGTATTTGATTAATGCCCAAGGGGAAGATGTGGTTGCTGGGATTCGGACACCGCAGCCTATTCATACATTAAAACAAGAAATGCCTGAAGTATATCAACAATTTTCTGATACTTGCAAAGTGTTAGAGCAGCATTATCGTGATATGCAGGATATCGAATTCACGGTTGAACGTGGGCAACTGTTTATCCTCCAGACGCGAAACGGAAAACGGACTGCTCAGGCAGCAATCCGTGTTGCGGTTGAAATGGTAAAAGAAGGAATTATCAACAAAGATGAAGCTTTGTTGCGTGTTGACCCAGATCAGCTGAACCAATTATTGCATCGCCGAATTGATGATAAATTCGAACGGCCCCAGCTTGCCAAAGGACTTCCGGCATCTCCTGGCGCGGCGACAGGATCGGTCGTTTTTGATGCAGATGAGGCGGAAATTCTAGCGAAAGATGGAAAAAAAGTCATTCTTGTACGTCCGGAAACGACTCCTGATGATATTCACGGGATTGTAGCTTCTCAGGCGGTAATCACAAGTCGTGGCGGGATGACAAGTCACGCTGCAGTCGTTGCTCGTGGCATGGGGAAAGCATGTATTTGTGGCTGTGAAGCAATCAAGATTGATTTAGCTGCGAAGGAATTTTACGTTGGGGAAAGTGTTGTTAAGGAAGGGGATATTATTACGATTGATGGTGGCACTGGAGAAGTAATGTTGGGAGAAATTCCAATGATCGAACCGGAGCTATCTAATGAATTTCAACAGTTATTAGTTTGGGCAGATGAGGTTCGTCAACTTGGTGTTCGAACAAATGCAGATAATCCTGAAGACTCTCAGAAAGCACGGGAATTTGGTGCGGAAGGTATTGGGCTTTGCCGAACTGAGCATATGTTTATGGATCCAACACGGGTACCACTTGTTCAAGAAATGATTTTGGCGGAAAATTATGATGAGCGTCAAATTGCCCTTTCAAAGTTGCTACCATTGCAGCAAGGGGATTTTGAAGGGATTTTAGAAGCAATGCAAGGCTTTCCAGTTACGATTCGTTTACTTGATCCACCGCTTCATGAATTCCTTCCGGATAAAGAGGAATTGATTGTTGAGTGTACAAAGTTGCAGATAACAAACCCGAATTCTGAAGAGTTAAAAGCGAAAGAACTGTTATTGAAAAAGGTGCGCCAGTTAGATGAATTTAATCCAATGCTAGGGCACCGTGGTTGCCGTCTTGGAATGATCTATCCAGAGATTTATGAAATGCAAGCAAAAGCCATTTTCTATGCTGTTGCAACATTAGCAGACAAGGGAGTCGAGGCAAAACCAGAAATCATGATTCCACTCGTTGGACATGTAAATGAGTTGAAGCAAATGCGCCAGCTTGTCATTGATGCAGCTAATTTAGTAAAAGAAGAAACTGGTAGAGAGTTCGTCTATACGGTTGGGACGATGGTTGAAGTTCCACGTGCGGCACTCACTGCAGACCAAATTGCTGAAGAAGCCGATTTCTTCTCATTTGGAACGAATGATTTAACGCAAACAACCTTTGGCTATAGCCGCGATGATGCGGAAGGGAAATTCCTTCAAGCGTATATTGAAAATAAAGTGTTACCTGATAATCCATTTGCGGTCCTTGATCGGGAAGGGGTTGGTAAGCTTGTTGAAACAGGAGTTAGGCTTGGACGCCAAACAAAACCTGAATTGAAAACAGGGATTTGTGGGGAACATGGTGGGGAAAAGAGTTCAATAGAATTCTGTTACCAAACTGGCTTAGATTATGTGAGCTGCTCACCTTATCGTGTTCCAATCGCGCGACTAGCAGCAGCACAAGCGACGATTCGGTTTAGTGAGAAAGATGTGGAGACTTTAGTGGTGAAATAAGAAACTATAGTTCTGTAATAAAGGTAACAACCCTATGTTTTAACAAGGGATGTTACCTTTTTTAAAAGTTTAATAGCTTTTACTAGATTGTAGCTGGCGCCAATCGAAAAAATAGCTATACTATTTTTTCGATTGGATTTCTTTCGCAGGTATCCAAAGTATTCAGATATAGGTTGAACGTAAATGGCAGGCTAGCTGAATTTTTAACAAAGCTTCAGAATCTTGTAGTGATATGTCTAGGATATCTTCAATTCTTTTTAACCTTTGATAGAGCGTGTTGATATGGATATGCAAAGTTTCCGCTGTTGTAGTTGCCGACCTATTGTTATTAATATAAGTGGTTAAAGTGAGTTCGAGCTCACTATGTTTAAACTTGGGTGCATTTAACGGCGAGAAGATCTCCTCAATAAACTGCTCTAGTTCTTCTTGTGAATGGTTAATGAATAATCGGTTTATTCCAATCTCGGCATAATCAATCATCCCTGGTGTTTTACAAGAGAGTATATAGCTTAACGCTTTCGTCGCTTCATTGTGAGTGCGGTTAATAGACTTTTTTCCTTTATACAATCTTCCTACTCCAGCGTACAAATGAATACTTTCACTCTCCTGCCAATCGGTTAAAATGGATTTTAACAGTTTCATCACCTTAGGTTTATCTGAAGGGGTTTCGAGTGAAAAAAGAAGGAAGACCTTGTTGTGATTTCCAAATACGATTTTGCCTTTTTCAGAGACTTTTTGTTTAATTGTCCAAACAAAATGATGGACTTTTGTTTCTAATACTTGTAAATCATGAAACTTTGAAAATTCGATGATAAGTGAAAATAAATAGCCTTCAAGATTAATGCCAAAATCGAGTGCTTGCTTATATAAATGCTTAGAATCCTCAGTATTCAACAGTTCATAATAAAAGTCGTGTGTTTTTTTATAAAAGATTTCAGTGACAGAATGTCGTTTTGCTAGTTCTAATGCAAGGAATACTCCACCTCGTTCAAGAATCATATGGTCAAGTTGACTTAATGGAGGGTCCCCGGTTACTACTAAACAAGCTGAGCAGGCATTTCCGACTAGGATTGGATAAATATAAAAGGATTTTTTATCTGGTGCATATAGGTCAACATAAATGGGTTGCTTACGATCACTCAACATCTTGGATAATTCATCAAATGTGAAATATCGCTGGTCTCTTTTGGGATAAGATTCCTCTTCGAGTAAATCCACGAAAACTACGGTTGGTTTAATCATCCGGTTTAGCTCTTTCGCAATGCTGCCGACTCCTTTGTTTTGTAGTGAGAGCTTTGTTAAGGTGGCATGTACTTCATTTCGGCGTACAAGTACTTGATTCTTTCGGTTAATTTCAGAGAATAATCGTGCATTTTCATACGCAATAGCGATTTGCGCTGTTAGACCTTTCAAAAGCTTTAAATCCCAATCGGTTAGTTCACGTGCATGACCATTTTGATGAAAACTTAATACCCCACTAATTTCATTATGAAACTTGACTGGTACGGTTACTGATGCTTTTACCCAATCCTTATGAAAAGCAGCTAAAAGTAGTTCTGAATTCCTTTTGCTTGTACCCTTCATCGCCTCATTAGCCTTTCGAAAGGAATGAAAAATTCTTGTTTTCCCATCCCGAAAGGTTTTTCCTGTCACCGATTCTCCGATTTTATATTGAACCTGCAGAATTTCACTTTTCCAACCACGATAAGCTTTGCATACCAAGCGGTCTATAGCAGGGTCGTACACCCAAAAAGCAGATGTATTCGCTCCAGGTATAACTGCAGCTACGCTATCAAGTATGTTTTTTAGAAGGTCATCTATGTCGAGAAGAGAGGTAATATTTTGTGCCCCTTCTATTAACTTTTCCAATTCGACATTTTTACTGTTCATCGCTGCGTTAGTATAAAGCGGATACAAAAGGTGGTAAAGGAGGTCAATCGTATCCTGAGTAAAAGGTTGGTTTCCATCTTGATAGACTATCCTTACTTTAAAATCGAGTGGATAGGTGAAGGTCAACTCTGATTGTTTAGATATGGAGGGTGATGGTGTAGAGGGTTGACCAATTTTGACTGGGATTCTAGGTTGGGAGCCCTTAACATAGACCAAACACCACTCATGATGTAGAGAATTGAAAAACCAAATTTGATAGCTAGACACTCCCATATTCTTTGTTAGGAAAGAATGGACTAGTGAATCTTTAATCACTTTTGTATACCTCCATGTAAAAAACT
>Ga0182742_1002338_pt1 | contig 21265 bp, 22 predicted proteins | sample eDN5th37CBELigMG_FD_128880 | JGI IMG/M metagenome (GOLD analysis project Ga0182742, IMG submission 128880) | Enriched Miracle-Growth compost microbial communities from Emeryville, California, USA - eDNA 5th pass 37_C BE-Lig MG (version 2)... ... | reverse complement strand
GCGGGACGCTCGCTGCCTTCCAGTTCGATCCGTCCGTCCACGGTGAGCTGCACGCCGCCCTTGGGAAGTTTCTCGAAATCCTTCAGGGTTGCGTCGAGGCGGACCTTGCCTCCCGCCGGCACCGGGTTGGTGAAGCGCACCTTGTTCAGGCCGTAGTTCACGGCCATGGTGGCGCTGTCCACCTTCAGGATCTGCTCCCACATGGGGATCAGAAGCGAGAGGGTGAGGAAGCCGTGCGCGATCGGGCCGCCGAAGGGGCTCTCGGCCTTGGCGCGCTCGAGATCGATATGGATCCACTGGTGGTCGTCGGTGGCGTCGGCGAAGGTGTTGATCCGGTCCTGTTCGACTGCCATCCAGTCGCTGGTGCCGAGGGATTTGCCGACGAGGGGCTCGAGGTCGGTGAGGGTGGCGACGTGCGTGCTGTTTGCCATGTGTTTCCTCCTGCTCGTCCTGCTCGTCGAGTCCGAAGGACTCGGAAGGCTTCCGAGTCCGAAGGACTCGGAAAGCATTCTGTGCGAAGACTTGCTTCGCCCACACAACTTTCGAGCAGTCGAAGGGTCACAGATGGGGCACGGTGGTGATGACAGGCGGCGGTGCAGGACAGACGCCGCCGATGCGACCAACCGCTGCCGAAAGTTGTGGAGGACGGCAGGTGTGAATTGCGCTGTGCGGGGCATCCTCCGGTATGGAACCGAATCGACGAAGTGGGAGCCCCGAGTCGATCCTCGGGGGCCGATTGCTTGCCTTCGCCGGTGACGGCGACATCGTAGGCCTGTCCCAGTACGTGACCGCGCTCGTGTACGGCGCGGCACCGGGTGACGCCTCGTACGACGACGTGCTCGAGTGGGTGGTCACCACGATCGCCGACGTGATCACCGACAAGATCGGGCCGATCATCGACAGCGAGGTGGACGGGGTCACCGGATACGCGGTCACGTTGCGTACCCCGGACGGAATCCAGCTGGCGATCGACGATCTGCCTGTCCCGGAACGACATGTGTGGAAGGCGATCGCCGAGGTCCTCGACGGTGACTTCCCGAGGGCCCACGGCACTCTCGCCCCGGTCGAACACGGAAGTGAACCCGGCGAGCAGGCCCATGCGCTGATCGAGGCCGTCAGCTGGCTCGACCGGCTGCTCGACCTTCCCGCCCTGAACGGTCCGTACACGGTTCCCGAATAGGGAACACGTCGACGCCGTTCACGCGGGTCGGTGATCAAAGCCGTTCTGCGCGTGGAGCGGTGACCGACTCCGGAATCTCGACGAGCGACCGCTCGGTCGAATCCTGCGTCCGCACCGACTTCACGCCGATCAACGTTCGGCAGTCCGGCGTGACGAGCCAGATCCGGCCGGCGTGCTCGACCTCGAATAGTCCGTCCGCGCGTCGGGTGACGATGCCGGCCGGAAGCTGGGCGGCGCAGGACCGTACAGCTGCGTGAAGTTCGTCGTCGGGGGCATCCAGCAGGCCCTCGAGCTTGGCGAAGGACCGCTGAACCCGGGCGGTCAGATACACCTCCGAAGCATCGAAAACGTCCGCGAATCGCTCCAGGGGCACCGGTTCTCCCGGCTCCCGGCTCGGGCCGGCCGATGGCTGTCGCGGAATGTGGCGCCGGAAGCGCGACGGAACATTGCTCTTGACCTGTTCCCAGGTGCGCTCCCGGTGGACGGTGGAGTAGGCCGTGATGGCCGAGCGGTCAGGGGAGAGCACCAGGTCGTAACCCTGACGGGACAACCGCACGAAACCGTTCGCGGAAATGCTGGACGCGGACTTGACGAGAAAGTCCTCGAGCATGGCGCGCAGCTGCACCTCGGCGCTGCGCGCACTCCCGCCGTGATGGAACCGGAAGCTGTCCACGGCTCGGGTCGTGACATGGACACCGGGAATCTCGTCGAGAGCCACATCGGTGATCGCCACGGGCGCCGCGCGGATGTGGGTCGCGGTCCCGCGCGGCGACCCGTAGGTCTCCGGAGCCGCCGACGTGTTCGAGCGGACGAAGCCGGGGCAGTCGTCCTGACGGCACCAGCCGTCGAGGTTCTCGGTGACGTTGGTGCAGGCGGTGCCGTCCCGGTGAAAACGCGTGCAGCGGGTCATGAAGTGAATTGTGCCGAGAACCACCGACATTCGGAAGCGGTGGTTCTCGGCACGATTCGGCTGCAGCCGGGTGGCCGGGGACGGCCTCAGGCCGCGACCTCGACCCCCAGCGCCTCGAGCAGGATGCGACGGTACTCGGCGGTCTCCACGACCCGCGAGGCGCGCGGATGCGGGAGATCGATGGTCAGTTCCACCGCGAGCCGGCCGTGGTCGAGCACGATGATCCGGTCGGCGAGAGCGATGGCCTCGTCGACGTCGTGGGTCACCAGCAGCACCGCCGGCTGATGCTTGGCGCACAGCTCCTGGAGCAGCCCGTGCATCTTGATCTTCGTGAGTGCGTCGAGCGCACCGAACGGTTCGTCGGCGAGCAGCAGGTCCGGTTCCCGCACGAGCGACCGCGCGAGCGAGACACGTTGCTGCTCACCGCCGGACAGCTCGTTCGGCCATGCCGTCTCCCGGCCTGCGAGGCCCACCTCGGCGAGGGCCTTGCGGCCGCGCTCGGCGGCGTCGGATCCGTCGAGGCCCAGGATCACGTTGTCGAGCACCCGCGCCCACGGCAGCAGGCGCGAATCCTGGAACACGACCGCGCGCTTCTTCGGCACGTCGATGGTTCCGGATCCGGGGACGCCGTGGTCGAGTTCGGCCAGCGCCCGCAGCAGCGTGCTCTTGCCGGATCCGCTGCGTCCGAGCAGGGCTACGAATTCGCCGGCGCGGATCTCGAGGTCGATACCCTGCAGGACCGCGCGTCCGTCGAAGCCGCGGGCCAGGCCCGAGGTGCGGACGGTCAGCTTCCGATCGTCTTGCGCCATGCCAGCGCCTTCCTTTCTGCCGAACGGACCAGCAGGTCGCTGCCGAATCCGAGGATCGCGTAGACGACGAGGCCGACGATGATGACGTCGGTCATGCCGTAGTTGCGGGCCTGGTACATCAGGTACCCGATGCCGCTCGAGGCGTTGACCTGCTCGACGACCACCAGTGCCAGCCACGAAATTGTCACCGCCAGGCGCAGGCCCGTGAAGAAGCCGGGCAGTGCCCCCGGCAGGGCGATCCGCCGGATGAACTGGGTCCGGGACAGATCCAGCGTCTCGGCGAGTTCGACGAAACGGGAGTCGATTCCACGCAGCGCCGAGTAGGTGTTGATGTAGACCGGGACGAACACCGACAGCGCGATGAGAAGGATCTTCATCTCCTCGCCGATGCCGAACCACAGGATCGCGAGGGGCATCAGGGCGAGGGTCGGGATCGACCGCTTGATCTGCACGGGGCCGTCGATCAGCGCCTCACCGATGCGGGACAGACCGGCGATCAGCGCCAGGACCAGACCGAGAGCGACGCCGATGACGCCGCCGATCAGTGCGCGCTGGACGGAGGTCCACAGGTTGGACTGCAGGCGTCCGTCGGCGATCAGATCGCCCGCGGTGGTGACGACCGTCCACGGTTCGGACAGGGTCTTCGGGTCGAGCACCCCCGTCGCCGACGCGATGATCCAGGCCACCAGCAGCAGCACCGGTCCGATCGCGAGACCGAACTTGATGGGCTTGCCCGGAGCGAGACGACTACGGGTGTTGCGCGGCTGCAGGTCGGGCCCGGAGATGCGTTCGGGCTTCTGGTCGGTGTCGGCATCGCCGGCCAGACCACTGCCGAAACGCCGGGGTTCGACGACGGAGGTGCTCATCGACCTTGTCCTTTCGACTCGTCGGTTCCGGTCAGACGCCGGCCGACGCGAGTTCGCGCGCGTACTGGCTCGCCGGACGGGGCAGACCGTAGTGGTCGCGCAGGGTGGTGCCCGAGTACTCGGTGCGGAACAGGCCACGCTCCTGCAGGATCGGCACGACCGTCGAGATGAACGCCTCGAGACCCTGCGGGTATTGCGGCGGCATGATGTTGAAGCCGTCCGCGGCGCCGCCCCGGAACCACTGCTCGATGGTGTCGGCGATCTGAACCGGAGTTCCCGCAACGACATTGTGGCCGCGCGCCCCGGCGAGCTTGTGCAGCAGCTGGCGCAGCGTCGGCTGCTCCCGCTCGACGATCTTCGCGAAGACGAGCCGGCGGCTGTTGTTGTTGTCGGTGATATCGCCGGAGCCGGCGAACAATTCGGCCGGCACCTTCTCGTCGAGCCCGAGACCCGAGATGTCGATGCGGCCCATCTTCTGCAACTGTCCGACACCGTATTCGACGATGGTGAGCTCGTTGAACTCGCGGTGCAGATCCTTGGCCTCGGCCTCGGTGGCGCCGATGAACGGGCTCAGCCCCGGAAGGATCTTCACGTGGTCGGGGTTGCGGCCGAAACCGGCTGCGCGCGTCTTGATGTCGTTGTAGAAGGCCTGCGCGTCCTCGATCCGCTGATGGGCGGTGAAGATCGCCTCGGCGTAGGTGGACGCGAAATCGCGTCCGTCGTTGGAGGATCCGGCCTGCACGAGCACCGGACGCCCCTGCGGGGAACGCGCGGAGCCGAACGGACCGCGCACCTTCACGTACTCACCCTCGACGTCGATGCGGTGGATCTTGTCGGTGTCGGCGTAGACGCCCGCTTCCTTGTCGATGACGAGGGCGTCGTCCTCCCACGAATCCCAGAGCTTGATCGCGGCGTCGACGAATTCCCGTGCGCGGGCGTAACGCTGGTGGACATCGGGGTGGTCGGTGAGGCCGAAGTTCGCTGCCGCCGCGTCGGTCGCGGTGGTCACGATGTTCCAGGCGGCGCGACCGTTGGAGATGTGGTCGAGCGAGGAGAACAGGCGTGCCAGGTTGTAGGGCTCGTAGTAGGTGGTCGACGCGGTCGCGATCAGGCCGAGGCGCGAGGTGACCGTGGCCATCGCGACGAGCGTGGTGATCGGCTCGAGACCGTAGTCGGGGCGGTACTTCACCTCGGTGCGCAGGGCGGGGCCGTCGGCGAAGAACACGGCGTCGAGCTTCGCGCTCTCGGCGAGGCGGGCGAGCTCCTGGAAGTAGGTGACGTCGTAGATGCGCTCGGGCACGCTGCCGGAGTGGCGCCACGAGGCCTCGTGGTGGCCGGTCGGGTAGATGAAGGCGTTGAGGTTGAGCTGGCGGTTCGTCATGTCGAATTCCCCTCGGAAGATCAGCTGCGGGTGTGGGCGGCGCCGGACTCGGCGACTGCGGCGGTGACGACCTCGTCGAAGCGCAGGTCGAAGGCGTCGGCGGCCTCGACCGGCTTGGGCAGTTCGCCGGCGGCATCGATCACGTCGATGGTGTGCTGCTGGATCGCGATGAGATCCTCGTCGAGATGCGGGAAGGTGGTGATCCCGGCGGTGTCGAGGATGCGCGCGCCGTCCTCGACCGTCAGGCCCTGGCTCTTCACGAAGTAGGTGTCGATGTACGCGTCGCGGTTGTCGTTGGCCCAGGCGACGGACTTGATGTAGGCGGTGACGTAGGCGCGGATCGCCGCGGCGGTCGCCGGGTCGGACAGGGCCTTCTTGCTCGAGTAGAGGTACGAGATGCCCTCGCTGAGGTCCTCGATCTCGGGACGCGGCAGCGACGTCGCACCCGGGGTCTGCATGTACCGGGAGAAGACCGGCTCGCTCATCGGAGCGGCGTCGATCTGGTTGGAACGCAGCGCATCCGGGAAGTCCGGCAGCGACATCGGAACGAGCTCGACGTCGTCGACCGAGAGGCCGGCCTTGTCGAGGCCGCGGAGGACGAAGGCCTGCTGTGAGGTGCCCTCGGCGTAGCCGATCCGCTTGCCCTTCAGATCCGCGAGGGACTTGATGTCCGAGGCATTCGGGGCGATGCCCATGTTGAGGCCGTTGTTCGTCTGCATGGCCGTGACGACCTGCACGTCGTCGCCGGCGACCAGGGACTGGACGGTCATGATCTCGCCGGCCCACGCGACGTCGACCGCGTCGGCGCGGAACGCCTCGAGGATCGAGGGCGCACCCTGGAAGGTCGCGAACTCGTACTCGAACGGCAGCGCGTCGAGCTGTCCGGAGCCGGTGAGGAGGGACAGCTGCCGTTCACCCTGGTCTGCGATGACGAGCTTGGTGCCCGCGGGGATCTCGGTGGGCAGCGGTCCCTCGGCGGCCGGTGAATCGCCGGAGGAGCCGGATCCACAGGCGGCAACCGCCGTCATGACGAGGGCGACAGCGGCTGTGAATCCAGCACGACGTAGGCGAGACATACGAAGCCTTCTCTTTCCAGCGATGAACAGGGACGGGCGACCGGGAGGGCCGGGCCCGATGACCATCTTGGGGAAGGGATCGTCAGCGGAACAGAATTATCGTCAGCGTGATCTGAAGGCGTGCCTCCCGCTCGGCGGGGTGTGAACGGCCTCGCTTCCCCGTCGGACAGCCGCGCGCGGCCGGCTGCGCGCCGCTGTCGTATCGCTCGGCGGATCCAGGCTCGCGTAGAGCTGCGGGTGGCGGAATTGTGACAGCGGCCACCCCCGCGCGCTAAGTTTGGTGTTACTCGGAAAACTACTCACCGGTAGGGGTGCGATATGCCTGCTCCCAGCGCTGCGACCTTCACGCGGCTCGCGGACCTCATTGCCATCGACGACGTCGCGCAGCGGACCACGCGTCCGGTCGTGGAGGCCTTCAGCGGCCGGGAGATCGCCACGGTCCCGGTCGGCACCGCCGACGACGCGAAGGCCGCGATCGAACGTGCCCGCATCGCGCAGGCGGCGTGGGCGGCCCGGCCGGTCGCCGACCGCGCGCGCATCTTCCACCGCTACCGCGACCTCGTGTTGCGCCGGCGCGAGGAACTGATGGACATGGCGCAGGCCGAGACCGGCAAGTCCCGCGCGTCCGCGCAGGAGGAGGTCGTCGACATCGCGATCACCGCCCGCTACTACGCGCGCACCGCCGAGAAGCTGCTGCGCCCGCACCGCGCCACCGGCATGCTGCCCGGACTGACCAAGACCGTCGTGCGGCATCATCCGAAGGGTGTCGTCGGTGTCATCGCGCCGTGGAACTACCCGATGACCCTCGCGGTGTCCGACGCGATCCCTGCGCTGCTCGCCGGCAATGCCGTCGTCCTCAAGCCGGACAGCCAGACCCCGTACTGCGCGCTCGCGTGCGTCGAACTGCTCTACGAGGCCGGACTGCCGCGTGATCTGTTCGCGGTCGTGCCGGGGCCCGGCTCCGTCGTCGGGACCGCCCTCGTCGAGAACACCGACTATCTGATGTTCACCGGGTCGTCGCAGACCGGCCGGATACTCGCCGAGCAGGCAGGGCGCCGCCTCATCGGCTTCTCCGCCGAACTCGGCGGCAAGAACCCCATGATCGTCACCGCCGGCGCGAACCTCCGCGAGGTCACCGACGCCGCCGTGCGCGCGTGTTTCTCGAACTCCGGCCAGCTGTGTATCTCCATCGAACGCATCTACGTCGAGAAGTCCATCGCCCCCGAGTTCACTCGCATGCTCGGCGACCGCGTCCGCAAGATGACACTCGGCCCGGGGTACGAGTTCGGGATCGAGATGGGCTGCCTGATCAACGAGACGCAGGTCAAGACGGTGTCGTCGCACGTCGACGACGCGGTGGTCAAGGGCGCGACCGTCGTCGCCGGTGGTAAGGCGCGTCCCGATCTGGGTCCGCTGTTCTACGAACCGACCGTGCTCACCGATGTCCCCGAGGACGCCGAGTGCTACCGGGAGGAGACGTTCGGCCCGCTCGTGTCGGTGTACCCGGTGGAGAACGTCGACGAGGCGATCCGTCGCGCCAACGACACCGAATACGGCCTCAACGCCTCGGTGTGGGCGGCGACCAAGGCGCAGGGCGAGGCGATCGCGGCCCGCGTCCGCGCCGGCACGGTCAACGTCGACGAGGGCTACGCGCCGGCGTGGGCGAGCACCTCCGCGCCGATGGGCGGCATGGGCATCTCGGGTGTCGGCCGACGGCACGGAGCGGACGGACTGCTCAAGTACACCGAATCGCAGACGATCGCGACCACCCGGATTCTCAACCTCGGCGGTCCGCGCGGATTGCCGCCGAAGCTGTGGAACAAGATCATTCCGCCGTTCATCCGGTCGCTGCAGTGGCTGCCGGGCAGGTAGCCGCCGACGGTGTCCGGTTCTTGGGCCGCAGTCACTTTCGGCACAGGCCCCGCCGGTCCCTGTCGGGCGAAACCGAAACTACAGGGTCCGGCGGGGAGGGCGCGGCCTTCCGCGTCGAGACCCGTCCTCGGTCCACGCGCATCTCGGTTTCAGGGCACGGCCACAGCGAACGAGACCCGCGATTCCCGGTGATTCACTAGACTTCGCTTCGATTGGTTTCCGCCGGACGGAGCAGCCATGAAGCTGGGAGCGGTGGCACAGAACCCCATCGAATCGATCATGAAGCGGCTGAACGTGGTTCCGGTGCCGCTGCTCGAAACACAGATGGCGTTCACGCTGTCTCGCCTGGTCATGGTCGCCACCAAGCTGGGCGTGTTCGATGCGCTGGCCGCCGGCCCGCTGCCGGGGGCACGGGTCGCCGACGAATGCGACACCAGCCGGATCGGCACCGAGAAGTTGTTGTTCGCTCTGGCCGGCGCCGGGTACCTCGACGCTTCCGACGGCGAGTATGCGTTGACTCCGGTCTCGCGTAAGTGGCTGGTCGCGGCCGGTTCCCACTCGTTGGCCGACAAGATGTTGTTCCAGTTCCTCGAGTGGGACTGGCTGGCGCGCACGGAAGACTATGTCCGGACCGGCGATCCCCTGGACGTCCACACCGCGATGACTGCCGACGCCGACTGGGACATCTACCAGCGTGGGATGCGCGCGATGGCTTCCACCCCCGCCCGTGAGCTGGTGCGACGTCTCAAACTGCCGAAGGGTGCCCGTGCCATGCTCGACATCGGTGGATCCCACGGCTACTTCTCGGTGGCCCTGTGCCGTAAGCACAAGCGTTTGCGGTCCGTGATCCTCGATCTGCCCGAGGCGGTGGCGCAGGCTGCGCCCATCCTGGCCGCCGAAGGGATGGGAGATCGGGTGGTGCACCGGGCCGGGGACGCCCTCACCGACGATCTGGGCGAAAACGCCTACGACCTCGTTCTCGTCTCCGGGCTCGTGCACCACTTCTCCGACGAGCAGAACCGTGAACTCGCCGGCCGGGTTTCCCGCGCCCTGCGCCCGGGCGGCGTGCTTGCCGTGCAAGACATTTTCCGGCCGTCCACCCCGAAGCAGGCGGGTCAGATCGGCGCCCTGCTCGAGTTCTATTTCGCGCTCACCAGTCGGTCCGGAACGTGGTCGATCGAGGACATGACGCGCTGGCAGCAAGAGGCGAACCTGCAACCCCGCAAACCCATCCGTTATCGCACCGTCCCCGGTTCCGGTGTTCAGGCGGCCGTCAAACCTCGCTGATCGAGAATCCTTGCCCGGCAAGGTCTTCGGGCAATGGGAGAAGCAATGAGCGCGTGCGTGAACGCCCGTCCCGGCGGCGAGTGCCGCGACCGTTCAGGAACCGGTGGTCGCGGCCTCCACCGGAAGCTCCTTCCGGCGCTCGATCGTGGTGGCCAGCGGCGTCTCCACGACGAAGCACAGCAGCAGCATCGCGACGAGCGCGAGCGGGCTGATCCACAGGAAGATCGGGGTGAGTGCTTCGTTGTACGCCTCGACGACCGGTAGCCGCGCGGCGTCGGGAAGTTGCCGGACGGCCTGGGGTGTCAGGGAATCGGCGACGATGCCGGCCGGGGCGCGTTCAGCGATGAGCGTGGCCACCCGGCTCGCGAAGACGCTGCCGACGACCGCCGAGCCCAGCGTCGCGCCGATCTGCCGGAAGTAGTTGTTGCCCGCGGTCGCGGTGCCGACCTCCTCGATGGGGAACGAGTTCTGGACGACGAGCACCATCAGCTGCCCGGTCATGCCCAGACCCACCCCGATCACTGCGATGAAGCAGCCGAGCACCCATGTCGGGGTCGTGACGGTCAGTTGCGACAGCAGCACCAGCCCGGTCGCGATCAGTACCGAGCCGACGATCGGAATCGCCTTGTAGCGCCCGGTGCTCGTCACCACGCGGCCGGCGATCGTCGAGGTGAGGAACAGCGAGCCCATCATCGGCAGCATCAGAAGACCCGCCACGGTGGCGCTGACGCCCGTGGCCATCTGCAGGTAGGTGGGCATGTATCCGGCGACACCGAACAGTGCGACGCTCACCAGCAGACCGGACACGGTGATGAGGTCGAAGTTGCGGTCGCGGAACAGGTGCAGCGGCAGCACGGGTTCGACGGCGCGGGACTCGACGAACACGAACAGCGTCGCGGCGGCGACGGTGCCGGCGATCAGGGCGAGGATCGTCGGGGACGTCCACGCGTAGGTCGTGCCGCCCCACGTGCCCACGAGCACGATGCCGGTGGTGGTGACGGACAGGACCGCCATGCCGGCGACGTCGATCGACGGGCGGGGGCCGGTTCTCGCAGGCAGTCGCAGGAACACGATCGCCGCGGTCGCGGCGAGCAGGCCGAGCGGCACCGTGATCCAGAAGACCCACCGCCAGCCCGGGCCCTCGGTGAACCAGCCGCCGAGCAGCGGGCCGGCCACCGACGACAGCGCGAACACGCCGCTCATGATGCCCATGTACCGGCCGCGTTCGCGGGCCGGGATGACGTCGGCGATCGCGGCCTGCGACAGGATCATCAGACCGCCGCCGCCGACACCCTGGATCGTGCGGCCGACGATGAGCCAGGTGATGTCGCCGGCGGTCGCGCTCACGACCGAGCCGACGAGGAAGACGCCGATTGCGCCGAGCAGCAACGGTTTTCGGCCGAAGAGATCGCCGAGCTTGCCGTACGCGGGCATCATGATCGTCGACGCGAGGATGTAGACGGTGATGACCCACAGCATGAGGTCGGCGCCGTGCAGTTCGCCGACGATCGTCGGCAGCGCGGGGTTGAGCACCGTCTGGTTCAGCGAGGCCAGCAGCATGGTGAGCATGAGCCCGGCGAACAGGAACACCAGCCCGCGTGGTGACTGGGAAGCGGGGGCGTCACCCGAGTTTTCGGCCATGGAAATTTACATTACTGCAAAAATAGACCCGGTTGAATCGTTCCGTGCACCCTGAGCGGATGTCCACCGGCGTCGCGTCCGCGGTCGCTAGCCTTCACAGGTGACCGCCGACCTGCACGTCCTCACACAGTCACTGGTCGGTGTGCTCGTCCTCCTCGTCGTGGCCACCGCGGTGCTGTGGGCGTACGGGGTTCCGCACCGGTTCGCACCGGCACTCGCGATCGCACGCGGGGCCGTCCAGCTGGCTCTCATCAGCCTCGTGCTCAGCGGCGTCATCACCGACGGTCGCTGGGTGGCGGTCGTCCTCGCGTTGATGTTCGCGGTCGCCACGTGGACCGCGACGCGCCGGATCGGCCGCGGCACCGCCACACTCGGGATCGTCGCGGTCGCGATCCTGGCCGGCGCGGGGGTGGCCCTGGCGATCGTGTTCGCGACCGGTGCCATCGAACTGTCACCGCGCTACGCACTCGCCATCGGCGGCATCGTCATCGGCAACGCCATGACCGTCGCGGCCCTGGCCGGGCGGCGTTTCCTCGAGATCGTCGACAGTCGATGGGAGGAGGTCGAAGGATGGCTGGCGCTCGGCGCCACCCCTCGCCAGTCGACGGCCGAACTCACCCGGGTCGCGGTCCACGCCGCGCTGATCCCGGCGACCGATCAGACCAAGACCACCGGCCTGGTGACGCTCCCCGGCGCGTTCGTCGGCGCGATCTTCGGGGGCCTGTCGCCGCTCGAGGCCGGACGGTTCCAGATCGTGGTGCTCGCGTCGATCATGGCCGCCGCGGCGATCACCGCGGTCGTCGTCGCGCGCGGTCTCGGTCCGATCCGGTCCCGGCCGACCGTCCCGGCCTGACCGCGCTCAGCGGGACGCGGTTGCCCGGAACCCGGTCACCTCACGGAACACCTCGAGCGCCCGGTCGACGAGCGTCTCGATGTCGGCCTCCGGCTCCGCGATCGACGAGCGCATCGCGAACCGGATGATCGCGCCCGCCGACAGAACCAGCATCTGCGCGGCCTCGCGGGTGCCGACGCCGCCGGTGACGGCGCGATCCGATTCGGCGAGTTTCTCCGCAACCAGATCCGACACCAGCGACTGCGCGGTGTCGACGTGCGCGATGCGGCGGCGCGCCAGCTCCGGATGACGGCAGGTGAGCTCGGCGTTCCGTTCGCGCTGCTCGGGACTGGGGCCGGAACTCTGCAGCACGTCGAACAGCAGGCGGGTGACCTTCTCCACGGCGTCCTCGTCGGCGCCGAGGGTGAACTCGGCCGCGGTGCGCTCGTCGATCGCCGGGGCGCGCAACCCGAGGACGGCGTCCTCCTTCGACGCGAAGTAGTTGAAGAACGTGCGCGCGGAGACATCGGCCTCCGCGACGATCGACTCGATCGTCACGTCGGAGAGCCGGTCGTGGGCGAGCGCGGCGGCGGCCGCCGCCGAGTGGATCGCGGTCCACGTCCGCGCCCGCTTGCGCGAACGCAGCGAGAGCTTCGGCCCGGTATCGGTCACGAGTGTCCTCCAGCCATCGGTATCACCGTAGTGCAGGGCCGCGGCGCTGTGGCGACGGTGCAGCGGCTATGCCGCTGCGGGTGTGCGCCGGTCCTCGGGCACTCGAACGGACTCGCGGCGCGCGACGTGCCGCAGCAGCGGAATGCTCCCGGCTCCGGCGACCAGCGGGAACCAGTAGGTGCACAGGCGGTAGATCGCGACGGCCGCGGCGGCCGGTCCGGCGTCGAACCCCAGCGCGACGAGACCGGCGACCAGACCGGCCTCGACGATGCCGATACCGCCCGGGGTCAACGGGATCTGCCGGGCCACCTGCGTCGCCACGTGCAGCGTGGCGAGGGAGGCGACTCCCGCCTCGATACCGACGGCGAGGCACGCCGCGATCAGGCACAACAGGTCGAACATCCATTTCGCGGTGGTCAGTGCGAACACCCGGTGCCACACCCTCCGCGGGAGCCGCGCGACCTCGGCGAGCGTGTTCGCGAGTTTCGCCTTCCAGCCGGCATCCGGGGGGATTTCGACGGTCGGGGCGGGGGCGCGTCGCCGGGCCACCTCGGCGGCAGCCACGACCACGGCAATCCCGGCGGCGACGCATGCCGCGAGGACGACGTGGAGCACGTCGTCGACCATCCACTCGGCCAGCCGCGGACTGACGGTCGCCGAATAGACCACGCCCAGGGCCAGCATCGACACCCCGGCGGACAAGGTCAGCGCTACCACCGCGTGACCGGGTGTCAGGCCCGCGACCGTGAGCCAGCGGTAGTTGTAGCCCGCCGCGAACGCGCCACCGGCAGGCAGTCCCTGCGTCACGGCGGTGGACGCGTAGGTCACCAGCTCCGAGCGGCGCCGCGACATCTCACCCCCGAACGCGGCGACCACGACGTTCTGCAGGCGGGCCAACATGTGCATCGCGACCATCTGGACGGCAAATGCCCCGATCACCCACTGCACGTGCGCGTCGAGCACGGCGTCGCGGATCGTGGACAGGGCGGGAAGCTGGGCGCGGAGGATCCAGGCGGCTGCGGCGACGACCGCGAGCCCGACGAGAACACGCGTTGCAGGGTGCCGGGCCACGGTGTGCAGCCTCGAGCGGCGGCGAGTCTGCGCTGCCGTCGTCGCGGTTCTCGGCATCGGGTCGTCTCCTGGATCGGTCGGCCGATCGTAACTCTGCAGCGGTGCAATCTTTTATTTCTGTGACATTTCATACGAGGGCCGGGGGTTGCACGGTTCCGGAACCGAACACCGGGTATCCAGCAGGTATGGCCAAACATCCCGGCGCCGAGCAGTACCTGCCGGCGAGCGTCGACCTCGACGCCCTCGCGTCCGCGGCCGCCGGATGCCGCGGCTGTGATCTGTACCGATACGCGGGTCCCACCGTGTTCGGTGCCGGACCCGCGACCGCGCGGCTGCTGCTCGTCGGCGAACAACCCGGGGACCAGGAAGACCGCGCCGGCGAGCCCTTCGTCGGGCCCGCCGGACACCTGCTCGACCGTGCCCTCGAGAAGGCCGGGATCGACCGCGGCGACGTCTACGTGACCAACGCCGTCAAACACTTCAAGTTCGCCCGCGAGGCCGGCGGGAAACGGCGTATCCACAAGAAGCCGTCGCGCGGCGAGGTGATCGCGTGCCGGCCGTGGCTGTTCGCCGAACTCGAAGCGGTCCGTCCCGACGTGCTGGTGTGCCTCGGGGCGACGGCCGCGCAGGCGCTGCTCGGCCCGTCCTTCCGCATCACCGAACATCGCGGCCAGGTCCTGCACGCCGACCCCGAACTGAAGTTGCCGTCCGACCCGCAGATCATCGCGACCGTGCATCCGTCGGCGATCCTGCGGATGCGCACCGGCCGCGACGACGCCCTCGAATCCCTCGTCCGCGATCTGCGGCGCGCGGCGAGTCTCGCCGGCTGACCGAAGCCGGTGCGATCAGGGGGAGGTCGCGAGGGCGGCGGCCAACCCGAACGCGACCGAGGTCGCGCACACCTCGAGCACGGCATTGCGCAGCGACACCTCCGCGGTCGCGCGGTGCGCGGTCGCGGCGGGCACCCACGTGCGACGCCACCGCGCCCCCAGAGCCACCAGGCCGACGAGGACCACGGTCTTGGCCAGCACGATGCGGCCGTAACCGGTGTCGACCAGCGCGGCCGGCGAGCCCAGCCGCACCGCCGCGTCGATCACCCCGGTCGCGGCCAGCACCGCAACGCACCACGTCGCGAGCGTCGAATAGCGCGGCAGCAACATGGCCCACGCGCCCCGCGAGCGCACCGTCAGCGCGAGCGCCACCAGCACACCGACCCACAGACCGGCCGCGAGGACGTGCAGCGCATCGAGCAGCGAACCCAGAGGCTGCTGCGACATGTGCCCGGACACCGGTCGCGCGATCAGCGCCGGCGCCGCCACGGCGAGCACCGGAGCCGTCGGCCACGACGCATCCCGCCGGTACGCGACGACCGCAACGACGGTGCACGCCGCGACACACCCGAACGCCGCGACCCCGATCCGCCCGGAGCCCACGGTCCCCGCGAACTGCGCGAACCGTGCGGTGTCGAGGCGGGTGACCGGCACACCGGCCACCGCCGCCGCCTCGAACACCAGCAACGCCCCCTCGCACATCAGCCACACGCCGCCGAATGCGGCGATCGCCCGCCACAGATCGGCGGGCGCGACCGGGGGACGACGGTCGCCGCGGACGGCGACACCGAGCGCGGCCAGGCCCAGCACGGTCACCCCGGCGCACAACGACAGGGCACGCACCCAGCTCGACCCCTGAGGCGCGGCCAGCAGCCAGCCGGCGGCCACACCCGCGGTCGCGCCGACGACGGCACCGAGCAGCCATCGCCGGCGCGCCAGCACCACGGAGGTCAGGCCTTCGGCTTGCGCAGAGCGAACCACAGCCCGCCCGCGATCACCACGACCGCGGCCACGACGAACCACCACACTGCGACGCCACCGCCGTCACCGTCGGCCGAGGTAGCGGCCGGGGTCTCCGGCGCTGCGGTGTTCGTGCCCGCGGCGGGAGCCCCGGGCGCGCCCGACCCGTCCTGCGTGAGCGTGAACGTGCGGGTGCCGCTGACCGGATGCCCGTCGGCGGAGGTCACCCGGAACGCGATGGTGTACACGCCGGCCGGGCCGAGCTCGCCGACCTCGACGCCGACGGTCGCGCCGTCGACGACCGGATCGCCGTGCGACCACAGGTTCCCGTCCGGGCCGACGACGGTGAGCGCCGCGAACTGCTGCTGCATCGCCTCGTTGAACGTCACCGTCACCCGCTCGGGTGCCTGCGCGATCTGCGCGCCGTCCTCCGGGTTGCTGGCCAGGACCACGGCATGCGCCGACGCCGGTCCGGCGGACATCAGCAGGGCCGCGACCAGGGCGGCCAGGATCGTGAACACGCGATTCATGAGCGTCGTCCCTTCAGTACCGCACCGAGGCCGAGTGCCGCGCCGAGCGCGCCGAGCACCAGGCCGATTCCGCCGAGCCAGCGGGCGGTGTCGTCGCCGGCAACCTCGGAGGTTGCTGTGGTTTCGGACGCCGCGGTGGTTACGACGTCGTGGCCGTCGCCGCTGCTCGCGGTGAGGGTCAGGCTCGGCGCCGGCTTCTCCGGCTCCGCGTCGCCGGTGGCCTCCTGATCCCACGCGACGACCTGACCGTCGCTGTAGGTCTGCACCGCCGGGAACGACACCGCGTCCTGCTCGGGCAGCGGCCCGGCGGACAGCAGGAACTGCTGGAACTGGCCGGGTCCGACGGCGACGCCGGGATCGGCGGTCCAGGTCACGGAGGTCGCCAGACCGGACGCCGGGTCCTTCGTGACGGTCGCGGTCCAGCCCGGCATCGGCTCGGTCCGCGCGGACTTCAGGCCGGGCAGCGTCACCGTCAGCGCGGTGGTTCCGGCCGTCTCGGACTCGGTGGGCACCCGGAACGTGAGCACCGAATAGCCGCCCTGCGTAGCACCGGGTGCGGCGACGGTGACGTGCGCGGACGCGACGCCGGCCCCGGCGAACAGCATCGCAGCGGTAATGCCCGCGGCCGTGACGGCGCGGGGCGGAAGGGTCTTCATCTTCTGTATGTGGCTTTCTGATCGGAGAGGACGTGCGGTTCAGGCGACCGCGACGGGTGGTCCCCTCCGACGGATGCTCGGTGGTGGTCGCGCCTCGACGACGCAGCGCACCGAACCGACCGGTACGACGCGCGCCGGAGCCTCGACCGGCACCGGGCCCGCCGACAGCACGGCGCGCACCACGCGGGTGATCGCCGCGTGCAGCCGTTCGGCGACGGTGAGCAGCCGGGCACACCCGGCGACCGCGACCGCGTGCGCGGCCAGCATCACCCACGACGGGTGGGCGTGCTCGGCCGGAACGGTCGCGAGGACGATGTGCGTGCCGGCCTGGCCGGCCGCGAGGAACACGGCCGTCGGCACCGCCGGCAGATGCGTGCCCGCGACACCGACGGCGGCGGCGACCGCGACGAGCAGCACCGCACTCGGTCCCGTGGGAAGTCCGCCACCGGCCGCGGCGTGCGCGACGATCGCGAGTGCCGCTGTCAGGGCACCCGCGGTCGCACCGCGCAGAATCGGACCGGCAGACATGGGACCGTCAGCGCACCCCGAGTCGCGCCAGCAGGTCGGCTTCGATGCCGTCGAGCTCGGCGGAGATCGCCGCGTGCGCCGAGCGGCGACGCGGGGCAGGCATCTGCTCGGCCGCACTGATCGCGGTCGTGAGATCGGCGAGCCGGGCTCGGGTGGCCTCGGCGAACTTGGCGGTTTCGGCGTCCTGCGGATGCTGCTCGACGATCTTGGCGACGGAATGCTCGGCGCCTGCGACGCGGGCGCTCAGTCGCGCGCCGTGCCCGGTGAACTCGCCGAGCTGGTCGATCGCGATGCCCATGCGCTGCGCCCGCCGGGCGTCGAGCTGCCCGCGCAGGGCGGTGACGGCCTGGTAGACCAGCGGCACCAGCACCGGTGCCAGCAGACGTGCGACCCCGAGATAGCGCCGCACCTTCGCGGCGGTGAAGCCCTGGGAGGCGGCGGCCTTCTCCTGCGCCTTGAGCGTGGCGATCTGCTGCTTCTCGATCCGGGTCTGCGACTTGACGAGCTCTCTGTCGACCTTGGCCTGTGCCCTCGCGGCGCGGCGGTCCCGTCGAGACTGGTTCTTTGCTCCGAGCTTCGCTTCGAGCGCGGCCTTGTGCTTCAGGGCCTTCGCCTCGGCCTTGCGGGTGGCGCGACGCTTCCGCCGTTTGAACAACGCCATCGAACAGCACCCTCCATTCGGTGTGACGGCGCAGCGGCACCTGAACAATCAGGCTGTCTGAGCCGGTGGTATCGGTTCACCTTAGGACGAATACCCTGGACGGTTGTGGATGCACCCATCGAAATGCGGCGATCGCCCGTTCTCATCGAGGCGAGCGCGCTGACAAGGTGCCGTCACCGGGTGTATCTGGACGCGGCGTTTCCCGAGGACTTGGCGGCGGCACCGGAGAACCCCGGAGCGAAACAGCGGCAGGAGGCTGCCGCGGCGCATCGCGAATCGATCCGCCGGCAGTTGTGCGACGCCCAGCCCGGCTGGGTGCAGATCGCTGCCGACGGACCCGCGTCCCGCCGGGCCGAGGACACGATCCGGGCGTGCCGCGCCGGCGCCGACCGGATCTGGGGTGCGGTGCTGCCCGCCGAACCCGAAACGGGGCGGCGTGGCCGGTCCGAGATCCTGCTCCGCGACACCGCGCGCGGCGGCTACATCCCGGTGATCGTCGTCAACCACAAGGTCACCGATCCGGGCCGCGGCGCGACCACGACCGGACTGTTCGCGTGGGAACCCGCGGTCGACGAGACGCGCAAGGTGCGCAGCCAGCTGCGCGACCAGATGCGGCTCGCGCAGCTGTACCGGATGCTCGAAGGGCACGGGCTCGCCAGCCCCGCGCGGGTGGCGGGGGCGATCGGCTACGGCGGGGACTGCATCCTCGTGCACGACCTGTCCGAGGTGCTCGCCGACTACGACGAGCGGTACGCGGACCGGATCGCGATCGCGCGCGGCGAGGTCGCGACCGGGCCGGCGCAGATCGGGGAGTGCCGTACCTGCCCGTGGTGGTCGCGGTGCCGGGAACAGCTGGTGCAGGCGCACGACGTGTCGCTGGTCGCGCCCGGCCAGCGCGCGACGGTGCTGCGCGAACTCGGTGTGCACACCGTCGACGAGCTGGCCCACTGGGACGGCGCGGAACCCGAGGTGTGGCCACAGGGGTCGTTCGCGGACACCGTCGTGACGGCGAAGGCGTGGCTGGTGGGTGCGCCCCTGGTGCGGCGGTACGGGCACGTGCACGTGCACCGTGCCGATATCGAGGTCGACGTCGACATGGAGAGCTACCACGAGTTCGGTGCCTACCTGTGGGGGACGCTGCTGAACGTCGACGGCGAGTCGGCGTACCTGCCGTTCGCGACCTGGGATCCGGTGCCCACCGACGACGAGGCCCGCTCCTTCGGCGAGTTCTGGACGTGGCTCTCCGATCAACGCAAGGTCGCCGAGCGTCGCGGGAAAACGTTTGCCGCGTACTGCTATTCGAGGACGGCCGAGGACAAGTGGCTGCTGGCGTCGGCGCGCCGGTTCTATGGACGACCCGGTGTGCCGAGCGAGGCGGAGGTCCGCGCGTTCATCGACTCGCCACAGTGGGTCGACGTGTTCCAGGCCGTGACCGATCAGTTCGTGTGCCCGAACGGCAAGGGACTCAAGAAGATTGCACCGCTGGCCGGACATCGGTGGCGCGACGATGAGGCCGGCGGCGAGGCATCGATGAGCTGGTATCGCGAGGCCGTCGGCTACGAGGGTTCGCCCGACCCGTCCCAGCGGCAGCGGCTGCTCGAGTACAACGAGGACGACGTCATCGCGACGAAGATCCTGCGGGAGTGGATGACCGACCGTGCAGTGCAGGAGATCCCGCACATCGACGACCTCTGATGCCGCCGCGAGGCATGTGTCCGCCGAACGAATCAATTCTGCAGTGCATGTGGTGGATTGTCGCCACATCGAGATAGATTGCTGTTCACGTGATTCGAGGTCGGTGCCGGGCGATCGACCGAAGTGGCACCGGCACTGAATTTTCTTATCCGCCTGTGGATTCGGACTGCAATATCGGAGGACGCATATGCTGCGCACATCGTTGATCTCTGCCGCCCTTGTCGGCGTCGCCGTCTTTGCGCCTGCTGATGTCGCGGTCGCGGCGCCGGTGACGCCTTCCCCGGTCGCGCCGGCGGCTGGTCCGTTGCCCTATCGGGCAACCACGATTTCCGGCCCGTGCTATCGCGACCCGGTAGCAATTCTGTGCCTGCTTTCCACGGCCTCATCGATGCCGCTCACCGGCTCGGCCAACATCACCGCAAACCCCGGGCTTCCCAACGGCGGTGTCGGCGAATAAGTGGTCCGGGTAACGGCGTCCGTCGTCGGTGGTGTGATCCTGCTCGAGTGGATGACAGATCGTGCCGTGCAGGAGATTCCGCACAGCGACGATCTCTGATTCTCACGACCGGGCGGCCGCTGCGAGGCGGATGAGTGCTTCCACTATCGGCCGTCCGAACATGGGCGGGTCGTTGTGCCCGACCCCCGGCAGGACGACCCGTTCGAGGAGATGCGGCGCCGCGTCGGCGACGCGCTCGCTCTGCGCGGGCGGGACGATCGTGTCTGCGGTACCGAACACGACGGTGACGGGAACGTCGAGCCGGGCGACGGTCGCGGCGACCGGGAACCGGTCCCACAGCAGAACTGTCGGAAGAAACGGGTAGTGGTGCCGCGCGACCGACGGCAGGTCGACGAACGGCGAGCGCAGCAGCAGACCCGCAGGGGGATACGCCGCGGCGAGTCCGGTGGCGACCCCGGTGCCGAGGCTTTCCCCGAGATACAGGAGCCGGTCGGGCGGGACGTTCTCGATCTCGACGAGATGGTTCCGTGCCGCCCGTGCGTCGAGTGCGAGGCCGTCCTCGGTGGGCCGGCCCGGATTGCCGCCGTAGCCGCGGTAGTCGACCAGCAGCGTCGTGAATCCCGCGAGGGACAGGGCTGCGGCGAGTGGCGCCCGGTCGAGCCGATTGCCGCCGTTCCCGGGAGCGAGCAGCACGGTGAAACCGGCGCCCGGGCCGGTGGGCCCGGTGGCCGGGACGAACCAGGCGCCCAGTTCGAGACCGTCTTCGGTGGTGAGGTGGACGTCCCGGGCGCCGGGCAGTACCTCGGCCGCCGGGGGAGGCGGGGACGTGTCCGGCAGATAGATCAGCCGCCGCTGGCCGGCCCACAGCGCGATGCCCACCACCGCGGCCACTGCGACGACGACCACGAGCACCCGCGCGACTGCTGTTCCGAGGGTCACAACAATGAGTGTGCCCGCTCCTCCGAACGAATCAAACTTGTTCTCGTGACGCGTTTCGCATGGCGAACGATCTGGATCGGTGCATAGATTGGAAGCCGAACCACATCGGGAGGGATGTTACATGCTCCGCATAATCGGCGCTGCCACTGCGCTTTTCGTAGTCGCGACGGTGACCGCGATTGGAGCGGTGGGTGTTTCGCGTGCGGGGTCACGCGTCGTGGACGCGTTGTCTTCCCGGCAGCATGCCTACTCGCTGTACCCGGGCTCGTACCTGATGCCGAGATAGCCCGTGTGCCTTTGTGGCGGGGCTGGTTCAACCGGTCGTTGCAACATCCCAGATGATTGAGGGTGTGGCACATGGTGTGGATCGGTCGACCACCGGTACCGGTGGAAACCAAGCAGGAGTTCTGGC
>Ga0182742_1002337_pt1 | contig 21269 bp, 20 predicted proteins | sample eDN5th37CBELigMG_FD_128880 | JGI IMG/M metagenome (GOLD analysis project Ga0182742, IMG submission 128880) | Enriched Miracle-Growth compost microbial communities from Emeryville, California, USA - eDNA 5th pass 37_C BE-Lig MG (version 2)... ... | reverse complement strand
AACTGTTGCTGCTACGTTTGTGTGACCCACATCTTGTGGGCAAAACTAATCATCTTTGGGATTTAACTTTAAACCCAATTATGGAAGTTTCACTTTATGTGAGGTGTTTATGGAAACTAAACAGGAGAACAAAAAGGTATTTTTAGAGATTGTCAAACAACTAGAAGAGCTTATCGATAAAGAACAAATTAAACCTGGAGATAAGTTACCATCAGAAAGAGTATTATCAGAGCGACTCAATGTTGGAAGATCTTCGGTTAGAGAGGCATTACGAAGTTTAGAGATACTTGGTTTGATTGAAACGAGACAGGGTGGAGGAACATTCCTTTCTTCAGGTCAAAATATTCAATTAGTAGAAACATTAGCTTCATTTATATTAAAAGAGAGCAGAACTGTTGCAGAAGTACATGCAACTAGAAAAATGCATGAAAAAGAAGCAATTAGAGTCATTTGTTCCGATAAAGAACTTACAGCATTGCCTGTTTGGGAGAGTTTATTTTATAAGATTGAATATGAAAGTGAAGTTATTCGCTATCACATATTAAGAGAGTTAGTGATTGCTTCTGGTAATCGATTATCTTTAAAGATTTGGATGCAACTTGCTGCTTATAGTGTAACACCTTTAAAGAGGAATACGACTATCCAAGAAAAGCCAATACTCCTTGTCCTTCTAAAGTCGATTCAGCTTGGCTATCAAAAAGAAGCTCTGGAAGCATATGATCAGTGGATGACTTATATAAAAAACAATTTAGATAATGAAAAATTAATAGATAATAAATAGATACTTTAAGGGGGATTATGATGGCGATACGAAATTTTATATCGTTAAATCGTAAAAAATCGAAGGGCGGGGTAGTCATCGAACGAAAAAAAGAACATGAATTTCCCGCTGATTTAATGACAAAATGTCCTGAATGTAAAAAAATATATTTAACGAAAGAGTTAGAGAATAATTTAAAAGTTTGTCCTAACTGTGATCATCATTATAAATTAACTGCATGGGAGCGAGTAAATTATTTTCTAGATAAGGGCACATTCGAATCTTTAGATGACCATATAAAGACGTCAAATCCACTCAATTTCCCTGCATATGTTGAAAAAGTAGAAGTTGATGTGGCAAAAACAGGATTAAACGAAGCTGTGTTAACTGGTGTTGGTTTATTAAAAGGTGAGCGCGTAGTCGTTGCCATTATGGACTCGCATTTCCGAATGGGTTCAATGGGTTCTGTTGTTGGCGAAAAAATTACAAGAGCTATTGAGAAGGCTACTGAATTGCAAATACCATTCATTATCTTTACAGCTAGTGGAGGAGCTAGAATGCAAGAGGGTGTAATCTCTCTTATGCAAATGGCAAAAACTAGTGTTGCGTTAAAACGTCACAGCGATCAAGGATTGCTTTTCATCTCAATAATGACTCATCCAACTACAGGGGGAGTTTCAGCTAGTTTCGCATCACTTGGGGACATTAATATAGCTGAACCAAAAGCACTTATTGGTTTTGCTGGCCGACGCGTTATTGAGCAAACAGTACGCGAAAAATTACCTGATGATTTCCAAACAGCCGAATTTTTACTTGCCCATGGCCAATTAGATGCAATATTCCATCGTAAAGACATGAAGGAAAAGATTGCTACTATTGTTAAGCTTCATCGTAAAGGAGGAGTATCAAATGTCTAAAAGTATGGCCTTTGAAGAACCTGTTATCAAATTACGAGAAAAGATTGATGAACTAAAAGACATTGCAAGTAAAGCAGAAGTAGATATGTCGGATGAAATTCAAACACTCGAAACAAGACTAAAGCAATTAGAAAACAAAATCTATGCTAATATGGAGCCTTGGGATCGAGTACAAGTTGCAAGACATCCTGAAAGACCAACTACAATGGATTATATTAAAGAAATCTTTACTGACTTTGTTGAATTCCATGGAGATCGTTATTTCGGTGATGATGAAGCGATTATTGGAGGTATTGCTTGCTTTGATGGCGAACCAATTACAATTATCGGTCATCAAAGAGGGAAAACAACTAAAGAAAATATTCGTCGAAACTTTGGTATGCCACATCCTGAAGGGTATCGAAAAGCCCTACGTTTAATGAAACAAGCAGAAAAGTTCAATCGACCAATTCTTTGCTTTATCGATACAAAAGGTGCCTATCCTGGTAAGGCTGCTGAAGAGCGCGGTCAAAGTGAAGCAATTGCCAAAAATTTATTTGAAATGGCAGGGTTAAAAGTTCCTGTTATTAGTATTGTAATTGGTGAAGGTGGAAGTGGTGGAGCATTAGCTTTGGGTGTAGCAAATCGTATCTTTATGTTAGAGAACTCCACATACTCTGTAATATCTCCAGAAGGAGCAGCTTCTATTTTATGGAAAGATGCAAGTCTTGCTAAGCAAGCTGCTGAGGCAATGAAAATTACAGCACAAGATTTAAAAGGAATGGGGATTATTGATGGAATTATTCCTGAAATTTCAGGTGGTGCACATCGAAATGTAATCGCTCAAGCCCTTGCTATAAAAGAATGCTTGCTCGAAGAACTTACAAAATTAAGATTATTATCAACTACAGAGCTAATTGACGATCGTTATAACAAATTCAGAGTGATTGGTGAATTCGTTGAATTGTAATGGTCATATCCGAAAGCGGCAAAATCTTGTTTAAGGATTTTGTCGTTTTTTAATTGGAAGTATCTTAAAAAAAGAATATAATTTTTCTGCATGGGGAAACTTGGAAAAGGAGTATGCTCTCTTAAGTAAGTAACAAGTATTTATCTATAACTTTGTAAATATTAACTGGAATAATATTATTTTTTTTGTAAAAGTAGCAATTTTTACTTGTTAGAATCATTACATTAATTACATTTTATGATAATGTGTTTAATATGAGGAATTGTTTAGGAGGTAGGGGCACTTGAAGAAAATAGCAGTCTTAACAAGCGGTGGAGATGCTCCTGGTATGAACGCAGCTATACGTGCTGTCGTTCGTAAAGCAAATTTTCATGGTGTTGAAGTAATGGGAATTTACCGTGGCTATGAAGGATTTATCGAAGGAAATATGGAGTTACTAGATTTAGGTTCGGTAGGGGGTATCATCCAACGTGGAGGTACAAAATTATTTTCTTCACGTTGCCCTGAGTTCAAAGAAGAAAAATACCAACTTCAAGGCATTGGAAAAATGAGAGAAGCTGGTGTAGAGGGACTTGTGGTTATAGGTGGAGATGGCTCATATCGAGGTGCTAATGCACTTACAAAATTAGGATTCCCTTGTGTTGGCGTACCTGGAACGATTGATAATGATATTCCAGGGACAGAATATACAATTGGTTTTGATACTGCATTAAATACGATCGTCGAATCAATCGATAAAATAAGAGATACAGCTACATCCCATGAAAATTCATTTATAGTTGAAGTAATGGGTAGAGATGCTGGCGATTTAGCTTTATGGGCCGGTCTTGCAGCTGGAGCAGAATCTGTCCTTATTCCAGAAGAACAATATGACATCGATGACATCGTTGATAGAATACGTAACGGTATGGCGAGAGGTAAAAAACATAGCATAATAATAGTAGCTGAAGGAGTCATGTCAGGAGGAGAACTTGCAAAAGTTCTAAACGAAAAGGCAGGGATCCATACACGTGTTTCAGTTTTGGGACATATACAACGTGGAGGTTCTCCATCAGCAAGAGATCGTGTTTTAGCAGGTAGACTAGGTGCTAGAGCTGTTGAAGTATTATTAGAGGGCCGCAGTGGACGTGCTGTTGGTATAAAAAATCACCAAGTGATTGATTATGATTTAGATGAAGCATTTAAGCTAAAACATGAAGCTGAGTTAAGCTTATATACGTTATCTAAAGAGTTATCTATATAAATCTTAGTTAAACGGAGCGAATTTACATGAGAAAAACAAAAATAGTATGTACGATTGGGCCGGCAAGTGAGTCGCCTGAAGTACTAGAACAACTAATATTAGCAGGTATGAATGTAGCACGATTAAATTTTTCCCATGGATCTCACGAAGAACATGCAGTTAGAATTGCAACAATCCGTGATGTTGCAGCAAAGTTAGATAAAACAATCGGAATACTTCTTGATACAAAAGGTCCAGAAATAAGAACACACAATATGAAAAATGGTGAAGTACATTTAGTTTCTGGACAAGTAATTGATATATCAATGGAAGAAGTAGAAGGAAATGAATCAGTATTTTCCGTTACCTATAGTCAACTAATCGAAGATGTTAACCAAAACGATACGATTTTACTTGATGACGGATTAATCGCTTTGCGTGTATTAGCAACAGATACAGAAAAAGGACTCATTCATACAATAGTAGAAAACGCAGGAGTTTTAAAAAATAAAAAAGGTGTCAATGTACCTGGTGTATCTATTAAATTACCTGGTATAACTGAAAAAGACGCTCAAGATATATTATTTGGTATTGAACAAGGTATCGACTTTATAGCAGCATCCTTTGTGCGTACTGCAAAAGATGTATTAGAAATTCGTGAACTATTAGAACAAAATGGTGGTAGTCATATTCAAATTATCCCTAAAATTGAAAACCAACAGGGTGTAGATAATATTGATGAAATCATTGAAGTGTCTGATGGTTTAATGGTTGCTCGTGGGGATTTAGGCGTTGAAATTCCAGCTGAAGAAGTACCATTAGTCCAAAAAACGTTAATTAAAAAATGTAACCAAGTAGGTAAACCAGTAATTACGGCTACGCAGATGTTAGACTCGATGCAACGAAATCCACGACCTACACGTGCAGAAGCAAGTGATGTCGCTAATGCTATTATCGACGGAACAGATGCTATTATGCTTTCTGGAGAAACTGCAGCTGGACTTTATCCTGTAGAATCTGTCAAAACAATGAATCGAATTGCAGAACATACGGAGAATTCTTTAGACTATCGCTCTATCGTTTCTACTAGAAGTAGAGAAAAAGGTACAACGATGACTGAAGCATTGTCACAAGCAGTTTCCTATACATCGATTAATTTAGGTGTAAAAGCAGTACTAGCACCTACTTCTAGTGGTACTACTGCTAAAATGATTGCAAAATATCGTCCTGGCGTACCAATCATCGCCATCACAAATGAAAGAACGACAGCCCAAAAACTAACACTTGTATGGGGTGTATCACCAATTGTCACACCTAAAGTTACAACAACCGATGAAATACTTGAATTATCAGTTGATGAAGCATTAAAACATAAATATGTTGATCATGGTGATGTAGTAGTTATAACTGCAGGTGTACCAGTAGGAGAAGCAGGAACAACCAATTTAATGAAAGTACATGTAATTGGTGACCTTCTAGCTCGTGGACAAGGTGTCGGTAAAGCTTCTGTTGTTGCTAAAGCAACTGTAGTAAGAAATGCAAGTGAAGCACTAGCATATGGTGCCGAAGGTTGTATTTTAGTGACAATTGGAACTGATCGTGAAATGATGCCAGTGATTGAGAATTGTGTTGGGATCATTACTGAAGAAGGTGGACTAACTAGCCATGCTGCAGTGGTTGGATTAAGTCTAGGTATCCCTGTTATTGTCGGAGTAAAAGAGGCAACAACACTAATTAAACACGGCCAAGAAATTACGATGGATGCTGAAACGGGTGTAATTTATAAAGGACACGCTAGTGTTTTATAATACGAATTTATAAAGAAAGTGGACAAAATAGATACTATTTTGTCCCTTTTACTTTTTTTATTCCGCTGAACTCATTATGAAGAACTTTGAATTTGAACATATCTAAAGTTTGATATACAGTTTTAATAGGAAAGAGTTGGGGGAATAGTAGTGAAAAAGTTAAAGATTAGTCTTATAGCAGTTGTACTAATTGAAATTGCATTATTTATAGTAGTCGGACGTATTTTGGGAGTTTTCAATACACTTTTACTAGTAATCCTTACATCAATTATTGGTATTACTGTAGCAAAAAAACAGGGCATGAAATCTGTGCAGAATATACAAACTAGTATGAGCATAGGAGAAGCACCAGGTCCTGCAATGGTCGATACATTTATGATATTTGTTGGTGGGATCCTATTGGCAGCACCTGGCTTTTTAACTGATTTGATTGGGTTTACGTTTGTTTTTAGTTTTTCCCGTAAGCTCTATAAACCGTTTATATATAAATGGTTACGTAAGAAAATGGAAAACGGACCAATCATTATTATTAATAAGTAGATTTTTGTTTCATTTTTAATGCAATGAGAATGATAAAAGGACTTAGTAATACACCGTATATTCCAAATAATAAAATGGATGCAGCACTAATGAAAAATGAATGAATTGCACGTAGTTGGAACGTTTTTGCCCATAACATTGATTCAACTATTTGTCTTGTTACCATTATAAATAGGAATATCCCTATGACAGCAATAGCTAAGTAACTTTGTCCAACTGAGAAGAAATAAATGGCAACAGGTATTAGAAAAATACCAATACCGAAGAACGGTAAAAAATCAGCCATGGCTATTAAAAATGCTTTACTAATAGGTTGTTCAAATTTTAACAACGAAAATCCAATACTAAGTATTATGAAAGTAATCATAAACAATTGAAAACCAACAAATAGGAAATAACTAAATAAATCCGCTGCTCTTGTAAAATAATGCTTCCATTCAGAACGATATAGTTTTGGAACATAGATAAAAAACCATGTTCGATCTTTTCTAGATTCAAATAATGAAAAGAAAAATGCTAATATGAAAATGAAAAATTCAAGTATATAGTTAAATACTAATTGTATTGAGTTAATAATGGATATAATTAAAGAATCAATTAAAGACATGGATTGCTCATAAATTGTATCAAATACTTGGAAGCTAGCTGAATCAATTAATGGAATCTGCCCTATATGTTCTTGAACTTCCGGATAAATGCTAATCAGACTCTGAATCGTAATATAAAATAATGAATAAGTAACAAGAAATATCAATATAGATATAGTGATGGCACTTAGTATATAAGGAAGTTTTAATCGCTTATGACAAAATTCCACTACAGGATATACCAAATATGCAAAAAATATGGCAATGGAAATAGGAAAAATAAACCATAAAACCAATAAATATACAGTTAGTACAATGAATTTAATAAACTTTTTAAATGGAAAATCACTAAGTTTTTGCATTTTCATATGACTACACCTCTGTTTTTTACAAACAATATCTCGTTCTGTAAAAAATATTCTCTTTTAATCGAAATTCTTATACAGTTATTAATTTTTACTTTTATTCTAGCAATTTCATTCACAAAGAAGTCAAAATTTATTATAATAATCTTGTAAGCGATTTACTTATAGGTTCATTGAGCAGAACTAAACATAGTGTCTTATCTAAAAGAAAGAAAGCACTTACAAAATCTTAATAAGGGGAGATATAATTTATGACAGCAACACGCGGTTTAGAAGGTATCGTAGCGGCTGAGTCAAAAATCAGTTCTATCATCGACGACACACTTACATATGTAGGCTACAACATTGATGATTTAGCAGATAATGCTACATTTGAAGAGGTTGTATTCTTACTATGGCATACTCGTCTACCAAAAGCAGATGAGCTTGCTGAGTTAAAACAACAATTAGCTGAAAATGCTGAAATTCCACAACAAATTGTTGATGCATTTAAAACAATGCCATTAAACACTGTTCACCCAATGGCTGCATTACGTACAGCCATTTCATTATTAGGTACTTTTGATGATGAAGCAGATGTTATGACTCCAGAAGCAAACTACCGTAAAGCAATCCGTTTACAAGCGAAAATTGCTACAGTTGTGACTGCGTTCTCACGTGTTCGTAAAGGTTTAGAACCAGTTGCACCAAAACCTGAATTAGGATATGCTGCAAACTTCTTATATATGCTACATGGCAAAGAGCCAGAAGCTATTGAAATTGAAGCATTTAACAAAGCGTTAGTATTACATGCTGACCATGAGTTAAACGCATCTACATTCACTGCTCGTGTATGTGTAGCTACATTATCTGATGTATACTCTGGTATCACTTCTGCTATTGGAGCACTTAAAGGACCACTTCATGGTGGAGCTAACGAACAAGTAATGAAAATGTTATCTGAAATTGGTTCAATCGATAAAGTTGAAGATTACATTCAAACTAAGTTAAACAACAAAGAAAAAATCATGGGCTTCGGCCACCGTGTATACCGTAAAGGTGATCCACGTGCAAAACACTTACGCGTAATGAGCGAAAAGTTAACAAAATTAACTGGTAAACCAGAACTTTATGACATGTCTGTGAAAATTCATGATATGATCGTTGGTCAAAAAAATCTACCAGCTAACGTTGACTTCTTCTCAGCGTCAGTTTATGATTCATTAGGAATTGAACATGATTTATTCACACCAATCTTTGCTGTATCTCGTACATCAGGTTGGTTAGCACATATTCTAGAACAATACGCAAATAACCGCTTAATCCGACCACGTGCGGAATACGTTGGACCTGGAATGCAAAAATATGTTCCAATCGAAGAGCGTTAATTTTTAAAATATGTTAAAATATCTAGGGCTGTGTGAATAACTATACACAGTCCTAGATTTATGAATATAGGAGGCAACATTCATGACTAACGGTAAAATTGTAGTAGAAAATGGTGTACTTAACGTACCAAATAATCCTGTTATTCCTTTCATCGAAGGTGACGGAATTGGCCCAGACATTTGGGCAGCAGCTTCTCGCGTAATTGATGCAGCAGTAGAAAAAGCATACAATGGAGAAAAGAAAATCGAGTGGTTAGAAGTTTTAGCTGGGGAAAAAGCATTCAACCAAACAGGTGAATGGTTACCACAAGAAACTTTAGATAAAATTAACGAGTACCTAATCGCTATTAAAGGTCCATTAACTACACCAATTGGTGGCGGAATTCGTTCTCTTAACGTAGCACTTCGTCAACAATTAGATTTATATGTATGTTTACGTCCTGTACGTCACTTTGACGGTGTTCCTTCACCAGTTAAACGTCCAGAAGATGTAGACATGGTAATCTTCCGTGAAAACACTGAAGATATCTACGCTGGTATTGAATACAAAGCTGGTTCAGATGAACAAAAGAAATTATTAAACTTCTTACAAACTGAACTAGGTGTTAACAAAATTCGCTTCCCAGAAACTTCTGGTTTAGGTATTAAACCAGTTTCTCAAGAAGGTACTGAACGTTTAGTACGTGCAGCTATCGAATATGCAATTAAACATAACAAACCAACTGTTACTTTAGTTCACAAAGGTAACATCATGAAATTCACTGAAGGTGGATTCAAAACTTGGGGTTATGAATTAGCAGAAAAAGAATTTGCTGACAAAGTTTTCACTTGGAACCAATACGATGCAATTAAAGCTGAACAAGGTGAAGCTGCTGCTAACGAAGCACAATCAAAAGCTGTTGCTGAAGGCAAAATCATCGTAAAAGATTCAATTGCTGATATTTTCTTACAACAAATCTTAACTCGTCCAACTGAGTTCGACGTAGTTGCTACAATGAACTTAAACGGTGACTATATTTCTGACGCATTAGCTGCACAAGTTGGTGGTATTGGTATCGCTCCAGGAGCTAACATTAACTACGTAACTGGACATGCTATTTTCGAAGCTACTCACGGTACAGCACCAAAATATGCTGGTCAAGATAAAGTAAACCCATCTTCAGTATTACTTTCAGGTGTATTAATGCTTGAACACTTAGGCTGGCAAGAAGCTGCAGATTTAATCACTAAATCTGTAGAACAAACAATCTCTTCTAAAGTTGTAACTTACGACTTCGCTCGTTTAATGGACGGTGCAACTGAAGTTAAATGTTCTGAATTTGCTAACGAATTAATTAAAAACCTTTAATCTTCTTTAGCTATAAATGGATTTTTTTACGACTTCAATGTCTATAATGTAATTGAATACACATATTAAAAGGAAGCATATTCATATGCTTCCTTTTTTATAGGGAGTGATTGGTAAAATGAGTATGAAACGTAAAAAAATTTCTGTAATAGGTGCTGGATTTACAGGAGCAACTACTGCATTTTTATTAGCACAAAAAGAACTTGGTGATGTTGTTCTAGTTGATATTCCAGAAGCTGAGAATCCAACAAAGGGGAAAGCTTTAGATATGTGGGAAGCTGCACCAGTTCAACGTTTTGATTCCTATGTAAAAGGGACATCCAGTTATGAAGATACAAGTGAATCTGATGTCGTCATAATTACTGCTGGTGTTGCAAGAAAACCAGGAATGAGCCGTGATGATCTAATTAAAATCAATCAAAACGTGATGAAGTCAGTTGCGTCTCAAATAAAACAATATTCTCCAAATGCAATAATCATTGTTTTAACGAATCCGGTTGATGCGATGACCTATACTGTATTTAAAGAAACTGGGTTCCCAAAGAATCGAGTTATTGGTCAATCTGGTGTTCTTGATACTGCAAGGTTCTGTGCTTTTGTTGCAGAAGAATTAAATATTTCAGTCAAAGATGTAAAAGGGTTTGTACTTGGTGGGCATGGAGACACAATGGTACCGCTCGTTCGCTATTCGTATGCAGGTGGAATACCATTGGAAAAACTAATTCCAGCACAACGCTTAGAAGAAATTGTTCAGCGTACAAGAGTTGGTGGTGGAGAAATCGTCAATTTACTTGGAAATGGATCTGCTTACTATGCCCCAGCCGCAGCACTTGTTGAAATGGCAGAGGCAATTATAAAAGACCAAAAGCGGATTTTACCATCCATTGCCTACTTAGAAGGTGAATATGGATATGAAGGTATATACCTAGGTGTACCTACATTACTCGGTGCTGATGGAATCGAGAAAATTTTCGAGCTTGATTTAACGACAGAAGAAAAATCTGCTCTAGATGTTTCAGCACAAGCTGTCAAAGATGTTATGACAGCTTTAAGTTAGAGTGTTTGGGATATATGTGGAGATTTGTACCATAACACTGTTTATAGAAGATAGTGCTACATAGATGTGGCACATAAACCTAAATATGAAAAATATATTTTAAAAACGGGGATATCATGGCTTTATTTTCATGATATCCCCCCGTTTTCATTTATTAGTGAAAATTGCGCGAGCATTGACAGATTGTTATTTTCAGAAAAAATTGATACTATTGAGTAAACTGAAGAAAAAGGAGTTGCTTCATTGTTGATACGAAAGGGTATAAAACTTGGGAAAAAGGTTGATGAACTTTCAGTTGGCGAGAGGTTACATTTAATCGAGAAAATTGAAGATAAGGATTTACTATTATACTTAGGTTTAACAAACGATAGTAATCCACTTTATATTCAGCACGATTATGCAATTGACACGCCTTATAAAAAACCAATCGTTCCAGTTATTATGCTTAATGGAATCATCTCAGCAGCCATTTCAAAACATATTCCCGGCCCGGGTTCTCGTATTATCGGGCAAAATTTAGAATATGATGAACCGGTTTTTCATTATGAAACAATAAATATTGTACTTGAAGTACAACATATAGATGTCTCACAAAATATAATAGATGTCAGTGTAATTGCAACAAACGAAAACCAAAAAACAGTAATTGAAGGCATAGTAAGAGTAATGCCACCTTTATAAGCTTTGATTTGAAATGGGGGTTTCAAATCAATATTTGGAGGATACATGATGTCAAAAGTAATCTTAGTTGTTGAAGATGAGGTATCTATTGCGACGTTATTGAAGTATAACCTTGAAAAAGCAGGATTTGAAGTACTAATCGCTCATGATGGTAAAGAGGGTTTAGATTTAGCCATTGAAAAATCACCGGATTTAATGCTTCTTGATTTGATGTTGCCAACAATGGATGGTATGGAAGTATGTAAGGAAATAAGAAGTCGAAAGAAGATCATTCCAATAATTATGCTTACTGCTAGAGATGACGAATTTGATAAGGTACTTGGATTAGAACTAGGTGCAGATGATTATATGACGAAACCCTTTAGTCCACGTGAGGTAATAGCACGTGTCAAAGCTGTTTTACGTCGCTTTTCACCTTCTCCTGAAACTGAGACAGATGAACCAGAAAACAAAACATTACAATTTGGGAATCTGGTTGTATATCCAGAACGATTTGAAGCATTTTTAGACGAGCAAGCATTAGAATTCACACCAAAAGAATTCGAATTACTTGTCTACCTATTAGAAAATAAAAACAGAGTGTTAACACGCGATCAGCTATTAAGCGCTGTATGGAATTATGATTTTGTAGGTGACTCGAGAATAGTCGATGTACATATTAGTCATCTCCGGGAAAAGATAGAGGAGAATAGTCGCAAACCAAAATTCATCAAAACGATACGGGGGATTGGATATAAATTCGAGGAGCCAAAAAATATATGAAATCCATCAGTAACCAACTATTTTTATTTTTTATGCTAATCACTAGTTCAATTTTTGCTGTCCTTGGAATTATCTTAGGCCAGCTTTTTCCGTTTTTATTGACGAATTACTTTAATCGACATGATATTGCCTACAATGAAGAAACTTTCCGATATATTAATTCACAATATTTACTTATGCTTTTTATTTTACTGAGCATTGCTTTACTGCTAATTAGTTTTGGAGCTTTTCGACTAATTCGTAACATGACGGGTCCGCTTGAGAATATTACAAAAACAGCTAATGAATTGACAAAGGGGAATTATCGAGCTAGAGCATATGCAATGGGTCCTTCCATTATTGTAGAATTAAGAAGCTCTATCAATAATTTAGCCCGTACATTACAAGAAATTGAAAAAACACGAGAAGTCGAAGAAGAACGATTAAAAACGTTAATTGAAAATATGGGAAGCGCTCTAATCATGATTGGTCGTGAAGGTAATGTATCCATCGTAAATGGTCAGTTTCTAAATGGGTTTAATTTATCCGCAGAAAATGTACAAGGAAAAAACTTTAATACGTTAGGTTTACCTAAGAAACTTGAGCAATTTATTGATCATGTATTTTTGACTGAGTCACCCTACCGGAAACAAATTGAAATTGAGCTACACCATGAGATTTTATATATGCAATTATATGGTGCACCTGTTGTGGGGGAGCATGGTAGATGGCTCGGTGTCGTTATTGTAATGCATGATATATCCGAACTAATCAGACTAGAGCATATTCGTAAAGATTTTGTCGCCAACGTTTCACATGAATTAAGAACACCTATAACATCCATTAAAGGATTTTCTGAAACGTTGTTGGACGGTGCTTTTAAAGATGAAAAGATGTTACTTTCTTTCTTAGATATTATTTACCAAGAGAGTAATCGTCTACAAGAGCTAATCCACGATTTACTAGAGCTTTCGAAAATTGAACAATATGGATATTCAATTAATATTGTACCTACTAGTTTACAAGATGTTTTAATACGAGCTGTTGAAGTCACTAGTCCAAAATTAGATGATAAAAATATGCAATTTAATGTAGACATTTTAAGGGATGTTTTCGTGATGGGTGATGCCAATCGATTGATTCAAATCTTTACTAACTTAATTGCCAATGCGATTACGTACTCACCTGAAGATACAACGGTAACATTAAGGATCAAAGAAAACGATGAATATGGAATTGTCGAAGTAGAGGATCAGGGAATTGGTATAGAAAAACATGAACTTCCTCGTATATTTGAACGTTTCTACAGAGTCGATAAAGCAAGAAGTCGAAATTCTGGTGGAACTGGATTAGGACTAGCAATTGTAAAACATTTAGTAGAAGCACATCATGGAAAACTAGATGTTGAAAGTGTTGTTGGCAAAGGTACATGTATTAAAATCATGATACCAATAAAAAAATAAACTTTACAAATTCTTTACAATCCTGTTATGTATTCTTCACACTACAACGATATATTGAATCTAGAAACCCCCTGTTTCAATTCAAGTAAATTAGCTGCTTTGGAAAATAGTGAACGTATTTCGTTCACTATTTTTTACTTTTTTGAAACTTATTTGTTAATTCAACCGTAAATGAAATAGTTAAGTTAATAATTTTTTGATTTACTTGAAGGAGGGTATTATTTTGAGCACAAAAAGAGCGTTAACATTAGTATTTGCAGGGATCTTTGCAATTTTAGTAATTGTTGCTGCACTTACATCCTGGTACACAGTAGATGAATCAGAACAAGCAGTAGTTATTACTTTTGGTCATGCAGATGACACAGTTTCAGAACCGGGGCTACATTTTAAAATGCCATGGCCAATTCAATCAGTAGAACTATTATCTAAGGAAACATTTAGTTTAACATTTGGTTATAAACAAGACGAAAATGGTGAAATCATCTCAAGTGAAAGTGACACAAAAATGATCACGGGTGATGAATATATCGTCTTAACAGATTTAGTTGTTCAATGGAAAATTGCCGACCCAGAAAAGTATTTATTTAATTCAGATGATCCAAAGTCTATTCTACATAATGCAACTTCTGCAGCCATTCGATCAGTAATTGGTAGTTCAACCATTGATCAAGCTTTAACAGATGGAAAAGCTGAAATCGAAATACAAACAAGAGAGTTAATCACATCATTAATTAATAATTATGACATCGGAATAAGTATTTTGGCAGTTCAATTACAGGACGTTGAAGTACCAAACGCCGATGTACGTGCCGCTTTTACAGCCGTAACGGATGCCCGTGAAACACAAGCTACAAAAATTAATGAAGCTGAAAAATATAAAAACCAAAAGTTAAATGAGGCTGATGGGGAAAAGAGAGCCATTATTTCAGAAGCAGAAGGGGAAAAAATTGCCCGTATACAACAAGCTGAAGGGGACGTGGCGGTATTTAATAGTTTATATGCACAATACAGTCAAAATAAAGAAATTACAAGATCACGTTTAATTTTAGAGACATTAGAGCAAGTATTACCGAATGCCCAAATTTACATTATGAATGATGATGGTGATACATTAAAGTATTTACCATTACAACCAACAACAAATAACTCTTCTACAAACCCACCTGTTACAGAAGGGAGCAAGAACTAATGAGTAAAGACAAATTCGAAAATGATTTAGATAAATTTGTAAATTCTCTATTTGGGAATAATAATAAGAAAAAAACTGAAGGACCGAAAGAACCAGGCGACGTAAAAGAAGCAAAAGTTGTAGATATAAATAAAAAACCATTCAATGGAAGAAAATTCGGTACGATACTTGGAACTCTCGTTCTTGTTGTTGCAGTTATTGTGATTGCAATTTCAAATTTATATGTTGTAAAAGAAAATGAATACAAAGTTATTCGCCAATTTGGTGAAGTAATTGCTTATAAAGATGAACCTGGATTAAATTTTAAAATTCCTTTTATTCAATCAGTTACAACTTTACCGAAAAATGTAATGGTTTATGACATGGCAACTCAAGAAGAAATTATGACTGCAGATAAAAAGCGAATTATCGTTGATAATTATGCAATATGGAAAGTAACCGATCCAAAGGCGTTAATATCTAATGCAAGAACGATTACGAATGCAGAATCAAGAATGGAAGAATTCATCTACTCTGCACTTCGAACAGAGCTTGGTAGACTACAATATGGTGAAATTATTAATGAAGAAAGCTCATCCCGCGGAGATTTAAATGTTGTTATTACTGAAAAAGTTAATCAGCTTTTATCAAATGACAAATACGGGATTGAAGTGGTCGATGTTCGTATACGTCGTACAGATTTACCTACTGAGAACGAACAATCAGTATTTACACGTATGATTTCTGAACGTGAATCGATTGCTCAGTCCTATCTATCTGCAGGGGATGCTACTAAAAGAAGTACAGAAGCAGAAACAGACAAACAGGTTGTTGAGACGCTTTCAACTGCAAGAAAAGAAGCTGCACTTATCAGAGCTGAAGGCGAAGCCGAGGCTGCAAGAATCTACAACCAGGCATTCTCAAAGGATCCTGAATTCTACGAGCTTTTCCGTACGCTAGAAACATATAAACAAACAATTGGTGAAGATACAATGATTATCATTCCATCTGATTCACCATATGCACGTATATTATCTGGATATTTAGATTAACAATTAGCCATTGGTAGTGGGAAAACATTATGTTTTTCTACTACCAGTTTTTTATTTTTCAGTAATAAGTCACGTCTAAGGATGAACTTAGAATGCTTAATTTAAATCGATTACATAATTTACTACTATATAATAATATAATTCTCTTATATAATAATGGTTATCAAAAACTTACTAGAATCGAGGGGATTATGTTGAAAAAAGCCAATAAATATATTCAAAATAGTCTAGTTGCAATTATGATGGCATGTTCTGTAACAGGATTATTTAATTCAACATCTTTCTCATGGGCAAAAACTGAAATTATACACATTCCTATATTATTTATTCTTATATTAATTGGCTCATTACTTATATCTGAAGATGTACGAAATAGCTTTAAAAAAGTATTAAAATTTGAAAAAAGAGAAGATAAACGTCCGATTTGGGAAGTAGGAGTTGGAATGATTTTCTTTTTTGTACAAGTTGGCTTAGTAGAAGTATTTTTCCGTTCGCTAATGACGCCTGATTTAGGTGGAATGCCACTTTATATTATCTTCTCATTTATGAATGCCTTTTTAGCTACCGTTATTTATGAAGAAATCTTTTATTCCTCATTGTCTAAGAATAGAAATCACCATCCAGTAAAATAATTATTGTATAGTAACACGTATTAATCGTTATTGATTAATACGTGTTTTATAATGGAATTAAATAGACTTTCAAGTTAAATTAAAAAAGTGTATACAAAACAAAAATACATAGTTTTAAGAAGGAGTTGCTTATCGGATGGGGAAAGATAAATTACTATTACTAGACGGAAATAGTTTAGCCTACCGAGCGTTTTTTGCTTTACCGCTTTTAACAAATGACAGCGGTATTCATACAAACGCAGTATATGGCTTTACGACAATGCTTCAAAAAATTTTAGAAGAAGAAAAACCTACGAAAATGCTTGTTGCATTTGATGCAGGAAAAACGACTTTTAGACATGAATCATTTGATGAATATAAAGGTGGCCGTCAAAAAACACCACCTGAACTATCTGAGCAATTTCCTTATTTAAGAAAGTTAATCGACGCATATCAAATTAAACGTTATGAGCTTGAAATGTACGAAGCCGATGACATTATCGGTACTCTTTCAAAACAAGCACAACAAGAAAACATGGAAGTAATTATAGTCTCAGGAGATAAAGACTTAACACAACTTGCTTCAGACAATGTCACAGTCTATATTACACGTAAAGGTATGACGGACATTGAAAGCTATACACCAGCTCATATCGAGGAAAAGTACGGACTAACTCCACAACAGATCATTGATATGAAGGGGCTTATGGGAGATACTTCAGATAATATTCCCGGTGTTCCTGGTGTTGGGGAAAAAACAGCGATTAAATTGCTAAAAGAATATGGAACAGTAGAAAATTTATATGAAAATATTGAAGGCATGAAGGCTTCCAAAATGAAAGAAAAGCTCGTTGATAACGAAGAGCAAGCGAAAATGTCAAAGAAATTAGCAACAATTTTTACGGAAGCACCGATCGAAATTACGCTTAGTGACTTAGATTATCCAGGTCCAAATGAACAAGAAGTATTAAATGTATGGCAAGAATTATCCTTTAAATCCCTAATTGAAAAAAGTAGCTTCCAAGTTGAAGAAATAGAAACAGCCCATTTAGAATTTGAAATCGTTGAAAACGTAACAGCTTCGATGTTATCAGACACAATGGCGATACATTTAGAAATAGAAAATGAACATTATCATACGTGTAGATTATTTGGAATAGCATTTACGGATGGATCACATACATTCTATGTACCGTTTGAAGCAATGCAGCAAAATGTTGAGATAAAAAAATGGCTTGAAGACGAATCAAAGAAAAAGTATATGTCGGATTGCAAAGCAGCACAAGCCATGTTAAATCGTATAGGTATTGAATTGCGCGGAGTTGAATTTGATTTATTATTAGCTTCTTATATTGTAAATCCTTCTATATCCGGTGATGACGTAGCGACACTTGCAAGAGAATTTAATTTTAATGATGTTCAAGCAAATGAAACAATCTATGGTAAAGGTGCAAAATGGACAGTACCAGAAAAAAATATTCTAGCAGAGCACGTAAGCCGTAAAGCATTTGCTGTATGGTCACTTCGTACAATTGTAGAAAATAAATTAAAAGAAAATGAACAGTTTGATTTATATCATGATATAGAATTACCTCTTGCATTGATTTTAGGGAAAATGGAAAGTGAAGGGGTAAAGGTTAATTTCTCAACTTTAGAAAAAATGGGTGAGGATTTAACTCGAAAGATTAACCAACTAGAAAATGAAATATATGAACTTGCTGGAGAGAAATTTAATATCAACTCTCCAAAACAATTAGGAGTTATTTTATTTGAAAAACTAGAGCTTCCTGCAGTGAAGAAGACAAAAACAGGTTACTCTACTGCTGCAGATGTGTTAGAAAAGCTAAAATCCAAACATGAAATTGTTGCTGCAATCTTAGATTATCGTACCCTTGCAAAACTACAATCAACTTATATTGAGGGATTAATGAAAGAGGTTCATCGTGAAGATAGCAAGGTGCACACTAGATATCAACAAGCACTTACATCAACAGGAAGACTAAGTTCAACAGATCCGAACTTGCAAAATATTCCTATTCGTTTAGAAGAAGGTCGTCGAATAAGACAAGCCTTTATTCCTTCACAAGAGGGTTGGGTGATGTTTGCGGCGGATTACTCACAAATTGAATTGCGAGTACTTGCACACTTTTCAAAAGACGAAAGTTTAATCGATGCATTTAAGAAAGGTATGGACATTCATACTCGAACTGCAATGGATGTTTTCCATGTTTCAGCCGATGAAGTTACATCAAATATGCGACGAACTGCAAAAGCTGTTAACTTCGGAATTGTTTATGGAATAAGTGACTACGGTCTTTCTCAAAACCTTGATATCACACGTAAAGAAGCTGGGGAATTTATTGAAAATTATTTAACAAGCTTCCCTGGTGTAAAAGAATATATGGACTCCATTGTGCAAGAGGCAAAGTTAAACGGTTATGTGAATACGATTTTAAATCGTCGCCGTTACTTACCAGATATCACTAGTTCAAACTTTAACCTACGAAGTTTTGCAGAAAGAACAGCTATGAACACACCAATTCAAGGTAGTGCAGCGGACATCATTAAAAAAGCGATGATTGATATGGATGCACGTTTAAAAGCAGAAGGTCTCCAAACAAAGATGTTATTGCAAGTACACGATGAATTAATCTTCGAGGCTCCAAAGGATGAAATTGAAATTCTAGAAAGAATTGTTCCTGATGTAATGGAAAACGCAATCGAGCTATTAGTCCCATTAAAAGTGGATTATTCATACGGAGATACTTGGTACGATGCAAAGTAAGGACGTGAAGAGATGCCTGAATTACCAGAAGTAGAAGGTGTCGTCAGAGAGTTAGCACCTGCTGTAGAGGGAAAAGTCATTAAAAATGTGGAATTTTCCTCTACGGTTTATGAATCCTGTGCAGAAGGAAAACAATGTATTGTCAAAAATATAGAACCTTCATATTTTGAAGAGGCAATGCAAGAAATGCTCATTAAAAAGGTGAAGCGTCGATCTAAATATATTTATTTTGATGTTGAGAAAAATCATCAATCCTTTATATTTGTGAATCATTTAGGCATGACAGGAGCATGGTTTGTGGTCCAAAGTTTAGATGAAATTCACGAAGCTAAATTTCGTAAGCATGTTCATGCAATATTCACTTTAAATTCAGGTGAGTTACTGGTCTTTTCAGATATTAGAAGATTCGGTGAGATGCGGCTATTGTCTACTTTAGAAGAGCATCTACCTCTATTAGAAATGGCACCGGAGCCTTTTGAGTCTTCTGCATGTAATTTTTTTCTAGCAAAATGTGAATTACCAAAATATCAAAATAAGCCAGTGAAAGAAGTAATTATGGATGGACAAGTCATTTCTGGTTGTGGAAATATCTATGCAACTGAGGCTTTATTTAAAATGGGTATCCATCCAGCAAGAAAAGTAAGCAGAATAAGTAAAGAACGAAAAATAAAGTTATTTGAAACAATCCGAGATATATTACATGAAAGTATTGAAAATGGTGGTTCCACCATTTCGGATTACCGCAATATTAACGGTGAAGCTGGGGGCATGCAACATCGTTTAAAAATGTACGGAAAGAAACAATGTCCAACATGTGGTTCAATTACGAAATCGCTGACGATTGGTGGTAGGACTTCTGTTTACTGTCCACAATGTCAACATTAGAAGGTGAATTTAGATGATTATTGGATTAACCGGTAGTATCGCTAGTGGAAAAAGCACTGTAGCGAATATGCTAAAAGAATATGGATTACCCATTGTGGATGCTGATTTAGTTGCACGGATTGTTGTAGAGCCAGGAACACCAACCTTAGCAAAAATTGCCGAAGCATTTGGTCAAGATGTTATTAATGAAAAAGGTGAGATGGACCGAGCAAAAGTTGGATCGATCATTTTCCATGATGACTCAAAAAGAAAAGTATTAAATAATATTATTCATCCTGCAATTCGCGCGGAAATGCTAAGACAACGTGATGAGCACATAGCCAATGGTGCCAAAACGGTCATTATGGATATCCCATTATTGTTTGAGAGCAAGCTCCAGCATTATGTAGAGAAAATATTAGTCGTAACAGTTTCAGAAGAAACTCAATTAAAGCGACTAATGGAAAGAAATACTCTAAGTGAAGAAGAGGCACGAGCTAGGATTAGCTCTCAGCTACCTCTATCTGAAAAAGAAAAGGGTGCAGACGCGGTCATTAATAATAATGGATCAATAGAGGAAACTCGCGAACAATTGGAAATGATCTTACGTAGTTGGGCCGTTATAGAATAAATAGTAGGTAGTAGGTCGGCAATTTTGCCGACCTTTTTTGTGGGAATAATGTGATATCCTCTATCTTAGGGCAGCAATAAAGAATATATTCTAATAAGTCCTTCATTTTTTCTAATAACTATAATCATTTTTCTAATAACTTCACGTTTTTTCTAATAAAGCTCACACTACAGCTAAATTGCTGTGCAGATTCTAATAAGTCCTTCATTTTTTCTAATAACTATAGTCATTTTTCTAATAACTTCACGTTTTTTTCTAATAAAGCTCGCACTACAGCAATATTGCTGTGCAGATTCTAATAAGTCCTTCATTTTTTCTAATAACTAAAGTCAATTTTCTAATAACTTCACGTT
>Ga0182742_1002336_pt1 | contig 21272 bp, 39 predicted proteins | sample eDN5th37CBELigMG_FD_128880 | JGI IMG/M metagenome (GOLD analysis project Ga0182742, IMG submission 128880) | Enriched Miracle-Growth compost microbial communities from Emeryville, California, USA - eDNA 5th pass 37_C BE-Lig MG (version 2)... ... | reverse complement strand
GTTTAAGTGAACTGTACTGAGCCATTTTATTTTAATTGCCAAGATAGATACAATAGGCAATACAAATTGGAGTACATTTTCGCTTGCATTTTCAGGTTTTGCGACAGGAAACGGAACCTGTTATCCACATCAACAATTTCTTTTTCTAAAATATTTTGTGGTACTACCATCTCTTCTTCAGGCCAAATACTAATTTCACAGAACTCTTCTAATTTTTTTATGATTTTAGTAGGTATCATCCTTGTAATAAATATTTTTGGTTTCATATCATGCAAACTCCTTATTATCATTTTCTTAATTTTGAAATTCATTACTGTGTAGAAATTACCTACATGCCAAATGAATACTCTATTATTTCCAATAGAATAATCAAACTTTTCTGTAAACTCACAAAACAATCATATCATACAAACAATGTAAGCTCCCAAAAAAAATGGTAAAATCGAACTAATTGAGAATAAAAAAAGACCCTCGACCAATTTGGTTGAGAGCCTTTCGAACGCCAGTAATTAACGTTTTGAGAACTGAGGTGCACGACGAGCGCCTTTAAGACCGTATTTTTTACGTTCTTTCATACGAGCGTCACGAGTTAATAGTCCTGCACGCTTTAAAGTGCCACGGAATTCTGGATCTGCTTGTAATAATGCACGAGCGATACCATGACGGATAGCACCAGCTTGACCAGTGTATCCACCACCATTTACATTTACAAGAACATTGTAGTTACCTAAAGTTTCAGTAGCTGCAAGAGGTTGTTTAACAACTTCTCTTAACGCTGCGAATGGAATATAATCTTCAATGTCACGATTGTTGATTACGATGCTGCCGTCGCCAGGAACTAAACGTACACGTGCAACAGAGCTCTTACGACGACCAGTGCCATAATATTGTACCTGTGCCAATATAATACCCTCCTTAATAATTAACCACGAAGTTCGTAAACTTCAGGTTGTTGTGCTTGATGTGGATGTTCGTTTCCAGTGTAAACATGTAACTTTTTAAACATTTGACGACCAAGAGAACCTTTTGGAAGCATGCCTTTGATAGCAAGCTCAAGCATTTTCTCAGCGTAGTTTGTACGCATTTCTAATGCCGTTCTTGATTTTAATCCGCCTGGGAATTGGCTGTGACGGTAATAAATTTTGTCATTTAATTTGTTACCAGTTAGCTCAATTTTGTCAGCATTAAGAATAATTACATAATCTCCAGTATCTACATTCGGTGTAAAAGTTGGTTTGTGTTTTCCTCGTAAGATAGACGCAACTTCACTTGCAAGACGACCTAAAGTTTGACCTTCAGCGTCTACAACTAACCATTTACGCTCTATATTGTTTGCATTCGCCATAAATGTCGTACGCATGGGGTTCCCTCCTAATAAATTTACTATGGTTCATATTTATTGTAATCACGATGAAAGTTCCGGGGCTTTATCGTGGGGTTCAAATACCATACCTAAAATATAATATATCTTTGTCTACCCAATGTCAAGAAAATGTTACACCAGGATTAGTTGTCATAAGTTACTTTCCATAGGTAAAGACCATGACCTGGCGCTGTTTTACCTGCATATGATCGATCTTTTTTTTCTAATATTTCTTTGACCTGATAAGGTTTTAGCTTTCCTTGTCCTACCTCAAGCAAGGTTCCCATTAAGATTCGCACCATATTATAAAGGAAGCCATTTCCTGTAAAACAAAAAATTACCTCGTCATTTTCTTTAATAATATTAATATCATAGATTGTCCTAATTTTATCGTTAACTTCTGTCTTAGCAGCACAAAAGCTTGTAAAATCTTGGGTCCCTATTAAATAAGTAATGCCCTCTTCTATTGAAATATAATCAAGCTCGTATGGAAAATGATATAAATAATTGCGCTTAAATACGTCTTGATCTGGATGAATTGATAGCTTATATCGATATTCCTTTGAAACTACGTCAAAACGTGCATGAAAATTACTATCTACCTGTTCAACTGACCTTATAATAATATCATCTGGGAGAAGAGAATTTAGTGCCCTTTTCCACTGTTTACCTGCTATCGATAATGGTGAATCAAAATGAATAACCTGTCCGTAAGCATGTACTGTAGCATCTGTCCTCCCTGATGCAAACACACGTATATGTTCCCCCTTATGCATCTTCGCCAAAGCACTCTCTAGTTCAAGCTGAACCGTACGTTTACTTGGTTGTATTTGATATCCAGAAAAACTTGTCCCATCATAGGCAATCGTGCATTTTAGTCGATTCATCGTTTTTCACCTCATTAATTAGCTTCGAAGTAGGATAAGGGTAATTGCTAGTAATAGTAAGAATAAAAGAATAACCGAATCAGTTCTACTCCATTTCAGCATTCTTAGCTTTGTACGTCCTTCTCCACCACGGTAGCCTCTAGCTTCCATAGCCGTTGCAAGCTCGTCAGCACGTTTGAATGAACTGATAAACAATGGGACTAATAAAGGGACTATTGCCCCTACACGCTCTTTTAACGAGCCACTGGCAAAGTCTAATCCACGTGCCGTTTGAGCCTTCATAATTTTTTCGGTTTCTTGCATCAGAGTAGGAATAAATCGTAGGGAAATTGACATCATAAGTGCTAATTCATGAACAGGAAACTTAATACGTTTCAACGGGCCTAACAAACTCTCCATTCCATCTGTCACTTCAATTGGAGTTGTTGTAAGAGTAAGAATTGTCGTAATCACGATTAAGTATAAGATACGCAGAGAAATATAAATCCCCTGAATAATCCCGCCATCATAGATCTCAAGCCACCCTAACTGTACAAGCTGCTCACCTTCTTTTGTCATGAACATATGAAGAATAAACGTGAATAAAATAACCCAGAGTATCGGTCTTAATCCAGAAAGTAAGAATCTAAGTGGTACTCTTGTCATAGAAATGATTGCAAGTGTGAATACACCTAGCAGTGTATACGCGACAGCATTATTGGCTAGAAAGACTACGAAAACATAGAAGAAAACTAGTAATAGCTTTGCACGAGGGTCCATCTGGTGAATGAGTGAATCCCCTGGTACATATTTTCCAATAATTAAATTCTGCATTATCCTTTCTCACTTTCATGATGTAGTAATCGATAGATATGGTCGACCATTTCATCTATTGTTAAGCAACTATCAGGAATTGATAACCCAAACCTAGATTCCAGCTTATGTTTAAATCTAACCACTTCAGGTACATTTAACCCAAGCTGAATAAGATCCTCGGGATTTGAAAAAATGTCAACTGGTTTACCTTGTTTTACAATCGTTCCCTTATTCATCACAATAATATCATCTGCATAGGTTGCAGCGTCTTCCATACTATGTGTGACAAGAATCGTTGTTAACCCTCGCTCACGGTGAAGACGATAAAACATGTCCATAATTTCCTTACGCCCTCTTGGGTCTAAGCCAGCTGTAGGCTCGTCCAGTACAATAACCTCAGGTTCCATAGCTAGAATACCAGCAATCGCAACTCTCCGCATCTGGCCTCCACTTAAATCAAATGGTGATTTAGATAAAATAGATTCTGAAAGTCCTACTAGTTTGATGACTTCTTTGGCTCTTACCTTTGCAATCTCTTCTGAAACACCAAAATTTAGTGGACCAAAACAGATGTCCTTTTCAATTGTCTCCTCAAAGAGCTGATGCTCAGGGAACTGAAAAACAATCCCAACCTTCTTTCGTAAACCTTTTAAGTTCTTTGCCTTTTTATTTGCAGTAATGACCTGTTCTCCAATTGTTATAGAACCTACAGTTGGTTGTAGGAGACCATTCAAATGCTGCAATATTGTAGATTTCCCAGACCCAGTGTGCCCTATTATCGCAACATATGAACCTGATTGAATCTCAGTATTAATGTCATATAATGCAAGTCGCTCGAAAGGAGTACGAGCCTGGTATTTGTGCTCTAACTTTTTAAACGTAATGTCCATAGCTCATCTAGCAACTCCTCTTCTGTTACATGAAACTTTGAAAGATTGAACCCTGCCCGAACCAATTGTTTCGTAAGCTTAATAGTAAACGGGATATCAAGTCCAATGTCCACTAGGGCTTCATCTAACGCAAAAACCTCTTCAGGCTTTCCTTTAGCAAAGACTTCGCCTTGTTTCATAACAATAATACGATCAGCCCTAGAAGCCTCATCAAGGTCGTGTGTAATCGAAACAACCGTAATATTCTGTTCATCTTTAAGCTGACGAATCGTCTGTAAAACCTCTTCTCTTCCAAGAGGATCTAGCATTGAAGTGGCTTCATCTAAAATAATTAAATCAGGTTGTACTGCAATAACCCCTGCAATCGCTACTCGTTGCTTTTGTCCACCAGACAGCTGATGGGGTTCACTAGTAACGAAGCTCTCCATTTTCACTTGTTCGATTGCACGTTGAATTCTTGGAATCATTTCTTCTCTAGGTATACCATTATTTTCCAACCCAAACGCAATGTCATCTCTGACGGTCGTTCCGACAAACTGGTTATCCGGATTTTGAAAGACCATTCCAATTTTCTTACGAATCTCCCATATCGTTTGTTCGTTTACCTCTAATCCGTCGATTGCAACCTGCCCTCCTTCTGGTAGGAGTAACCCGTTGATAATTCTTGCTAAGGTAGATTTCCCAGAGCCGTTATGACCAACAATTGCTAGCCATTCACCTTTATAAACATTAAAGGACACATTACGAAGTGCGTACTGTGACTCATCATTATATTTAAAAGAAAGATTATTCACTGATAATAATGTACTATTCATATCATCCCCCCTACTCGACTAACTCATTAAAAGCACTAATAAATAATATCGTAATACATCCTCAAATTTCTATCAATTAAATCTTGCTTTTATTATCTATAGATTATTGTTAAGTTGATAAGAACAAACAGTATACCCAGGAAGAGATTTTTCAAAAAAGGAAAATGGAACATGATTCTAGTTGAGATGAGTAGATAAGTAGATTGCAGAGTTCGCTGCCAAAATTCTTGCATTTGTTTGGAGTAATTGGGTTATTTCCATTACACGCCATAACCGCCATCCAGTAGCATATAGGGCGTTCTAAGAATAATTCTCCTAATCATATTTAGATGTTTCTATATAAAGACAAAAAAGGGCTGAAATCAGTAATATACTGTTTCGCCCTTTCTATCTATCGATATTATATTAAACTAATTCAATGATTACCATTGGTGCACCGTCACCACGGCGAGGTCCAAGTTTCATAATACGTGTGTATCCACCTTGGCGCTCATCATAACGAGATGCGATATCGCTGAATAGTTTTTGAAGTGCGTCTTGTCCAGACTCCTCATTAGCTACTTCATTACGGATGTAAGCTGCAGCTTGACGACGAGCATGAAGATCTCCACGCTTACCTAGAGTGATCATTTTTTCAACGATTGATTTTAATTCTTTTGCACGAGCTTCAGTAGTTTCAATGCGCTCGTTAATGATTAAATCAGTTGTTAAGTCACGTAATAATGCTTTACGTTGTGCACTAGTGCGTCCTAGTTTTTGATATCCCATAGATGTCCCCTCCTTTGTTGAGATAATTATAGAAGACAAATAATTAGAAAAGCCATATATATAATTTAAGCATACCTTAAAGATGACTAGTTTTGTGTGGTAACGTAAGAAAATGCCTAGTTACCTTAAATTGGTAGACTAGTCATCTTTTCGTAAGCCCAAACCAAGTTCTTCTAACTTAGCCTTTACTTCTTCAAGAGATTTACGACCAAGGTTACGTACCTTCATCATATCCTCTTCTGTTTTATGAGCAAGTTCCTGAACGGTATTAATACCAGCTCGTTTTAAGCAGTTATATGAACGAACAGAAAGATCAAGCTCTTCAATAGTCATTTCTAGAACTTTTTCCTTTTGGTCTTCTTCTTTCTCTACCATAATTTCTGCGTTTTGAGCTTCATCAGTTAGCCCAACAAAAATATTAAGGTGTTCCGTTAATATTTTTGATCCAAGGGCAATTGCTTCTTTTGGTCCAGTACTACCATCTGTCCAAACATCAAGTGTGAGTTTGTCGAAGTTAGATAGTTGGCCAACACGTGTATTCTCTACTTGATAAGATACGCGCGAAACTGGTGTAAAGATAGAATCAATAGGAATAACACCTATTGGCTGATCTTCACGTTTGTTTGAATCAGCTGGAGTATATCCACGTCCACGTCTAGCAGTCAATCTCATGTGCAAATGTGCGTCCTTTGCTAGTGTTGCAATATGAAGATCTGGATTTAAGATCTCTACATCACTATCATGAGTAATGTCTGCAGCAGTTACTGCCCCTTCACCCTGTATATCAATCTCGAGCGTCTTCTCTTCATCAGAGTAGATTTTAAGTGCTAGTTTTTTAACATTTAAAATAATAGATGTTACATCTTCTACGACGCCTTCAATTGTTGAGAACTCATGTAGTACCCCATCTATTTGAATAGATGTTACAGCGGCACCAGGGAGAGAAGATAATAGGATACGACGTAAGGAGTTACCCAAAGTAGTACCATATCCACGCTCAAGTGGCTCGACGACGAATTTACCGTATTTGGTATCTTCGCTGATTTCAACCGTTTCGATTTTTGGTTTTTCAATTTCAATCATTTATTAAACCCTCCTTCAAAACGTCGAAACCCCGGCTAGACTTACAACATTCGTCTAACCGAAATTCCCCAAAGTTTCGTTCCCGAATGTGCACAACAACTGGATTAATTATTCTGTTAGAAACGTTTTGTTTTTTGTTTATCATAACCCATTATTGACATGGATACAAAATCTATACAGAAAAATTAAACACGGCGACGTTTTGGTGGACGGCATCCGTTATGTGGAACTGGAGTAACGTCTTTAATAGCTGTAACTTCTAGACCAGCAGCTTGAAGTGCACGGATTGCAGCTTCACGTCCTGCACCAGGTCCTTTTACAGTAACTTCAAGTGTTTTTAAACCATGTTCCATTGATGTTTTAGCAGCAGTTTCAGCAGCCATTTGAGCAGCGAATGGAGTAGATTTACGAGATCCTTTGAAACCTAAAGCACCTGCTGATGACCATGAAATTGCATTACCGTGTACATCTGTAATTGTAACGATTGTGTTATTGAATGTTGAACGGATGTGTGCTACACCAGCTTCAATATTCTTTTTCACACGGCGTTTACGAGTATTCGTTTTACGTGCCATTTAGCTAGTACCTCCTTTACTATTTCTTCTTGTTTGCTACTGTACGACGTGGGCCTTTACGTGTACGAGCATTGTTTTTTGTATTTTGACCACGAACAGGTAGTCCACGACGGTGACGAAGACCACGATATGATCCAATTTCGATTAGACGTTTAATGTTAAGTGAAACTTCACGACGAAGGTCACCCTCAACTTTTAAACGATCAATGATATCACGAATTTTTCCTAATTCTTCTTCTGTTAAATCGCGAACGCGAGTATCTTCAGATACACCAGCTTCAGCTAATACTTTCTGAGCTGTTGAACGACCAATACCGAAAATGTATGTTAAAGAAATTACAATGCGTTTGTCGCGAGGAATATCAACACCAGCAATACGTGCCATTTAGACGTACACCTCCTTGTTATTAACCTTGTTTTTGTTTGTGTTTAGGGTTTTCACATATAACCATGACTTTGCCTTTTCTGCGAATAACTTTACATTTTTCACAAATAGGTTTAACTGATGGTCTCACTTTCATTTTTCAAACCTCCTTGATAGTACGGAGCGCATTTATTTAAAACGGTACGTAATTCTACCGCGAGTTAAGTCATATGGTGACAATTCTACCGTAACTTTATCGCCTGGTAAAATGCGAATAAAGTGCATACGGATTTTCCCAGAAACATGTGCTAATACTGTATGACCATTTTCTAATTCAACTTTAAACATTGCGTTTGGTAATGTTTCAGCGACAGTACCTTCAACTTCAATTACATCGTCTTTAGCCATCGAAAAGTTCTCCCTTCTTCAAATCAGTAACTTGCTCATTGACAAACTTTGTTAAAGCAAAGCGTAGTTTGCCGTTTGTCACACGGCCAGTTTCACGTATACTGCTCTGAACTTCCGGAGATACGCAACTGAAAAATTCAAGATGTTGAATGTTTTTCTTCTTTGGATTAGTAAACTTTCGCTTATCCCCATCTGCAAGTAATACGAAACGTTCATCGAGTATTCCAATAATGATCGCATACTGCCTGGCATCTCTGCCTTTCGTTATGCAAACAAATTGACCTATTTGTGGTTTTGAATAGTAATCATCCAATTTAAAATCACCTTCACTTAGGCCTTTGTTAGTATATCAAAACCTGTTTCAGTAATGGCAATAGTGTGTTCAAAATGTGCACATGTTTTACCATCAACTGTTACAACAGTCCAATTATCCGATAGTGTCTTAACATAACGAGTGCCTGCATTTACCATTGGCTCAATTGCAAGTACCATTCCAAGTTTTAACCGTGGACCTTTATTAGGTGGTCCGTAGTGTGGTATTTGTGGATCTTCATGCAAGTCTTGCCCAACTCCGTGACCAACATACTCACGTACAACTGAAAAGTTATGAGATTCGACAAATACTTGGATTGCATGAGAGATATTTGATAGACGCACACCTGCTTTAGCCTCTTTCAAACCTTTATAAAGAGATTGTTCAGTGACCTCTAAAAGCTTCTGGTTATCCTTCGAAATCGTACCAATTGGATATGTCCATGCAGAATCACCATGGTATCCGTTATACTTAGCACCAATATCGATACTAATAATATCACCATCTTTTAACACTCTGCTTCCCGGAATACCATGAACCAGTTCTTCATTAACTGACGCACAAATACTTCCCGAGAAACCATTATACCCTTTAAAAGAAGGTGATGCACCTAAGCTAGTAATAAATTTTTCAGCAATTCTATCCAATTCCTTGGTTGTTATTCCAGGTACAAGGTGTTTCTTCAGTTCTTGGTGTGTTAACGCAACGATCTTTCCAGCTTCACGCATGATTTCAATCTCACGTGGAGTCTTGCAGATAATCATTAGCGTAAACTCCTAAGTAACTCTTGAATGTCCTCGAATACTTTCGTAATGTCTTGTTGACCATTAATATTACGCAGATAGCCCTTATCTTCATAAAACGATAATAACGGTTCTGATTGCTTAATATTTACTTCCAATCTAGTTCCAACTGTTTCCGCGTTATCATCAGCACGTTGATACAATTCTCCGCCACACTTGTCACATACATCTTCTTTAGCTGGAGGATTAAATACAAGATGGTAGGTAGAACCACAATTCTTGCATATGCGACGTCCCGTTAATCTTTCCAATAGGATGCTTTGGTCAACATCAATGTTGATGACATAGTCAATTGTGCGGCTTAATTCTCTAGTAAGAGACTCAAGTGCTTCTGCTTGAGGAACAGTTCTTGGAAATCCATCAAGTAGATAGCCATTCTTACAATCATCTTTACTTAATCGTTCACGTACAATACCGATCGTAACTTCATCAGGCACAAGCTCACCCTTATCCATAAAAGACTTTGCTTGTAACCCTAACGCAGTACCTTCTTTAATAGCAGCTCTGAACATATCTCCTGTAGAGATATGAGGGATGTTATAAACATCGACAATTCGTTCTGCCTGAGTACCTTTACCAGCACCAGGAAGACCCATTAATACTAGATTCACGCTTAGTTCCCCCTCAGTCTCTTATTTGTAAGGACTGGGAAAACTGTAATTCCCAGAACCTTATTTAATAAACCCTTTATAATGACGTTTAACAAGCTGACTTTCAAGTTGTTTCATTGTTTCAAGTGCAACACCAACAACGATTAACAAACTAGTTCCACCAATTTGTGCAGATTGTGGTAAATCAGCAATCTTAATAAAGAATACAGGAAGAACAGATATTGCTGCTAAGAAGAGAGCACCTACGAATGTTAGACGATATAAAATCTTTGTAACATATTCTTGAGTGTTTCTTCCTGGACGAATCCCTGGAATATAGCCGCCTTGCTTTCTTAAGTTATCTGCCATTTGTTCTGGATTAACCTGTACAAAAGTATAGAAATATGTGAAAGCAATAATAAGTGCTACATAGAGGATCATTCCAACAGGCCTTGTATAGTCAAATGTATTTTGTATCCACATTGTCACATCATTTTGACCGAAAAATGATGCAATTGTTGGTGGTGTAATGATGAATGAAACTGCAAAGATTACAGGGATAACACCAGCAGCATTTACTTTTAGAGGCAAATGAGCCGATTGGCCACCTACTGGGCTATTAGCTACTAAACGCTTTGCATATTGAATTGGAATTTTACGTAATGCCTGTTGAATAAAGATTACACCTACAACGATTGCGACAACCGCTATCAATATCAAAACAACAGTAATAATACGTAAAAACAATTGCTCACCAGCACCTTCTATTTGCTGTGCATAAATTTGGTTCACTGTTGTAGGTATTCCAGCAACGATACCAGCGAAAATGATAATCGAAATTCCGTTTCCAACACCTTTTGCAGTGATTAACTCACCTAACCACATTAAGAATGCAGTTCCAGCTGTTAAAACAACTGCGATAAGTAGGTAAGTAGGAATTCCTGGGTTCTCAATTAACATACCGCCTGCCATACTATTGAAACCATATGACATTCCAATTGCTTGAATAAATCCTAAAACGATTGTTCCATAACGAGTAAATTGTGCTAATTTACGGCGACCAACTTCTCCTTGCTTTGACCATTCAGTAAACTTTGGAACCACATCCATTTGTAATAACTGAATAATGATGGATGCCGTGATATACGGCATAATACCCATCGCAAGTATCGAGAAATTATAAAGTGCTCCTCCACCAAATGTATTTAGAATCCCAAAGACATTTAGTTCGTCATTCATTTTTAATACATCAGCATTTACATTCGGCACAGGGATAAATGTCCCAATTCGAAAGACAACTAACATTAATAGGGTGAATATAATTTTGTTTCTTATATCACCAACGCGCATAAAATTGGAGACTGTTTGAAACATTAGATCACCTCAATTGTACCGCCAGCAGCTTCAATAGCTTCTTTTGCAGTAGAGGAGAATTTGTGAGCTTTTACAGTAAGTTTCTTTTCAAGAGTTCCTTTACCAAGTACTTTTACTCCAGATTTTAATGAACTAACAACGCCAGTTTCAATTAAAAGTTCTGGTGTAACTTCTGTACCATCTTCAAAACGGTTAAGTGTTTCAAGGTTAACAATAGCAAAATCTTTACGATTGATGTTAGTGAATCCACGCTTTGGTAAACGTTGGAACAAAGGTGTTTGACCACCTTCAAATCCAGGACGCACTCCGCCACCAGATCGAGCGTTTTGACCTTTATGACCTTTACCAGCAGTTTTACCGTTACCTGAACCAGTACCACGTCCAACACGATTGCGTTCTTTACGTGAACCTGGGGTTGGTTTTAATTCATGAAGTTTCATTTGGGCACCTCCTTATTTCAGAAGAAATTCATTATTATTGTTCTTTGACCGTAACAAGATGAGCAACTTTATTAATCATACCGCGAATCGCAGCATTGTCATCGTGAACAACAGTTTGATGCATTTTTCTTAATCCAAGTGTACGAACAGTTACTTTTTGGTCTTCAGGGCGTCCAATGACACTGCGAGTGAGGGTAATAGCTAGTTTGTTTGACATCTCATTTCCCTCCTTATCCTAACAGTTCTTCTACTGTTTTACCACGTAACTTTGCAACATCTTCAGCACGCTTTAATTCTTTAAGTCCGGAAATTGTAGCACGTACCATATTAATAGGAGTGTTTGATCCTAAAGATTTTGATAGGATGTCACCAACACCTGCTAATTCAAGTACAGCACGAACAGGTCCACCTGCGATAACTCCAGTACCCTCTGAAGCAGGCTTTAATAAGATGTTTCCAGCACCAAATTGTCCGATTACTTGGTGAGGAATTGAAGTTCCTACCATTGGTACAGTAATTAGGTTTTTCTTAGCATCTTCAATTGCTTTACGGATTGCATCTGGTACTTCTTGTGCTTTACCAGTTCCAAATCCTACATGGCCGTTTTTATCACCGACTACTACAAGTGCAGCAAATCGGAATCTACGACCACCCTTAACAACTTTAGCTACACGGTTGACGGTAACAACGCGTTCTTCAAGTTCTAATTTGTTTGGATCGATACGATTCATCTCATGTCCCTCCTTTTACTATTAAAATTCTAATCCAGCTTCACGAGCAGCATCTGCTAAAGCTTTTACACGACCATGATATAGATATCCTCCACGATCAAATACTACATTTGTAATACCTTTTTCTTTAGCACGCTTAGCAACTAATTGACCTACTTGAACAGCAGCATCAACGTTACCAGCAGATTCTAAAGTAAGTTCTTTATCTAATGTAGATGCACTTGCAATCGTTACAGAATTTACATCATCAATGATTTGAGCATAAATGTGTTTATTTGAACGGTACACATTTAAACGAGGGCGTACAGCAGTTCCTGAAACCTTAGCACGAACACGACCATGTCTTTTCTTACGAACTGCATTCTTATCCTGTTTCGTAATCATTTACGTCACTCCTTTCTTTTACCTAAAAGGCCTACTACTTCGCAGTTTTACCTTCTTTACGGCGTACAGCTTCACCTTCGTAACGAATACCTTTTCCTTTGTAAGGTTCAGGTGGACGTACAGCACGAATATTAGCAGCAAGTTCGCCAACACGTTCTTTATTAATTCCTTTTACAAGGATTTTAGTATTTGACGGTACATCAATTTCGATCCCACTCTCAGGAACGATTTCAACTGGGTGTGAGTAACCAACGTTAAGAACAAGTTTATTACCCGATTTAGAAGCACGGTAACCTACCCCGATTAATTCTAAACCTCTCTCATAACCTTTTGACACACCTTCAACCATATTACTTAAAATACTACGAGTTGTACCGTGAAGAGCACGGTGCTCTTTATTATCAGAAGGGCGAGTAACTGTGATTACATTCTCTTCAACATTAATTGTGATATCTGAATGAAAATTACGAGTCAATTCACCTTTCGGTCCTTTTACAGTAACAGTGTTGTTATTGTTAGTAACAGTAACACCAGCTGGAATTTCGATTGGTTTTTTACCAACACGTGACATATGCTACACCTCCATTCATTAAAAACTAATTACCAAACGTATGCTAGTACTTCTCCACCAGTTTGTTTTTGACGAGCTTCTTTATCAGTTAAAACACCTTGTGAAGTTGAAACAAGTGCAATACCTAGACCATTTAATACACGTGGTACTTCGTCAGCTTTAGCATATACACGAAGTCCAGGTTTACTAATACGCTTAAGGCCTGTGATTACACGCTCATTATTTGAACCGTACTTTAAGAAGATACGGATAATTCCTTGCTTGTCATCTTCGATAAATTCAACATCGCGCACGAAACCTTCACGCTTTAAAATATCAGCGATATCCCTCTTAATTTTTGAAGCAGGGATTTCAAGTTTTTCGTGACGTACCATATTCGCATTACGGATGCGAGTAAGCATATCTGCAATCGGATCTGTCATAACCATAGTATTTTTACCTCCTTCCCGTTTTCGGGTTTTACCAACTTGCTTTCTTTACGCCAGGGATTTGACCCTTGTATGCTAATTCACGGAAACAAATACGGCATAATTTAAATTTGCGAAGTACAGAGTGTGGACGACCACAACGCTCGCAGCGTGTATACTCTTGCACTTTAAATTTTTGTGTGCGCTTTTGTTTCGCAATCATTGATTTTTTAGCCACGATTTCGCCTCCTTTTATTTTTGGAACGGCATTCCGTAAGCTGTTAATAACTCACGAGCTTCTTCGTCAGTATTAGCAGTAGTTACGATAACGATATCCATACCACGTACTTTAGTTACTTTATCGTAATCAATTTCTGGGAAAATTAATTGTTCTTTAACACCTAATGTGTAGTTTCCACGTCCATCAAATGATTTCTTTGAAATACCACGGAAGTCACGAACACGAGGTAAAGAAACAGAAATTAATTTATCTAAGAATTCGTACATACGCTCACCGCGTAGTGTAACCTTTGCACCAATTGGCATACCTTCACGTAAACGGAAGCCAGCAATTGATTTCTTCGCTCTAGTTACAACAGGCTTTTGACCAGTGATAGTAGCTAATTCCTCAACAGCGTTATCTAGAGCTTTTGAGTTAGCAACAGCGTCACCAACACCCATGTTTATTACAATTTTTTCTAATTTAGGAACCTGCATTACTGAAGTATAGTTAAACTTGCTCATTAGAGCAGGAGTGATTTCTTTTTCGAACTTTTCTTTTAGGCGGTTCATGTAAGTACCTCCTTTCTTCTATGCTATTTATCTAAAGATTCACCTGATTTTTTCGCAACACGTACCTTCTTGCCATCGACTACTGTGTAACCAACACGAGTTGGTTCACCAGTTTTTGGGTCTAATGGCATTACATTTGATACATGAATCGCTGCCTCTTGGCTAATGATTCCACCTTGTGGATTAGCTTGAGACGGTTTTGAGTGTTTTTTTACGATATTTACGCCTTCAACAAGTACACGGTCTTTCTTTGGAAAAGCTTCTAAGATAACACCTTGTTTACCTTTATCTTTTCCAGAGATCACCTGAACTTTGTCACCCTTTTTAACATGCATCGACTTCGCACCTCCTTAAAGGCCTATCTATTTCTTTTTATAATACTTCTGGAGCTAGAGAAACAATTTTCATAAAGTTATTGTCACGTAATTCACGGGCAACTGGTCCGAAGATACGTGTTCCACGTGGACTCTTGTCGTCACGGATAATTACACAAGCATTTTCGTCAAAACGGATATACGTCCCATCTTTACGTCGAACACCGCTCTTTGTACGTACGATAACTGCTTTAACAACATCACCTTTTTTAACAACGCCTCCTGGTGTTGCTTGTTTTACTGTACAAACAATTACATCACCAATATTAGCAGTTTTACGACCGGAGCCACCTAGTACTTTAATAGTAAGAACTTCACGTGCACCAGAGTTGTCAGCAACTTTCAATCGAGTTTCTTGTTGAATCATTCATGAAACCTCCCTTCGGATTTTTGATTGATCCGAACTTTGTAAATTAGATAATAACCGCTTTTTCTACAACTTCAACAATGCGGAAGCGTTTTGTTGCAGATAATGGGCGAGTTTCCATAATTTTTACGATGTCTCCAACCTTTGCAGTGTTGTTTTCATCATGCGCTTTATATTTTTTAGAATACTTTACGCGCTTCCCGTAAAGAGAATGTTTCTTATAGGTTTCTACAAGAACAGTGACCGTTTTATCCATTTTGTCAGATACTACACGTCCTGTGTAGACTTTTCGTTGGTTGCGTTCACTCATTTTTGCAAACCTCCTCTCTGATTATCGACTATTAACGACTAATCTCTCTTTCACGAACTACTGTCTTCATACGAGCAATCGATTTGCGTACTTCACGGATACGAGCTGTATTTTCAAGCTGACCAGTAGCTAACTGAAAGCGTAAATTAAATAGTTCTTCTTTTAAAGATTTTACTTTTTGTTCAATTTCTGCAGTGGTAAGGTCACGAATTTCATTAGCCTTCATTTGTTTCACCACCAATTTCTTCACGTTTTACGAACTTAGTTTTGATCGGTAATTTATGAGATGCAAGACGTAACGCTTCACGTGCTACTTCTTCAGAAACACCAGATATTTCAAATAAGATTTTCCCTGGCTTTACAACTGCTACCCATCCTTCAGGTGCACCTTTACCAGATCCCATACGTACTTCTAAAGGTTTTGCTGTATATGGCTTAGAAGGGAAAATTTTAATCCAAACTTTCCCACCACGTTTCATGTAACGTGTCATTGCGATACGAGCTGCTTCGATTTGACGGTTTGTAATCCAAGAAGCTTCAAGAGCTTGGATACCGAATTCACCGAAATGTACCTCAGTACCACCTTTTGCACGTCCACGCATTTTTCCGCGGTGTTCTCTGCGATATTTAACGCGTTTTGGCAATAACATAATTATTTTCCTCCTTCCTGATTTTTCTTCTTTGTAGGAAGAACCTCTCCACGATAGATCCATACTTTAACACCGATTTTGCCGTATGTTGTATCAGCTTCAGCCGTACCGTAATCGATATCAGCACGTAGAGTGTGAAGCGGAACAGTTCCTTCACTGTAATGTTCAGCACGAGCGATATCAGCACCACCAAGTCGACCTGATGTCATTGTTTTGATACCTTGTGCTCCAGCACGCATAGTGCGTTGGATTGCTTGTTTTTGTGCACGACGGAAAGATACACGATTCTCTAATTGACGTGCGATATTTTCAGCTACTAAAGTAGCATCTAAATCAGCTCTTTTGATTTCAAGAATGTTGATGTGCACACGCTTGCCAGTTAATTGATTAAGTGCTTTACGAAGTGCTTCAACTTCAGTACCACCCTTACCAATAACCATACCAGGCTTAGCAGTATGAACAGTAATGTTTACGCGATTTGCTGCACGTTCGATCTCAATTTTTGAAACAGAAGCATCGCTTAAACGCTTTGCGATATATTCGCGAATTTTAAGATCTTCATGTAAAAGATCAGAGTAATCTTTGCCTGCGAACCATTTTGACTCCCAATCACGGATAACGCCAATTCTAAGTCCAATTGGATTTACTTTTTGACCCACTGCTTATCCCTCCTTCTTTTCAGATAGCACGATAGTAATATGGCTTGTGCGTTTATTAATTGCGCTTGCGCGTCCCATTGCGCGTGGACGGAAACGTTTAAGTGTTGGTCCTTCATCAACGAACACTTGAGATACTACTAATGAATTTGCATCCATTTCATAATTGTGCTCTGCATTTGCAATAGCAGAATTTAAAAGCTTTTCTACAATTGGAGAAGCAGCTTTTGGTGTATGGCGTAGGATTGCAACAGCTTCACCTACTTGCTTTCCTCGAATTAAATCAACTACTAAACGGGCTTTACGAGGAGCAATACGGACTGTTCTCGCGACAGCTTTAGCTTGCATAGTTAAGCCTCCTCTCATTAACGTCTTGTTTTCTTATCGTCATTTGCGTGACCTTTATAAGTACGGCTAGGTGCAAATTCACCTAATTTATGTCCAACCATATCTTCCGTAATATAAACAGGTACATGTTTGCGACCATCATATACTGCGATTGTGTGACCAATGAATTGTGGGAAAATTGTTGAACGACGAGACCAAGTCTTTACAACTTGCTTTTTCTCAACTTCGTTTAATTTTTCAACCTTATTCATTAAATGATCATCAACAAAAGGTCCTTTTTTTAGACTGCGACCCATAAATGAACCTCCCTTCGTGTCTCGACTACGGTTCTTATGAACCGTAGAATAAACACGTTATTTTTTACGACGACGTACGATGAATTTATCTGACTTGTTGCTCTTCTTACGAGTTTTCGCACCAAGAGTTGGTTTACCCCAAGGTGACATTGGTGATTTACGTCCGATAGGAGCTTTACCTTCACCACCACCGTGTGGATGGTCGTTAGGGTTCATAACAGATCCACGAACAGTTGGGCGTTTGCCTAACCAACGAGAACGACCTGCTTTACCAATGTTAATTAATTCGTGTTGTTCATTACCAACTTGACCTACCGTTGCACGGCAAGTTGCAAGAATCATACGAACTTCACCAGAGTTAAGACGTACAAGAACGTACTTACCTTCTTTACCTAACACCTGTGCAGATGTTCCAGCAGAACGTACTAGCTGTCCACCTTTTCCTGGTTTTAATTCGATATTGTGAATTACAGTACCAACAGGAATGTTTGCTAATGGTAGTGCATTACCAACTTTAATATCAGCTTCAGGCCCTGACATTACTTCCAATCCTACTTCTAAATTTTTAGGAGCTAGGATGTAACGTTTTTCACCATCAACATAGTTGATTAATGCGATATTCGCAGAACGGTTTGGATCATACTCGATTGTAGCAACGCGTCCTGGTATACCATCTTTATCGCGTTTAAAGTCGATAACACGGTATTGACGTTTATGTCCGCCACCTTGATGACGCACTGTTAATTTACCTTGATTATTACGTCCGCCTTTCTTGTGTAAAGGCGCTAATAATGATTTTTCTGGTGTGTCAGTTGTAATTTCAGCGAAATCAGATACTGACATACCACGACGACCGTTAGAGGTTGGTTTGTACTTTTTAATCGCCATGTCTATTTCCCTCCTTCACTAATAAACTTATACTTCAAAGAATTCAATTTCTTTGCTATCAGCTGTTAATTTAACAATTGCTTTTCTGCGACGGTTTGTATATCCGCTATGACGACCCATTCTCTTGAATTTACCTTTGTAGTTCATGATGTTTACATTCTCAACATCAACACCAAAGATTTGCTCAATAGCATCTTTCACTTCCGTTTTGTTAGCTTTTACATCTACTTCAAACGTATATTTTTTTTCAGCCATTAAGTCAGTTGAACGTTCAGTAATAACGGGGCGCTTAATAATATCACGAGGATCTTTCATTATGCAAGCACCTCCTCTACTTTTTCCACCGCTGCTTTAGTAATCACAAGCTTATCGTGGTTAAGAACATCAAGAACACTAACTCCGTTAGCTTCTACAACAGTAATTCCAGGGATATTACGTGCTGATAATGCTACTGCTTCATTTGTGTCAGCAGTTACGATTAATGCCTTACGATCAATGTTTAATCCACCTAAGATCGTAACCATTTCCTTCGTTTTTGGAGTATCTAGTTGTAAGTTTTCTAGTACTAGAATGTTATTCTCAATAACTTTAGTTGATAAAGCTGATTTGATAGCTAAACGGCGTACTTTTTTAGGTAATTTAAAACTATAGCTTCTAGGTGTTGGACCGAATACAGTTCCACCACCACGCCATTGTGGTGAACGAATTGACCCTTGACGAGCACGACCCGTACCTTTTTGGCGCCAAGGCTTACGTCCTCCGCCTGCTACTTCTGAACGAACTTTCGTTTTGTGAGTTCCTTGACGTAAGGAAGCTCTTTGCATTACTACAGCATCAAATAATACTTGCTGGTTAGGCTCAATACCGAAAACTTGTTCGTTAAGTTCGATTTCTCCAACTGTTGAACCGTTTTGGTTATATAATGCTACTTTTGGCATTAGCATGTTCCTCCTTTCTCAATGAATTATTTTACTTTAACTGCACTCTTCACAGTAATTAATGATTTTCTAGCACCTGGTACATTACCTTTTACTAACAGTAAGTTACGCTCAGTGTCAACCTTAACGATTTGTAGGTTTTGAACAGTAATTCTTTCCCCACCCATACGTCCAGGTAATAATTTATTTTTGAATACACGGTTTGGAGCAACAGGTCCCATTGAACCAGGACGACGGTGATAACGAGATCCGTGTGCCATAGGTCCGCGTGATTGGTTGTGGCGCTTGATTGCACCTTGGAATCCTTTACCTTTTGATACTCCAGTTACATCTACGATATCTCCTTCTGCAAAGATATCAACTTTGACTTCTTGACCAACTTCAAACTCTCCTACATTCACTCCACGTAATTCTCGTACGAAGCGCTTAGGTGCAGTGTTCGCTTTTGCAGCGTGGCCTTTTGAAGGTTTGTTAGCAAGCTTTTCTCTTTTATCTTCAAAACCGATTTGAATTGCTTCATAACCATCAGTTTCAGCTGTCTTCTTTTGAAGAACAACGTTTGGAGCAGCTTCGATAACAGTTACCGGTACAAGGTCACCATTTTCAACGAATACTTGAGTCATTCCAATTTTTCTACCTAAGATTCCTTTGGTCATTAGTCACACCTCCTGTAATATTTAACGATATATTTATTAAAGTTTAATTTCAATGTCAACGCCTGATGGTAAATCAAGTCTCATTAATGAATCAACAGTTTGTGGTGTTGGATTAATGATATCGATCAAACGTTTATGAGTGCGCATTTCGAATTGCTCACGAGAGTCTTTGTATTTATGAACCGCACGTAGGATTGTGTATACTGACTTCTCAGTTGGAAGTGGTATTGGACCTGATACAGCAGCACCTGAACGTTTTGCAGTTTCTACAATTTTCTCAGCAGATTGATCAAGAATTCTGTGATCATATGCTTTTAAACGGATACGAATTTTCTGTTTTGCCATTATTTTCCCTCCTTTATCGCCTACTTTTGAAATAGACCTTCTCCGTGGAAATTTCCTCACACTCGCCATGGCAAAGCGGCCGGGTGTGTCAGCAACCTTCCACATCATCGCAGTCAAAGACCAACATTGTCTATTATATAAAATCCGAAACCCAAATGCAAGTTAAAATAAAATTATTTATGCATGTTTTTCGCACTTTTTATATTATACATACCTATATACTTGATTTCAACATTTGACTGCAGAAATATAAGAGTAAGTTATTGGAAGTGGATGTTATCAATTATAACTATTTAACATGTTGATTGGGGAAGTGGAGGTATAACTGTGGAATCCTTATTTATTAATAACAGTATTAGTTATCGTCATCATTCGTTTTTTCAAATTTGCTATGTTACTATGTGCTAGTAAAAGATGTTTTATTATCTGTCAAAATACAAATTCACAAGATGTACAGTATTACTGTTATTGTCACCACCAGATCTTTTATGAAGCTGTCCGTGTCAATCGTTATTCCATTTATCTACTATTATTATGTTTGTCCAAGTCATTTACTCATTCAACATTTTTTTCTAAAACTCTCATACTGTCCGTAGTACCTGCTTATTCAGACACTTTTCTCATCTATTACACTAATACTGTCACAATCACCATCATTCGGACATTTCTTCATTCTACTACAATCGTACTGTCAGAATTCCCACTTCATTCAGACATTATTTCCTTCTACTTCATCCATACTGTTACAATCACCACCTCATTCCGACATTTTCCCCTTCTGCTACTCTCAAATTGTCACAATCACCCAGCTCTTCACCTCAAACCAGTAGCACGAGATCTTAAATAATGCTGAGCACCATATTGAATCGTTTGTGAAGCTATGATAACAAAAATCAGTTCAATACGAATAAAGATGTTTTAAAGTTTAACCACAGTCTATACAACAATAGACTATGTCCATCGACTACAATCAAAACCACCCGTGAAAACGGGTGGTTTGCTCTACGGCTGAAAGCCTCTGTTACTGGCCAGCCCTTCAAAGGGCTCTGAAAAGTTCGCCAACCGCACTACTCTCCCGGCAACCCTAAAGG
>Ga0182742_1002335_pt1 | contig 21272 bp, 18 predicted proteins | sample eDN5th37CBELigMG_FD_128880 | JGI IMG/M metagenome (GOLD analysis project Ga0182742, IMG submission 128880) | Enriched Miracle-Growth compost microbial communities from Emeryville, California, USA - eDNA 5th pass 37_C BE-Lig MG (version 2)... ... | reverse complement strand
TGGAACAAAGGTTTTTTATACAGCACACGGTTTTCACTTTTGTAAGGGAAGCCCGGTTATGAATTGGCTGCTTTACTATCCGATTGAAAAGGGTCTTGCCAGATACACAGATTGCTTGATTACGATCAACGACGAAGATTACGACCTAGCCAAGTCGCATCGATTTAGGGCTGGTGAGATTGAGCATGTTCATGGTGTAGGAGTAGATACGTCACGGTTTAAGCCTATTGATAAAGAAGATAGGCGTGAGAGAAGGGAAAGATTTGGATATAAAGACGATGACTTCTTGATGTTTTACGCAGCTGAGTTCAACCAAAATAAGAATCAGCAATTTTTAATAAAGGCGTTGGCTAAAATAAAGGACACAATTCCAAATGCTAGACTCTTGTTGGCAGGTGAAGGGATACTTCAAGATTCCTGTAAGAAATTAGCTTCTGATCTAGGTGTAAAGCATATGGTGGAATTTCTAGGTTACCGAAATGATATTGTAAATCTTCTTCCGATGTGTGATGTTGCTGTGGCTTCGAGCTTACGAGAAGGGTTGCCTGTCAATATTATGGAAGCGATGGCGTGTGGGTTGCCGGTGGTGGCCACAGTGAATCGAGGACATAATGAGCTCATTGTGAATCAATTTAATGGTTGGACTATTGGCCCTGAAAATACAAATGAAATGGCTGAAAAAATCATCCTCCTTGCAACTGAAGAGCATCTTATCACATCTTTAGGTAAGAATGGCCGAGACAGAGTTGAAAGGACATATAGTGTAAACACAATTGTAATAGAAAAAAGTCGTCTATATGAGAGATTCATAGAAGAAATGGAGGGGATAAGATGGGTAGCCCAATAAGAGTGTTACATGTCGTTGTTAATATGAATCGTGGCGGAGCAGAAACACTCATTATGAATTTATATCGCAACATCGATCGCTCGAAGATACAATTTGACTTTTTAACATGTAAAGAAGGAGTTTTCGATCAAGAAATATTAGATTTGGGTGGGAAAATCCATCGGATCCCTTACATTACGGATGGTGGACATTTTCATTACATAAAGAATTTAAAACAATTTTTTAAAGCAAATAGTCATTATAAAATTGTACATTCTCACATGGATAAGATGAGTGGTTTTGTGTTAAATGCTGCATTAAAGGCTAGTATTCCAATTAGGATTGCTCACAGTCATAGTACTCAAAGTGAGGGAAGTGTTGCAGAAAAAGTTTATAAATCATATGCAGGTAGTTATATTTTGGGATCAGCATCACACCTTTTAGCATGCTCAACTGAAGCAGCAAAGTGGTTGTTTACAAAACAATCAATTAACGCACTTATTCTTAAAAACGGAATAGATGTTGAAAAATTCAAATTTTCTACAAGCATCAGGAGTAAAGTTAGAAATCAATTGCAAATCGATGATAAGACTTTTGTGATTGGTCATGTAGGAAGATTTTATGAAACGAAAAATCACTCATTTCTAATAGATATATTTGCTAATGTAACTCGGTATCACACCGACTCTAAATTAATTTTAGCTGGAGATGGACCTCTTCGGAAAAATATTGAGGATAAAGTTGAAGAGCTTGGTTTAGTAGACAAAGTAATATTCACTGGAGTTTATGACAGAATAAATGAACTGTTACAATCATTTGATATCTTTTTGTTTCCTTCCATATTCGAAGGATTTGGAATTGCAGTGCTAGAAGCACAGGGTTCAGGGTTAAAATGTATTATCTCTGATACTATATCAAATGAGGTAGATTTGGGAATTAATCTTGTAGATACTTTATCCCTAGAAAATAAAGAATTATGGGTTGAAAAGGTAGTGAATTTATATAACATAAAAAATGATAGGAAAAATAACTGTCAAGCAATAATTAAAAGAGGATATGATATTACTTCTATAGCTGAATCAGTAAGTGATTTCTATATGAAGGTTGCGAGGTAAATAAAATGAAAACATTAACCGTTTTTACACCAACATATAACAGAGCTTACTGCCTATCAAAATGTTATGAAAGCTTGAAAAGACAATCCAGTAAGGATTTTATTTGGTTAATAATTGACGATGGATCTACTGATAATACTGCAGAGCTTGTTGGTAAGTGGATATTAGAAGAATCTATAGAGATAACTTATATTAAGCAAGAAAACCAAGGTATGCATGGTGCTCATAATACAGCATATGAAAATATAAATACTGAATTAAATGTCTGTATTGATTCTGATGACTATATGCCAGATGATGCCATTGAAAAGATTCTGAACTTTTGGGGTAGATATGGAAGTGCTAAAGTAAGTGGGTTAATTGGACTTGATTCTGATAAGAATGGACAAATAATCGGAACGAAACTCCCCAAAGAACTTAAAGAATCTACTCTATTTGATTTATATAATAAGTATGCTGTTAAAGGGGATAAAAAAATCGTTTATCGAACAGAACTAATAAAAAAATACCCCTACCCTCTATTTAAAGGTGAAAATTATGTTGGATTAGCATATAAGTACTATAAATTGGATCAAGAATATCCTTTACTATTGATGAACGAAATCTTATGTATTGTAGAGTACTTGCCCGATGGTTCGTCAATGAATATGTATAAACAATATAAAAAAAATCCAAATGGATTTGCTTTTTATCGTAAAGAATTAATGAAACTTCCTTACACGAGTACATCTTTTAAATTTAAGCAAGCAATTCATTATGTATCTAGCAGCATCCTTGCAAATAATAAAAATTTTATAAGAGAGGCTCCATCTAAATTATTAATATTACTTGCCTATCCATTAGGTCTAATTTTATATGTACTAGTTATCTTAAAAACAAAAGCAACCTAATTTTAATGAAGGGAAAAATCAATGAGTGTTTTATGGACATTACTTTTAATTGTTTTCTTGGTAACATTTTTAGCAAGATTTCAAGGGCTTCAAAGTTCCGATGGAGTAGTCCTTGAAAGACCCAACAAGTCTTTTATTTGCCTTGCAATCGTTTGTATTATTCTAGTTTCAGGGCTAAGGAATAACATTGGTGATACTTATTTTTATATGCATGCATATTCTGTTAGTAATTTCACCTGGGAGTATGTTAAGGACAACAAGGACCCAGGATTCAGTATATTACAAATGATATTGAAAAACATATCAGAAGATCCACAGATTCTTATTTTCGTAACTGCTCTAATAACAAATCTTTTAATTGGCATTACATTATATAAGCACTCAAAAATGATTGAATTAAGTTTTTATGTTTATATTACTGCAGGTATGTTTACTGTTTCTATGAATGGAATAAGACAATTTTTGGCGGCCTCGATTATATTTATTGCAACAAAATATTTACTAAATGGTGACTTTAAAAAATATATTCTAATAGTAATATTTGCTTCAGCAATTCATCAAAGTGCTCTTGTACTTATCCTTATTTATTTTATTGTTCGTAGAGAGGCCTGGACAAAGGTAACATTTTTATTATTAGCGTTGGCGATATTTATTGTTTTGGGGTTTAATCAGTTTTCAGAAATGCTATTTGCCTCATTAGAGAATACACAATATGGGAACTATAGTACTTTTGAAGAAGGTGGTGCAAATAAAATTAGGGTATTAGTAGACTCAATTCCAGTTATCATTGCTTTTTTAGGTCGTGAAAAATTAAGAAAGCTATGGCCTAAAAGCGATATAATTGTTAACTTAGCTGTTATTAATTTGATTTTTATGATAGTGGCTACCCAAAACTGGATATTTGCGAGATTTAATATTTATTTTAGTTTATACAATTTGATCTTAATTTCTTGGATAATATATTTATTTAAAGAGAATAGCAGAAAATTTGTATATTATAGTTTATTAGTTTGTTACTTATTGTATTTTTATTATGAACAAGTAATTTCATTAAATATGTATTATAGAAGTGATTATATGAATTTTTAAGAGGTAATAAAATGAATCTTTATGGAAAAATAACTGAACAAAATTTTCAAGAAATTCTAGAGAATGCTTATAAAAAAGGTCAAGAAACAGAAAACATAAGTGTTCAAGAACTAATTGAAGTTATTAAACAGCAATTTATGTCGTACACTACTAAGTGAAAGAGGGGAAAAAATGAAACGTATTTTTGATTTAGTTGTTTCTATAGTTTTGTTAATCTTGATTTCCCCAATTATGCTCTCAATAGCAATACTTGTAAAAATAAAATTAGGATCTCCAATCTTTTTCAAACAACAAAGACCCGGCTTACATAGTAAGCCTTTTTACTTTTATAAATTTCGAACAATGACAGATGAAAAAAATGAAAAAGGTGAATTGCTACCTGACCAATACAGATTAACTTCATTTGGTAAGTTCTTAAGAAAATCAAGTTTAGATGAGTTTCCACAACTAATTAATGTAATAAAAGGTGATATTAGTCTAGTAGGTCCAAGACCGTTATTAATGGATTATTTACCACTATATACAAAAAAACAGGCGATGCGCCATCTAGTTAGACCTGGTATAACTGGATGGGCTCAAATAAATGGTCGGAATAGTATTTCTTGGGAAGAAAAGTTTGAGTTAGATGTTTGGTATGTAAAGAATAGGAACTTTTTGTTAGATCTAAAAATACTTTTTTTTACTGTGTATAAGGTTATTCGTTCTCAAGGTATAAATCAACCAGGGAATGTGACAGTTGAGAAATTTAAAGGTTCAAACATAAGAGAGGGTCGAGGATGAATATTGTCATTATAGGAAATGGCGGTCATAGTAAAGTTGTAAAGGATATTATTCTATCAAATCAGAAATTACATATTGTTGGTTATTTGGATGACAAATTTGAAGATTATTTCACTAAAGAAGATATGTTTTACGGTCCTGTATCGGCGTATCAGTTTCTTATAGATAAATTTGAAAAAATTAAATTTATAATAGCAATTGGAAATAATCAAACAAGGAAGCAGATTGTAAATAAATTGGATCTTGAAAAGGATATGTACATAACTCCTACCCATCCTTCAGCAATTATTAGTCCTAGTGTTAGGATAGGGAAAGGTACAGTTATTATGGCCAATGTAACTATTAATGCTGATGCTGTTCTTGGGGATCACGTTATCGTTAACACAGGTTCAATTATTGATCATGACAGTCGAGTAAATGATTTTGTCCATGTATCTCCAAATGCAACGCTAACAGGATCTGTTCATTTAGGGGAAGGAGTACTTATAGGAGCAGGTGCGACTCTTATTCCAAATGTAAAAGTCGGTGATTGGTCAACGATAGGAGCAGGTGCAACTGTCATAAATTCAGTTCCATCCTATATTACAGCTGTTGGTATACCAGCCAAATCAAAAATAATGGAGGAGGTGTAATCATGCTGCAAAATAATCAACAAAAAACAATTTTTCTTTCTGCTCCACACATGAGTGGAAATGAGATGAAGTATATTAGTGATGCATTTAAAACGAATTGGATTGCTCCATTAGGTCCAAATGTTGATGCCTTTGAAAAAGAAATAGCCAATTATGTTGGAGTCAGTGAAGCTGTTGCCGTTAGTTCGGGTACTGCAGCAATTCATCTGGCTCTTTCTTTATTAGATGTAAAAAGGGGAGATAAAGTATTTTGTTCTACCTTGACTTTTGTTGCAAGTGCTAATCCAATTCTTTACCAAGGGGCAGAACCTGTTTTCATTGATTCAGAGCCTGAAACTTGGAATATGTCTCCTCGAGCTTTAGAGAAGGCTATAAAAGATGCATCCAGAGTTGGAAAACTACCGAAAGCTGTAATTGTTGTTAATTTATATGGACAGAGTGCCAAAATGGATGAAATCGTTTTTTTATGTAATCAATATGATATACCGATCATTGAGGATGCAGCCGAATCTCTCGGATCTACTTATAAAGGTAAAGCGAGTGGGACATTCGGAAAATTTGGTGTTTTTTCTTTTAATGGAAATAAAATCATCACAACCTCTGGCGGAGGTATGCTTGTTTCGAATGATGTTGAAGCTTTAAAGAAAGCTAGGTTTTTGGCTACTCAGGCAAAGGAACCGGCTCTTCACTACCAACATAGCACAATTGGTTTTAATTATCGAATGAGCAATATACTTGCTGGCATTGGTAGAGCTCAATTGGAGGTATTGGATCAAAGAGTAACAGCTAGAAGGCTATTATTTAATCGATACAGCAAAGATTTATGTTCAATCCCAGGAATTCAGTTCATGCCAGAATTAAAGGATACAAAATCAAATCGTTGGCTCACAGCATTGACAATTGATAAGGAAATTACGGGAACTTCCGTGCACTCTATTTTAAATGCTTTATCGGAAGAAAATATTGAAGCACGTCCTGTTTGGAAACCACTGCATATGCAGCCATTATTTGAAGGTTTAAGCTACTATTCTCACAGTGAAAATATGAGTGTATCAGAAGGGTTGTTCAGTTCAGGGCTGTGTCTTCCTTCAGGGTCGAATATGTCAGAAGAAGATCAAATGAGAGTCATAAAATGTATGGAAGAATTATTGAAATTAAAGGTTTAGTTTAGACAATTTTATTTTGGTATCACATTAGAAGGGAGGTTGTAAAGGTGAATGAAAAGACAAATAAAATCCCTAAAATTATTCATTACTGTTGGTTTGGTGGAAAAGAAAAACCTGAGATTGTGAAAAAATTTATAGCGAGTTGGGAAAATAAGTTATCAGGTTATGAAATTAAAGAATGGGATGAAAACAACTTTGATATAAGCAGCAACAACTATGTAAAAGAAGCTTATGATTCTGGGAAGTTTGCTTTTGTAAGTGATTATGCAAGGGTATATGCTCTCTACCACTTTGGTGGAATATATTTAGATACAGATGTAGAGGTTTTTAAACCATTTGATGATCTATTGCATCATGAGTCGTTCTGGGGTTTTGAACAGGAAAATTATATTGCTACGAGTACGATAGGTGCTGAAAAGAGAAATAAATTAATTAAGTTATTTTTAGATTCTTATGATGAAAAGAATTTTCTTAAAGAAGATGGTAGTTACAATGACTTAACGAATGTAGCTATTGTTACTGAGATACTGAAAAATAAAGGTTTAAAGATGAATGGACAATATCAAGAGCTAGAAGGTTTAGGAGTATTTTATCCTCAAACATACTTCTCTCCATATGATTATATAAACTGTAGAAACTTTAACTCTGAATATACCTATACAATGCATCACTTTTATAAGAGCTGGTTATCACCTAAAGCAAGATTTAAGAGCAATATGAAAACAATAGCAGCTAAAGTAATAGGTGGAGGAAATATAGCGAAGATTAGAAAAGTAATTTCAAGAGTTTAGGAGATACACATGAAAAATTTATTGATAGCCTCTTATGATATGGAGGTTGGAGGAGTCGAAAGAAGTCTTATTAGCATGCTTAACAACTTTGATTACGGAAAATATGCAGTTGATTTAATGTTATACAGACATCAAGGCGATTTTCTAGAATTAGTTTCTAATAAAGTGAATTTATTAGACGAAATTCCGCAATACACTACTTTTAGAAAATCAATAGGTGAAAGCTTCAAAGAAAAACAGTTTAGTATAGGGTTAACACGACTTATGGCTAAGATAAATGCTGAAATTACAGGGAGAATAAAAAAAATTGAAGAGCCAGGCTATTATCAAATGCAACTAATGTGGAAGTATGCTTTACCTTATTTACCCAAGGTTGCAAAAGAATATGATGTAGCGATAAGTTATTTATGGCCACATGATTTTGTTGCAGAAAGAGTTAAGGCAAAAAAGAAAATAGCATGGATTCACACAGATTATTCTACCGTGGATACAAATATAGAAATGGACTTAAAGATGTGGAAAAAATTTGATCATATTGTAGCTGTATCAGATTCTTGCAAAATTTCCTTTTTACAAAAATATAGTCAATTAGCTGATAAGGTTATTGTAATAGAAAATATAACGTCACCAGAATTTATTAGAAAGATGGCTGATGAAAAAGTTAATAACCTAATGATTAAAGATAGTAGGTTTAAAATTGTAACAGTTGCCAGATTATCACATGCTAAGGGAATCGATAATGCTGTTAGGGCTTTAAAGGTACTGAAAGAAAAAGGCTATCATGATATTGCTTGGTATGTTGTAGGCTATGGTGGTGATGAGTCTATGATAAAAGAAATGATAAAAGAATTTAAACTAGAGGATAGCTTTATTTTATTAGGGAAGCAAACTAATCCTTATCCATTTATGAAAGCAGCTGATCTGTATGTTCAACCATCTAGATATGAAGGAAAAGCTGTAACGGTGGGAGAAGCTCAGATACTTTCTAAGCCAGTAATGATAACGAACTATACGACCGCACCTAGCCAAGTGAAAGATGGATTTGACGGATGTATTACAGAGTTATCAGTTGAAGGAATAGCAATGGGGATTGAAAGGTTGTATAAGGATTTAGAAAAAAGAAAAATATTAATTAACAATTGTAATAATACAAATTTCAGTAATAATAAAGAATTAGATAAACTATATCAAATTGTTAATTAATAATGGAGGTAAGCATGGTACCGAAAGTAAGCGTCATAGTACCAGTTTATAATTCTGAGAATTATATCTCAGCTTGTATAGAAAGCATACTAAATCAAACATATTCCAAATTGGAGATTATTATTGTCAATGACGGTTCAATTGATAAAAGTGAACAAATTATTATTGAGTATTTAGAAAAAGATAATCGTATTATTTATTTATATCAGGAAAATAATGGACCATCTGAAGCTAGGAACAAGGGTATCTTATCATCAACAGGTGATTATTTAGTTTTTATAGATTCCGATGATACAGTTGATAAACGGTATATTGAATACTTATTAAAAGAAACAATTAAATTAGATGCTGATTTAGTCTGTTGTGGCTATATAGATTATTCTAAATATGGGGTAAAGAATCATACGGATTTTAATATTAATGAAAATGTTTCTCTACATGCATTTATGGAAATGGTGTGTAAGGGAACAGGTGGGGTACTGTGGGGGAAAATATTTAAAAGTGAAATCATTGTCAAGAATAACTTAAAAATGGACGGAAATTTATTTATGTCAGAGGACTTGGTTTTTGTACTTCAATATGTATCTCATTGTAAGGTATTTGCTGCTGTTCAAGAGTATTTATATAATTACAACAGACTGAATCAAGGAAGCATTAGTTCAAACATATCAATAAATTATATAAATAATCATATAATTGTTTGTGAATATCTGGAAGAAATATTTCGTTCGGTTAAACTAGATGAACACATATGTGAAAAAATAATTGTAAAACGAATTCAAGATTTTGTACTAATCATTTTACAGCTACAGAGCAATAATGTAAAAAAAATAGGAATAAATAAAGTTCGGGAAAATTTTAAAGAAATACTATCTATACCTTATATTGTGAAATATAAAAGTGAATTTAGAAGTACAAGTGTTTACTATAAACCTTTTTTACTTTTTATAAGAAATAAATTTTATAAAACAGGTATTAAATATCTTTATTATTTGAACCTTCTAAAAAAAATAAAGGGTAAATTATTATATAGAAAGCAAGTGAGTTTATGAAGAAAAAGCTCCTATTTGTAATTGATTCATTAACTATTGGAGGAGCAGAAAAAAGTTTAGTTTCATTATTAAATTTGATTGATTCCTCTAAATACGAAATAGACTTATTGCTAATTAAAAGAGGGGGAGACCTAGAGAAATACGTTCCCTCATATATAAATATTTTACCAGTACCTAATTATTTTATTAGTTCAGTAGAAAACAAATTCTCTTTTGAGAACTTGTATTTTAGAATAAAGACTTCTATTAATTTAAGAGTAAATAATTATAAAAAAAACGTTTTACATAGTGAGCAGGTTGTATTTAAAAGTATAAATAGAATTATTTCGCCGCTAATAAAAGTATATGATATTGCAATAGCATATAGTCAGGGAATGCCGACATATTTAGTGGCAAATAAGGTTAAAGCATCAAAAAAATTAGCATGGATTAATACTGATTATGCTAATACTTTATATAATAAAGAATTTGATTATAAGTCATACAGTAAAATAGACAAAATTATTGCGGTTTCTGAACATACAAAAAGTTCTGTGTCTCAACTAAGAGAAGAATATAAGAATAAAGTTGATCTGGTTTTAGATATAGTTGATCCTGAAATGATTAATAAAATGTCATTGGAAGAAGAGGCTAAGGAATTTGATAAGTCTGCAGTTAATATTCTAACCGTTGGAAGGTTAGTAACAGCAAAAGGCTATGAAAAGGCTATTGAGGTAGCAAAATTACTCAAGCATGCGGGATATAAATTTAAATGGTTTAGTATTGGAGAAGGACCTGAAAGAAAAAAGCTTCAAAAATTGATTGAGGAATATGAATTACAGGACCACTTTATTTTTCTGGGGAAAAGAGTTAACCCATATGTTTATATGAGAAATTGTGATATTTATGTACAAACTTCAATAAAAGAAGGGTTTGGTCTTACAGTAAGTGAAGCAAAGATTTTAAAAAGACCGATTGTATGCACAAGTTTTCCTACAGCAAAGGAAATTATCCAAAACGAAGTAGATGGTTTAATTGTTGAACAAGATATCGAAAACATATATAAAGGTGTTAAAAAGTATTTGGATGAAAAGAGCTTTAAAGATACCGTTATGAAAAAACTAGATTCAACAGAGCCGTATAGTTCTGTAAATCAGATAAATATTTTTTACAATTTAATTGAAAATTAAAGAGTGGTGATAGAGTTGAAGAAAGTTTTTGTAGATATTTATTTGCAATTTAATCTAGGAGATGATTTATTTTTAGATATCCTTGCAAAGAAATTTCCCAATAGTGAGTTTACAATCAATTATTTAGGAAATAATTATGATCATTTTATTTCCCAATATAATAATGTTAGAAGAAGAAAATATTCATTAATAAATAAAATAGGGCAGCGACTTAAAATCACTGATTCAATAACTAACTATGATACAGTTGCTAAAGAGCATGATGCTTTATTATTTATTGGTGGTTCTATTTTTAGAGAAGAAGATTATCATCATACACTCTATCAAGGTCGGATGAAAATGGTTAAGGAATTTAAGAATCGAGGGAAATCAGTATTTGTTCTTGGAGCAAATTTTGGTCCCTATAAGTCGGAAGCTTTTATCAATGATTACAAAGAGTTCTTTAAACTTTGTGACGATGTTTGTTTTAGAGATTTGTATTCATATAATCTATTTAGTGATTTATCAAAAGTAAGATATGCGCCAGATATTGTATTTCAAATGGACATAAGTGATTATAAGACTGATACTGATAAAAAATATGTTGGGTTTTCAATAATTGATGTAAGACATAAACAAGGTTTATCGGAATTTCATAATGACTATATTAGTAGTACAGCAAGAGCTATAGAAACTTTTGTAAGTATGGGTTATGAATGCTGTTTAATGTCTTTTTGTGAACACGAGGGTGATTTGCAGGTAATCAATGAAATCAAATCTAAACTTTCTTCTGAGGTGATAAACAAAGTATTTGTATACGAATATAAAGGGGAATTAAAAGAAGCTATAAATCTTATAGCTTCTTTTAGTTTATTTATAGCAGCTAGATTTCATGCTAATATTCTCGCCTTATTGCTTGGAATAGGCGTTATGCCAATCGTCTACAGCAAAAAAACTACTAATATGCTCCAGGATATTAGTCTAACAGATGTTTTAGTAAACATGGATGAACTTTACCTACAATATAATGAAAACATGCTTAATAGATCATTTAATAATAAAATTAACTTAGAAATGATATCAAATGATGCGAAAAAACAGTTTTCAAAACTTAGTGCTTTTCTAAATCGAAATAATATTAGAGGGATTGTATGAAGAAAAAAATCATATTCATGGTAATAAATATGAATATTGGAGGAACGGAAAAAGCTTTACTAAATATGATATCAGAACTTCCACAGGAAAATTTTAATGTCACTATTTTAATGCTTGAAGAATATGGTGGATTCTTAGAGTTGATTCCTAGCCATGTTAATATCGAAAAAGTAGATGGATATAGAGACATTCAAAATATGTATAATAATCCACCCAAATTGAGTGCAATTAGATTCATTAAAAAAGGTAAGGTATTAAAAGCATTTAATATATTGTTTTTTCATTTATTCTCAAAGGTTTTTAAGGATAGAAAGCCATTTTTAAAATATATCTTAAAGGATTATCCTATTAATATAAATAACTATGATATAGCAGTTGCATATGCAGGTCCTATGGATTTAATAACATATTTTGTATTAAATAAAATAGTAGCGAAAAAAAAGTTTCAATGGATACATTTCGATGTAACAAAAATAGGATTCAATAAGACAAACGAATCAAAAATGTATAATAAGTTTGATAAAATATTTGTAGTTTCTGAAGATGGAAGAAATAAATTAGTTAATATGATACCTTCGATAGATAAGAAAACTGAAGTATTTTCAAATATAACATCACCAGAATTGTTATATAAGCAGTCGAAAGAGGGAAAAGGATATACTGATTCTTTTGATGGGGTGAGAATATTAACTGTTGGTAGACTAACAAATGAAAAAGGTCAGGATATGGCTATTAAGGCATTATCGATGTTAATTAAAGAGGGGTATAAAGTTAGATGGTATTGTTTAGGGGAAGGAAGTTCTAGAAAGAAATACGAAAAACTGGTTGAAGAGTATAATCTCCAAAACCAGTTTGTTTTTTTAGGGGTAGATCCAAATCCATATCCATATATAGCACAATGTGATATATATGTGCAGCCATCTAGACACGAAGGATATTGTATAACTTTAGCTGAAGCTAGGTGTTTTAAAAAGCCTATTGTAACAACAGACACTAGTGGTGCAAAAGAACAAATAAAAAATGGAGAAACGGGTTTAATAGTTGGTGCTAATGAATTTGAATTATATTATGCAGTTATAAAATTAATTAATAATCAAAATTTGTGTAATAGTTTTACTCAAAACTTAGAAAAAGAACACTTTAATATTGATAATAATAAATTATGTAAACTTATAATTTAAGCCAACGCGAAGGGTAGAGGGAAAAATTGAAAAAGGTTGTAATTGTAACAAGAAGAATGATAATGGGTGGAATAGAAAAGTCTTTGATATCTTTGTTAGAAACTATACCAAATGATAATTTTGATATTACGGTTTTAGTTATGGGTAAAGGTGGGGAGCTTGTAGAGGAAATTCCAAATCATATTAAAATTCAATGCTTATATGGTAATGAAAAATCAATAATTGAAAAAATAATGAATAATATCAAAAAAGCAAAATTTATTACTGCATTTAAGATAGTAAATTACACAATGTTAGCTAAAAAGGCTGCTACATTCTATCAACAAGAAGAATATCAATCTAAAATGTTACCTATTATAGATAAGGAATTTGATTTAGCAATTGCATATCATACTCCAGCCTCATTTCCTGTTGTCTATGTAATGAATAATATAAAGGCTAAAACAAAAGCAGTTTGGATTCATAGCGATGTTTCTGAGTATAAAAGGGAACTACTACCCTATAGCAAATATTATGAAAGATATGACAAAATCTTTTGTGTATCTAGATATGCAAAAAATAAATTTATAGAAATGTACCCTAAGTTAAAAGGGAAAACAGAGATATTTTATAATATCCTAGATAGGGAAAAGTTGGAATTACTATCTTTACAGAATGAGGGGTTTTCTGACAATTTTGATGGTACACGCATATTAACTATAGGAAGATTAACCTCACAAAAAGGGCAAGACATATTACCAGGTATAATAAAGGAACTTTTAAAAGCTGGGTATAATATTAGATGGTATTGTATAGGAGATGGAGAAGAAAGGAAAAAACTCGAAAACTTAATTAAAGATTTTCATTTAGAAGATCATTTAATTTTATTAGGTACTATAAAAAATCCTTATCCTTATATCAAACAGTGCGATCTCTATGTTCAACCATCCAGACATGAAGGGTATTGTATAACACTTGCCGAAGCAAGATCATTCAATAAACCTATAATAACAACTGATTTTGTTGGTGCAAGAGAGCAAATTGAAGATGGACTAACAGGAAAAATTGTAAATTTTGATGAAGATGAGCTCTTTAGTGCAATCAGTTATTTGATACATAATAAAGATTTATGTGAGAAATTTAGCAGTAATTTAAAAAGGAAAAATGTTTCTTCTACTACATGGGAAATAAAAAAATTATACGATTGTTTCTATTAAATGATAGATAGGAGAGGTAGTTAAGTGAATGAAGAGTCAACTTAAGGCAGGGGCAGTATTATCATATTTAGCATTGTTTATAAGTAGTGCTATTTCAATAATTTACACCCCAGTAATGTTAAAATTGCTTGGTCAATCAGAGTATGGTTTATTTAGTTTAGCTACAGCTGCAGTAAGTTACGTTGGAGTGTTAAATTTTGGATTAGGTAATGCAGTAATTAATTACACCGCAAAATATAAAGTACTTAAGGACAAAACGAGTATTTCAAATTTATACGGACTTTTTTGTATAATGTATGGAATATTGGGAATTATTGCCTTAATTTTAGGTATGATATTAACACTAAATTCACATTTAATATTTTCGAACTCATTAAATATAAATGAAATTAATCAACTAAAAATAATAATGGGTGTAACCGTAATAAACATTTCTTTAGGGATAGGTTTTGGTTTTTTTAGTGTTATTTCACTTGCACATGAAAAATTTATTTTTCAAAAAGTTTTGGGGATAGTGAGTTCTATTTTCAGCCCTCTAGTAATGTTACCTTTATTATTAATGGGATATGGGTCTATTTCTATGGCTATAGTGACAACTATTCTTAACTTTATAACTATTTTAATAAATATTATTTACTGTTTTAATGTCTTGAAAATTAATATAACGTTCAAAAAGATAGAGATAAGTTTATTGAAAGAAATACTTGGTTTTTCTTTTTTTATATTTATAAATTTAATAATAGATAAAATATATTGGTCAACTGATCAAATTATCTTAGGTATTTATAGTGGTACAGTTGCAGTTTCTATATATACAGTAGGTGCAACTTTTTCAGGATATTTTTCGGGGCTTTCAGCGTCTATATCCAATGTGTTTTTAAGTAAAGTTTCAGGAATGGTTGCAAAAGAAGTATCAGATAAAGAAATATCAGATTTATTTATTAAAATAGGAAGACTCCAATATATTGTGATTTCATTTGCTTTAAGTGGGTTTATTGTTTTTGGACAAGAATTTATTTTTTTATGGGTTGGAGAGGATTATATCGATTCTTTTATTATAGCAATTTTAATTCTAGTTCCAATGATAGTACCACTTATACAAGGAATGGGAGGGTTAATACTACAAGCAAAAAATATGCAAAAATTTAAAACCGTTGTTTATGCTGTTGTAGCTATAGCTAATGTTTTACTCAGTATTATTTTTGTACAATGGTGGGGTGCAATTGGCACTGCACTTGCTACTGCACTAGCATTTACTATCGGAAATATAATTATTATGAATTTTTATTATTGGAAAAAGATAAGGCTTGACATACCAATGTTTTGGAAAAACATTATTATGATGAGCACTCCGTTTGCAGTAAGTTTAATTTTCGGAGCAACAATCAATAATATAGTACCTGCTGAAAATTGGATACTATTCTTGCTAAAGGTTTTTCTATTTATTATAGCATATTTCGGTATATTATGGTTCGCAGGCATGAACAAATATGAAAAAAATATATTTGTTCTACCTTTTAAAAATATAATAATGAGTTATAAAAAAGGTATATTACATAAAGTAAGATGAGGATAGAAAATAATAAGAGTAAGTTAATTTTATATTTTTAATTTATATTCAGGGAAGGGGTATGAATTAAGAATGGAGACGTTTCTTTTCTCTTTATATAACTTAGGAGGAATTCGTATTGTAAAAGAAAAACAAAAAATCTTTATTGAATATTGCTTCGAACTTTCCATGATTTGAATTTTATGATGTCTATTAAAATCTACTATGCAGTGAGCTATTGAGATATAAGTTTGCTTTTTTCGGAAAACCTACAGCATTAAAAATCTGATATTTATAATAGAAATGGATTATAGAGAGTATTGATAAATTAGTTCTTAAAATGATGACTTTGGTATGGAATTTAAGAATCCGAAAGGAGTCCAACGATTTTGGAAATTTCGAAAAGAGATATGAAAATTTTAAAGGGAGTAGCGATCTTATTTATGCTTCTCCTTCATTTATTTGCTAGAAAAGAGGTAAATGAATTATATGAGACATTTCCTGTTTTTAACGGAGTACCTTTAATTTATTATATAGGATTATTTGGTGATGCGTGTGTGCCTATTTTTTGTTTTGCAAGTGGTTATGGTTTATATATGGCTTTTTGTAATGATCAGAGGTATACCAAAAGTAAAAATTTCCTCCGTGTTTTTAAATTATTGATTAATTTTTGGATTATTCTTTTTATATTTGTAATAATCAGTTTACTGTTGGAAAGGCAGATTCTATTCTAGGTGGCTTAACAGAATTTCTTTTGAACTTTTTTGTATTATCAAACTCATATAATGGAGCATGGTGGTTTTTGCAGACCTATATAATTCTTGTTCTTTTATCTCCTGTTCTCACTAGATTAATTACAACGTTTAATTCTATTAGCTTATTATTTATTTCAGGAATTATATATTTCTTAAGTTATGTTCAGCGTATAAAACATGTCATTGACTTTAACGATAATACTTTATTTAATATGTTTTTAACTGCTGTTGTATTGGTTGGTACGTCACAATTTCCATATGTTGTAGGATCTATTTTCGCTAAGGAAAAAATCTACTCGAAAATTTACAGTAAATTTAATTTTTCATCCTATAAAAATTTCTTTTGTTTAATAGGGATTTTTTTACTTGTAATTATTCATGCGATTTTTCAGTCAATGTTTATTGCGCCATTTACAGCTATAACTTTTATATGCTTGTTTAATATTATGGATAAAGCTATATATATTCAAAAAGTCTTAATCTTCTTTGGAAACCATTCTACTAATATTTGGTTGACTCATATGTTCTTTTATATAACGTTTCTTTCAGAACTAATCTTTGCACCAGGATACCCAGTATTGATTTTTATTTGGTTATTGCTGCTTTGTTTGATTACTTCTTATATCATAGATACAATTTATAGACCTATAATTAGGTTTATTGACAAAAAAATTGTGTTTGGCAGGAATAATTCACAATTAGAAAGTAATAAAGCAATTTAAATTACTAGTTTTGTGATTTTTTTTACTGAAATATTATTGGTAGTTATAAGGTGACAAAAGGTATGGAAATCTCGAACTCTTATTAGAACATATCCATAAATATAAAAAACATAATTTTAATTCGTGATTTGGATTGGTGGAGTTAGAATAGTCTTATGGACACTGCGAGGTCCTAGAGGGATTGCATCATGTATAGAGTGGTTGAAATGGCAAAAGAGGACGATTTAAAACCATATCATTATTCTCGCTATTTGTTTGAAACGTTGCCAATATGGATCTAACGAAAAAAAAAATAGATAGAGTCTTGCAATAATCATCTAATTTAACCCATATACAGATGGACCGATAAAAAGTGAGGCAAACAAAATATATACACGAAATACACCATTCATGTAGTATGTGTGGACTAAATGACGTTTACTTTTATACTTATTTTCGGTTAACCACTGAAGATCAAGGTAGATTCTATTTGCGGTTTCATTTGGATGAGATCTATCGTTTATAATCCACCCAACGACCTATCTCAAGAGTATCCATTTTTCTGCATTACTAAACATACATCCACTTTGGAAATCAAACTTTATGATTGAGACGAAAAACAACATATCTATTGTCATAATTGAAAATAAATTTTTAATTCCAACAACCTTTTTTTATTTTTCTATTGGGTAATATGAAACTCTTCAATTCTATCTAGTCTAAGTAAATTTTAACCAAAAGATCTATTTTTATATAATCAACGGTTCTTAATATATGACTATTTATTGCTAATATAAGAAAAATAAATGAATTTAGTCCTTATGGTGTAGGCTTAAAGAGGAATAAAGGAGAGGGCTGAAATTATTTTTATACTATCTTTTTTTATTGCTTTAATTTTAGGGTTAGTGTTCACCCCCATTGCATTGGTAATTGCTCTAAAATTTAATATAGTAGATATCCCTAATACAGAAGTAAAAACTCATAAGAAGGTTACACCATACTTAGGGGGTGGGGCCATTGCCCTTTCACTCTTAGTAACACTATTTATATTAACTATAACTTTCAATCTGAACGTAGATAAGAAGATATATGGTATATTAGTTAGTTGTTTCATTATTATTATCTTAGGTTTAATAGATGATGTTAAGAATATTACTCCTTTTCGGAAGATTTCATTTCAATTTTTAGCTGCAATAATAGTAGTTCTATCAGGGACAAAGATTTACTTAACTAATATTGAAATGATAGATGTTATATTAACCATTTTATGGATTATTGCTCTTACCAATGCGTTGAATCTAATTGATATCATGGATGGATTGGCTGCAGGTATAGCGACAATTGCATCGCTATCTTTATCGATTTTGTCTTTACAAATGGATGAATTATTTCTTTGTGCAGTCCTTTTAGCTTTAGCAGGGTCATGTTTAGGTTTTTTAAAATATAATTTTAATCCTGCTCAAATATTTATGGGGGATACTGGAAGCTTGTTTTTAGGTTTTTTATTGGCTTGTATCAGCATAAATTTTATCGATGTCGGTGAGGTAATTCAATCTACCTTCATTCTTTTTTTTGTTTTTGGTATCCCTATATTTGAAACAATATTTGTATCTATTCTGCGCATAAAAAGTAAAAGATCCCCTTTAATAGGAAGTAAAGATCACTTTGCATTAAGGATGGTTAACTCCGGTCTTACAGTTAAGAAAACGGTATTAGTTACATACTCAACTGGAATATTACTTGGGGTAGTGTCTATAACATCATTTAATTTTAAAGATCTTACTCCTTTTTTCATTATTGTAATATTGATAGCAGTTATTATTGTTGCTAAGAAGTTAGGCAGAATCGATATGAGTAATTTTTAAATTTTATAAACAAGGGAGGATATAATTAATGGCTAGGATTGCTTTCATTGCCCCATATGCAAGCTATTATGTAAATTTTAGTTGGGATCTCCTAAAAACATTAGTGCATGATGGACATGAGGTGATAGCGATAGCTCCTGACAAGGATAACGAGAGTAAATTTAAATCTATTGGTGTCCATTATAGGAAAGTACCATTAATTAATACAGGAATCAATCCATTCTACGATATCTACTCTATATGTATATTGATAAGATTATTAAAGAAAATAGAGCCTGATACTGTAGCATGTTTTTCAATTAAACCAGTTCTTTATGGCTCAATTGCGGCTCGTATTACAAAGATAGAAGATGTCTATTTGACAATTACGGGCTTAGGGTATGTTTTTATTGGCAATACATTGAAGCAGCGCATATTGTTACCTTTAATAAAAGCACTATATAAAGTAGCTATTAAAAATAGTAAAAAAGTCTTTTTTCAAAACCCAGACGATTTACTATTATTTGAGTCCTGGAAATTGTTAACGAGGGATAATAAAGCTTTAATCATAAATGGCTCTGGTGTAAATATTGATGAGTTTTCTTTTATTTCTTCCAAAGGAGAGCAGATTAGTTTCATATTAATTGCTAGGCTTATAAAGGATAAAGGAATTGAAGAGTTTATTGAAGCATCAAGGATCTTAAAGAGAAAGTATCCTTTGTTAAACTGTAAGGTCCTTGGTCCCTTTGATAGAAACCCAACTTCTATTAGTAAAGAAAAAGTTAAACAATGGGTTAGTGAGGGAATTATAGAATACCTTGGGGAAACAAGTGATGTGCGACCTTATCTTTCCCAGTCTAGTGTATTTGTTCTTCCATCATATCGTGAAGGAACGCCAAAGTCTGTTTTAGAAGCTATGTCAATGGGACTACCTGTTATTACAACAGATTCTCCTGGATGCAGAGAAACAGTTACTCATCAAGAAAATGGTTTTTTAGTTCCAATTAAGGACTCAAAAGCTCTTGCAGATGCTATGGAAAAATTTGTGTTAAATCCAAGTCTAGTTAGCATAATGGGTTATAAAAGTCGTGAAATTGTTGTCCAAAAATACGATGTTCGCAAGGTTAATGAATTTATGAAGGACAATATGGGTTTAGCCTAATATCCTTCTCTCATAATAAGTCAATTAGGAGGATATGATGATTACTTATGTAATTGGGGCGGGAGTAACAGGTTTATCATTTGTGAAGGTCTTTGGTGATGATGCGGAGATTTTGGAATCTAAAAAAGAGTTGGGTGGAAAAGCATTATCTTATCAAGTAGAGACTGATGTGGGGGATTTTGGATTTGATATCGGTGGGCACTGGTTTCATCATAAAAGTGCGCCTGAAGCATTAGAGTTGTTAGAAGGCCTTGAATTAGAGAGCCATAAGCGTAATGCGTATATTTATCTTGACGGTCAGTTTTTTGATTTTCCAATTCAGCAAAGCTATATAGCGCATTCTAATTTAGACTTTGTAAAACGTGTAGAAAGAGATTTCAAAGCAATACAGAAAGACCATAAATTATATGATAATTATAATGATATGTTATTAGAATCTTATGGTTTTACTTTATATGAATCTTTTTTTCGAAATTATAACATGAAAATGTTAGGGATAGAGGATCTATCACGAATAGGTATTGGTAATTATGAAAAGAAAAGAAATGTTAGAATTGACGAGGATATAAAAGGCTATAATGACGACTTTGTTTATCCTAAAGGGGTTATAGGAGCAAAAGGGATTCCCATATTTTTAGCAAAAAATGCAAAAGTGAATTTTAATTCTAAAGTTAAATCCATTAATCTTGAAAAAAAAACTATAGAGGTTAATAAAAAAAATATCACTTGGAAAAACTTAATTTCAACTATGCCATTAACATCTTTAGTAAAGATAATTTCGGATATCGATCCGGAAATATTGAGATTGTCAAAGAAATTAGAATCCACTAAGGGTATGATTTTAAATATAGGAGTAAAGCGTAACCCAATACATGGTAATAAGAGTTGGGTGTACATACCTAGCTTAGATTATAGCTTTTATCGTATTGGATTTTATAGCAATATTGAACCTTTGCTAGCTCCAAAAGGTTACGTTTCTATGTATGTTGAGTGTTCACCTCTTTTTTTTCAGAATAAAAAAGAGGCGTTGGCTCTAG